>Ga0116148_1001992_pt1 | contig 20894 bp, 32 predicted proteins | sample AD_UKC055_MetaG_FD_89786 | JGI IMG/M metagenome (GOLD analysis project Ga0116148, IMG submission 89786) | Active sludge microbial communities of municipal wastewater-treating anaerobic digesters from USA - AD_UKC055_MetaG | ecosystem: Engineered > Bioreactor > Anaerobic > Digestate | place: USA... | reverse complement strand
TGGCTAAACCCACGAATTTTTCCCCGAAATCAACGCCTAAAAAATTATTTTCCATAATTTATTATGTAAATGTTTCACTCCTGAATAGAAGTTAAAATCTCCGCCCCTTGGGGAGTAACTAAAACTGTATGTTCAAAATGAGCAGCTAAAGAAGAGTCAGTAGTAACAATTGTCCAGCCATCTTTCTTTGTTTTCATTTTTTCTGTAGACAAACTTACTAATGGTTCAATGGCTAAACACATTCCTTTTTTAAGACGAATTCCTTTACCGGGAAATCCATAGTTTAAAATATTCGGCTCTTCGTGTAAAGAACGGCCAATGCCATGGCCAGCAAGTTCTTTTATAACATAACAATTATGACGGTAAACATATTCTTCAATAGCTGCTGAAATATCGCTCAAGCGCGCTCCCTCTTTAACTCGGCTAATTCCTTGATAAAGAGCGTTTTTTGTTACTTTTAATAAATGTTGAGCTTTCTTTTTTATTTTTCCCACAGGCACGGTAATAGCCATATCCGAAAAATAACCTTTGAATTTCAGACCAGCATCAATACTTACAATGTCCCCTTCTTTGAGTTGTCTTTTTTGAGGTATCCCGTGAACAATTTCTTCATTGATTGAAACGCAAAGAGTTGAAGGAAAAGAAGAAACACCCCTCTTATTTGAGGGGAATCCCTTAAAAGCCGACTCTGCTCCACAAGATATAATAAATTGATTGGCTAAACTTTCAAGTTCAATAGTAAAAAGACCGGGCTTCACCACCCGGACTAATTTCATCATCATTTCCGCTAACAAACGGCCGCTTTTTCTCATTAATTTAATTTCTTCTTCTGTTTTAATAGAAACCATAATAAAAATGCAAAAAGAAAAAAATTAAATTTCGAGATTAGAAACAATATCTTGATAAACCTTGTTAATTGGTTGACTGGCGTTAACTTTTATAAACTTAACTTCTTTGTTTTTTTTATAATAATCTATTACCGGTTTTGTTTCCTTTTTAAAAAGACAAATTCTTTTTCTAATAGCTTCGGGTTTGTCATCCTGTCTTTTTATAATATTCCCCTTACATTTAGGACAAACCTTAGCATCTTTTTTAATATCTACACCATTAATATAAATAGTTTTACAAGAAGCGCACATTCTTCTTTTATTTAAACGCTTTATCGTTTCTTCTTTTTTTAAATCAAGATAAATCAAATAATCAACTGAACGTCCCGCTTTTTTTATTTCCGAAGAGAATATTTTGGCTTGACCAATGGTTCGCGGAACTCCATCAAAAATTATGTTTTGTTCTCGAGAACTCTTTTTAAGGCATTGCCTTAAAACTTCTTTAATTATTTTATTAGAAACTAATTGTCCTTTTTTATTTATTAAATAATCTATTTTACGGCCAAGAGGAGTATTTTTAAGAGCCAATGCTCTTAACTCCGCTCCCATTTCAATAATTTTTAAATTAAAACGACGAGCCAAAAGAGCGCTTTGAGTCCCCTTGCCGCTGCCTGCTGGCCCAAGAATAACTAAGGTAAGACCTGAATTTTTAAATAATTTATTTCCCCTCATATTCATAAACAGCAATTTGAGATTTAATTTGTTCCATAGTTTCCAAAATAACGCTTACGACAATAAGTACTGACGCTCCACCAACAGTAAAAGCAGTAATATGAAATATTCCCTGAACAATAATAGGCAGAACAGCAATTATACCTAAAGAAAGCGCTCCGAAAAGTAAAATATGCTGCAGGGTAGAATGAAGATATTTAGTTGTTGGCTCTCCGGGACGAATTCCGGGAATAAATCCGCCAGAGCGTTGAAGGTTTTCTGATATTTGGTCGGGATGAAAAACAATACTAGTATAAAAATAAGTGAAAGCGAAAACTAAAGCAAAATAAACTAAACCATAAATTATTTGATTTTGAAATAAATTAGCCAAACCTTGACCAAAATTAGCTATAATCGGGGAAGCAGCGCGGGATAAAAATTGACCAATAAATCCCGGAATAAGAACTATAGCCATAGCAAAAATAATAGGAATCATCCCCACGGGATTAACCCGTAGAGGTAAATAAGTATCTGTACCGCCATACATTCTATTTCCTCTAATGCGTCGAGCATAAGAAATTGGTATATTACGCTCCCCTTCAGTTAAATAAACAACTCCTACAATAGTTAAAATAGCTACTAAAATAAAAACAATATAGGTAATAATTTGACTCGAGGTAAAGGTTAAAATAGATTGTTGTAAAGATATGGGCAAACGCTCCACAATACCCGCTAAAATTAAAAGCGAGACGCCATTGCCAATCCTTTTCTCGGTAATTAATTCTCCAAGCCACACTAAAAACATTGTTCCAGCAGTCATGGTTAAAATAGCCGTTATTAACGACAGCCCTTTTAATTCTCCTATTAAAGAAGTTCCTCCACTTTGTAATAATCTAATCATTCCATAAGACTGCAACATTGCTAAAGGAATAGTCACAAAATTAGTATATTGATTAATTTTTTGCTGTCCTCTTTGCCCTTCCTGAGCTAATTCTCCAAGCGAAGGAATAATCATTGTTAAAAGCTGAATAATAATGGAAGCAGTAATGTAGGGTCCAAGCCCAAGAGTGATAATAGAAAAATTGCTCATTGCCCCTCCAGAAAGAAGATTGAGCATCCCTAAAAGTTGATTATCAGCGAAAAAATTTTTTAAAGCGTTAACATCCACCCCGGGTAAAGGAATATGGGCAGCAAATCGAAAAACACAAAGCATCGCCACCACAAAAAGAATGCGGTTTCTTATACTTTTAATTTGAAAAGCACGGGTTATTGTCTCGGGCATAATAAAGAATTTAAGATTAAAATAAAAATTATAATCTAATATTTTTTGAAGAAATGTTTACTTTCCTTTTCTTTTCGGAGTTTGAGCAATAAAAGTTTTAAGCCCTCTAACTTTTAATCCCTTTTTCCCTCCTGAACGCGACCTTTGTCCTTTTTGCCCTCGGCCAGAATAGGTTCCTCTACCTGAACCGTTTCCCCGGCCAACCCTTTTTCTCTTTTTTTGATTTTTAGAAGATCTTAATTCGCTTAAATTAATTGTCATAAAATTTAATTATTTTTTTTATTTTTTTCACTCAAACGGTATGCCCATTTTAACCATTTTTGAGGCGGTTCAGTAATTAATAAAGCAATTATTTCGTCTCTATTGAAATTATTTTCTTGTAAAATTTTTATCGCTTCAATCATTTCGTCTATTCCTTGTATAATATTCTCTCTAAAAAAATTTTTACCGTTTTTCTTTAAAAAATTAGCGCCTATTCCTTTAAGCCATCGGTTAAATAACGCTTCGTTTTTTTTAAAAATTATAGATAAATAATTTTCTATTAATTCTCTTATTTCAGATAAATTAAAATCTCCTTTATAAGAGGCCAATATTTCTTTGGCTAAAATATTAATTTCATATTTTATTGGGTAATCCGATAAATATTCTAAAAAATTTTTTTCTGCTTTTTCTTTTTCTCCCCTTTTCACATATTTTCTTAATTGCTTTTCTTTTGATAAAATTTTCTCTTCGGAAATAGAATCTTCATTAAAGAAAGATTGAAAAACGTGTTCGCTTTCATGCGTCAAAACATCATTTTTTAAATCTTCAAAATAATTAGGATTAGCAATTATAGTATTAACAAATTTTCCATCAATTTCAATTGGAGCAAAAACCGCTCCCACATTTTTTATTTTTTCTGCATTATTAATATCTTCTTCGTCAGACAAAAAATAAAGAAAATCTTCAATATTTACCGGTTTTAAAATAATTTCCATGGGAGCGAAATCAACATTTACTCTTGATTTTGGCTTTTTCCCACAATACTTTTTAAATAATTCTTCACCGCTTATCTTTTGGTCTTTATAATTTTTAATAATTTTCCGCTGAAAGCAAAATTTATCAATAACTTCATTAAAATAATTTATTTGTTCCTCGTTTAATTTTAATTCCTTGCATTTAAGTTGAACTTTTTCTTTATAAATTTCTGGACCTAAATCAGGATTTTTAAAAATAAAATCTTGAAGTTTCACTATTAAATCCGCTATTTTTATTTTTTGTTCAAAAAATTCTTTTTTAAATTTATCAAGTTCTTCTTTTTTTGTCTCCCTATTTTCTATTTTAGAAATTTCGGCTATTCTCTCTTCGGGTTTTATGGGAACATAGCCAAGTGATCCCTGGGAATTTATTTCTTTCTTCAAATTCCTATAAATGAATTTTTCTTTATCTGTCATAAAAAGATTTTAAAAAATTAATTTATTTTTCCTTTTTTGATTCGTTTATCTTGTCAACTTTTTTTATATTTTCCAAAGCCTTAAATGTCGCTCTTAAATTATTAAGTTTATTTTGCGAACCAAGCATTTTGGCGGTAATGTTTCTGAAACCAGCTAACTCTAAAACCATTCTTACTGCTCCTCCGGCGGTGATACCATGTCCTTCTGGCGCTGGCCTAATTAAAACTTCAGCCGCCTTAAATTTTGCTTTTAACCAATGAGGAACACTGCCTTTCTCGTTAATGGGAATATTTATAATATTCTTTTTGGCTTTTTGAGATGCCTTATTAATAGCTGTAGCCACATCCGGCGCCTTAGCTATTCCTAAACCAACTCTCCCTTTCTTGTCGCCAATAAGAACTATTGCCATAAAAGAAAGCCTCTTCCCCCCGGCAACCGTTCGGGTAACTCTTTTTAACTCCACTAATTGTTCTTCAAATTCTTTTTCTCTGTCTTTAGCGCGAGATTGATTATACTGTTGTTTAGCCATATTTAAACTTTAATCCCTCCTTTTTTAACGCCTTCAGCTAATGATTTTATCCGACCGTGATATTTATAAAAACCGCGATCAAAAACGGCTTTTTTAATATTTAATTTATTCATTTTATCCGCCAATAATTCACCCACTAAAAAGGCAATATCTGATTTGGTTCTTGTTTTTTCTCCCTTTTTATCCTTCAATTCAAAATCGTTTGCCGAACAAATAATTTTGCCGCCATTATAAACATCAATAACTTGAGCATAAATGTGACGATTGGAACGGAAGACAGAAAGACGAGGGAGATTCTGATTAGTCTCTTTAATTTTTTGTCTAACCCGTTTTGCTCGTCGCATTCTTTTTTGTTCTTTCTGTTTATTAGTCATAATTTTTATCCAGCAGTAGCTGTTGCCTTTTTCCCTGCTTTATGTCTAACTATTTCATCAATATATCTTACGCCTCGACCTTTGTATGGTTCCGGAGGACGCAATCTTCTTATCCTGGCAGCAGTTTCACCAACCAATTCTTTAGATGGTCCCTCTATCCACACTATATCCTTATCAACCTTTATTTCAATATCTTTGGGAATTTGAAAAGTTATGGGATGAGAAAAACCTAAATAAAGTATTAATTTATCTCCTTCTACATTAGCGCGATAACCAACACCAACTAATTTCAACCCTTTTTTAAAATTATTTTCCACTCCCCAAATCATATTTTTAATTATTCTCACCATTGTACCCAGAATAGCTCTTTCTGAAGGATCTTCAATGTTTTTTGTTCGGCAAAAAAGAGCGTTCCCCTTAAGATCTAATATCAAAGAAGGAGGTATTTTTTTTGTTAAAATCCCTTTTGACCCTTTAATTTCTATAAAACTGTTCTTAATTTCTACTCCCACTTTTTCGGGTATAGAAATTGGTTTTTTGGCTAAACGAGACATAAAATAATTTATTAAAATTTACGAACCGATTAAAACAACTACCAAATTTCACATATCACCTCCCCGCCCACTTTCCTTTTTCTTGCCTCTTTATCGCTCATCAATCCGAGAGAAGTTGAAATAATGGCCATACCAAAACCATTAAGAATTTTAGGCATTTTTAAATGATTTTGATAAATTCTCCGGCCCGGCCGGCTAATTCTTCTAATTTCCGAAATAGCTGGTTTTCCTTCTGCTGAATATTTTAATTTTATCTCCATCTCTGTCTCGGATATTTTTTTTGCTTTAATAACTTTTACTCTCTCAATCCATCCTTCTTTCTCTAAAAGACGAGCTATTTCAAATTTAAGACGGGAATAAGGAACTCTAATCTTCTCCTTATTTGTTAAGGAGGCATTACGTATGCGAGTTAACATGTCAGAAATAGGATCAGACATAATAATATGTCAAATGTAAAATGATAAAAAAATAAATTAAATTCTAAATTCTATTCAAAATTTAATTTTTAAACGGTATTCCCAATAATTCTAATAATTTTAATCCCTCTTCTTTAGTTTTTGCCGTAGTGGTAATGGTCACTTCAAGACCATGAATTAATGGCATTTTTTCCGGGTTAATTTCCGGAAATGGAGTTTGTTCTTTAAAACCAATAGTTAAATTTCCTCTTTGATCAATTGATTTTTGAGAAATACCCCTAAAATCTTTTGTCCGAGGAAGAGCGGCAATAATTAATTTCTCTAAAAAATCATACATTTTTGCTCCCCTTAAAGTCACAAACAAACCCACAACAAGCCCTTGGCGAATTTTAAATCCGGCAATTGATTTGCGCGCTAAAGAACGTTTTGGTTTTTGACCGGTAATAGAAATAATATTTTTTTCTACTTCTTCAATGTAAGAGGAATTTTTCTCTGTTTTGTCGCGATTAAGACCGACATTAACAGTAATAAAAGAAATTCTAGGCACAGCTAAATCGTTTTTATAAGAAAAAATTTTCTTCATTTCTGGAACTACCTCTTTTTGATATTTTTCTTTTAATCGCATAACAATATATTAAATGTTTTTAGAGATTAGGAAATTAATTCTTTGCATTTTCGACACCAACGTTGCTTTTTTTTATTAGGTAAAATTTTATATCCCACACGTACCGGCTGATGACAATTGGGACATATAAGAATAACATTAGAAGCAGGAATAGGGCGGGCTATTTTAATAATTTGCCCTTTTTCTCCCTCTTTTTTTGGCTTAACATGCCGAGAAATTAAATTCAAATTTTCAATAACAATTTTTTGCTCCTTAGGGAGAACTCTAATAACTTTCCCTTTTTTGTTTTTATCTTTACCGCGAATAATTAAAATTTGGTCATTTTTTTTTATCTTCATAAAACTTCTGGCGCTAAAGTAATAATTTTAGTAAATCCCTTGGCCTTTAATTCTCTGGCTATTGGCCCAAAAATACGATTGCCTCTCGGTTCTTTTGTTTCTTTATTAATAAGCACAATAGCATTATCATCAAAACGAATATAAGAACCGTTTTGGCGTCTAAATTCTTTTTTTGTCCGGACAATCACTCCATAAGCAACATCCCCCTTTTTAACAGGATTATGAGGCACTGCCTTTTTAATAGCCACAGTAATAATATCCCCCAAATAAGCATATCTAATTCTAGAAGCGCCCAAAATTCTAATACATTGGGCCTCTTTTGCTCCAGTATTATCAGCTACAATAAGTTTTGTCCCCACTTGAATCATATAAATATTAAAAATAAAAAGTGAAAATCAAAAAGCTAAATTCTAAATTCTGTATTTGAATTTCGGATTTTTATGTTTCGTGTTTTAAAATTTTAATTAATCGCCATTTTTTATCTTTAGAAATAGGACGGCATTCTTCAAAAAGCACCTTATCTCCCTCCTTAGATTCATTATTTCTGTCATCTATTTTATAATGTCTAAAAACTTTATAACGTTTTTTATAAAGAGGATGTGTCTTAAAACGAATTACCTCAACCACTCGAGTTTGATTCATTTTATCGCTTATCACTATTCCCTCAAAATACCTTTTATTAATTTTCTTGTTTCCTTTATTAAACATATTAATAAAAAATTATTTATTCTTATTTTTGACTGTTTTTATTGGAGAAGAATTGAGTTCACTTGATGTCTTTTTTTCTCTTAATATAGTTAAAATGCGAGCTATATTTTTTTTTGTTTTTCTAATTTCTCGAACATTTTTAATTTTTTTAAGCGGAATATCAAACTTTAAGCGACTAAGACGTTCTTTCTCTTCTTTAAGGCGAGAGGATAATTCTTCTTTTGATAAATGTTTAAATTCTTTAAATGATTTTGCTGACATAAATAATTATTTTTTGACAAATGTGGTTTTTATGGGCAATTTATTCGCCGCTAGACAAAACGCTCTTCTGGCTAATTCTTCAGAAACACCGGTAACCTCAAAAAGAATTCTCCCCGGATGAACTACTGCCACCCAATGATCAGTTGCTCCTTTCCCACCACCCATAGGGACCTCAGCACTTCTTATAGTTACTGGTTTATGAGGAAAAACTCTAATCCAAAGTTTCCCCCCTTTTTTAAAACAATGAGTGATTGTGCGTCGAGCTGATTCAATTTGTCTAGCTGTAAGCCAAGTTGAACCCAAGCTTTTTAAACCATAATCACCATAGGCAAGAGATGTCCCTGCCTTAGAGAGATTTCTTTTTCTTTTTCGTCCCTTAAATACTTTTCTATGTTTTGGTTTTTTTGGCTCTAACATAATAAAAAATCAAAAAGTGAAATATTTTACCGGTAAATCCAAATTTTAACTCCTACGGTTCCATAAGTGGTAAACGCTGTTCCACGGCTATAATTAATATCTGCTTTCAACGTATGTAAAGGCAATTTTCCGCAAGTCATTTTTTCTTGACGCGCAATTTCTACCCCATCTAAACGCCCTCGTAAAACGATTTTACCTCCCTTTGCCTTACTTTTTTCTATACGTTCAATAACTCTCTTCATCACTCGCCGATAAGGAACTCTTTTTTCTAAACTTTCAATAGCTTCTTCTAATAAACAATTTGGAGAAAGGTCTGAATCCTTTTCTTCAATAACAGCCAATTCTAATGTTTCGTCTTGAGAAATTATTTTTTCTAATTCTTGTTTTAATTTTTGCGCCCCGATACCGCCTTTACCAATAATCAAACCAGGTTTTGCTGTATAAATGGTGATTTTTAAATAATTATTTGCCCTCTCAATTTCAATATTAGAAATTCCTGTATTTTTCAATTGTTTTTTAATAAATTTACGAATTTTTTCATCTTCTTCAACAAAAAAACGATATTTAAAACCATTGGCGAACCATTTGGAATCCCACCATTTGTTAAAAGGTATACGAAAAATTTTTGGATTTACTTTTTGACCCATAATTTCTATATTGCTTTTTGTCTAAAAAAATGTTTAGTAACGCCTCCTTTTTCTTTGCGACGAATTTTATCTAAACCAGCTTTAGAGCGGCGTTTTCCTTGACGATGAATATCAAAAATTTCCTGAGGGACTTCTTCTTTTTTTGTCTTTTCTTTTTTAGCTCCCAAATAAGCTATTGGCTTTTCCTTACTTTTTAGCGGTTTATTTTGGGTATCTATTTTATCTATTTTAGAAGCAATTGTTTTAGGAATAATTTTACCCTCCATACCTTCTTTCACGGATAGAACAATGTTAAGATGACTTGATCGTTTTCGTATAGTTTCTGCTCTTCCCATTGCTCGAGGTCTCCATCTTTTTTGTGTTGGACCTTCATCGGCAGTTATTTTTTTAATTACCAAAAATTCTTTGGGCAGATTAAAATTATGTTGAGCATTGGCTATAGCGGAATTAAGAAGTTTTTTTACCGGACGAGCAGCCCTTTTAGATAAAAAATCAAGATAGTTTAAAGCTTTCTCCACATCCATGCCGGCAATCGGCGTAAAAACTGCTCTTAACTTTTTTGCTGAAATTGGCAAATATTTTGCTTTAGCTTTTATTTCAAGATTATTATTCATAAAAATTTAATTATTTTTTTTCCGCAACTAAACTCTCTTTACGTTTTACTTCGGCTTCTACCCTGTCTTGTACTTTTCCTCCATGTCTTATAAATTTGCGTGTGGGAGAAAATTCTCCTAAACGATGACCAATCATTGCTTCTGTGATAAAAACAGGAATATGAATCTTCCCGTTATGGACACCAATAGTAAAACCAACCATTTCTGGCGTAATTGTTGATGACCGAGACCAGGTTTTAATAATTGTTTTATCACCTGGTTTAAGTTGTGATATTTTTTCGGCTAATTTTGGGTCTACCCAAATGCCTTTTTTAAGCGAACGAGACATAAAAATATGTTAAATATCAAATCTTGGAAAGTACTGGTATTCTGTTATTTTTTCTTTTTTTTCTTTCTCCTTTCCACAATATATTTATTTGTCCATTTTTTCTTTTTTCGCGTTTTCACCCCTAAAGCTGGTTTTCCCCAAGGAGTTTTAGGGTGCTTCATACCAATGGGAGTATTCCCCTCTCCTCCTCCGTGAGGATGGTCGCAGGGATTCATTGCCTTACCTCTAACTCGAGGACGAATTCCTCGGTGAATCAAACGGCCGGCTTTCCCCCAACGGATACTTTTTCTTTCGGGATTGCTTACTTCTCCAATTGTGGCTAAACAATTTTTTCTTATTTTCCTTTTTTCTCCTGAAGGCATTTTAATAATAACAAATTCATCTTCGAAAGACAAGATTGAAGCGGCTGAACCGGCTCCTCTAACTAATTTCCCACCTTTACCCGGTTCAAGTTCAATATTATGAACAGGATAATCTAAAGGAATATCAGCTAAAGGCATACGATTGCCTATTTTTGGCTTAATTTTTGAAGAAGACGATAAAATTATATCTCCAATTTTTAATTTATGGGGAGCAAGAATATACCGTTTTTCTCCGTCAGAATAGACAACTAAGGCTATCCACGCGGTACGATTCGGGTCGTAAATTATATCTTTAACTTTTGCCGGTATATCAAATTTATTTTGATAAAAATCAATTTTTCGATAAAGTTTTTTTTCTCCTCCGCCCCGATGTCTAATAGTTACACGACCATTACTGCGACCAGTCTTTTTAAGAGTTCCTTCTATTAAAAATTTAGGATGATTTATTTTTGATTTAGGTGCTTCTACTGTGCTAGCATGACGACGAGCCGGAGTTGTTGGTTTATAATATTTCATAAATTTTTTTTACTTGTATAAATCAATTTTTTGGTCTGGCCTAAGATAGACAATGGCTTTTTTGCGCATTTTTGTCCGACCACGGCTTCTCCCATAACGGACGCTCTTCCCTCCTGTATTAAGAATATTTACTTTTAATGGCCAAATATTATACATTTTTTTAATTGCCTGCTTAACAGTTATTTTATTAGCCCAAGGCTTAATCCAAAAAACATAAATATGATCGGCCTCTGCTTTGGTCGCTTTTTCAGTAATAACTGGTTCTTCCAAGCATTCAATTGGATTTTTTATCTCTTGATGACTCATAAACATTTAATCTTTTTTCTACATTATTTTTAAAAGCGCTTGGACTGCTTATCAATATATCAGCCCAAACGATATCTTTTAAATTCGGACTAAAGAGAACTTTTAATTTATTTATATTGCTAATATATTGACCGACGTTTTTTTCTGACTGATCAACAAAATAAACTATTTTTATTTCCCTTTTCTTTTTGTTCTCTTCTCCAATAATTTTATAAATATGCTCATAAAATTCTTTCGTTTTTTTAAAAGACGGTGTCTCTAAAATAAAAAACTTATTTTCTTTTATTTTATCAAAAATAACAAATACTAAAGCATTTTGACGCATTTTTTTATTAATTTTTTTAGTATAATTTTTTTCTTTTGTTGGACCAAAAATAACGCCCCCTCCTTTCCATAAAGGAGAACGAATAGAGCCTGCTCTTGCCCGGCCTGTCCCTTTCTGCCGCCAAGGTTTAATTCCTCCGCCCCTAACCTTTCCTTTAGTTTTAGTGTCAGCTGTTGATACTCTTTTATTAGACTCCTCTCTTCTAATAACTTCCGAAATTAAATTATCTTTTTTGCGTATTTTTTTCTCCAAACTAATCTTTACCTTGTCTTTTTTAAGGTTACCTTCTTTATCATAAACTGGAATCTCAAAATTAAGCATAATAATATGTCAAATGTTAAATACCAAAATTATTATAAATCTAAATATCAAAATTCAAATGTCAAATCAAATTCAAAGTTCAAAATCTTGTATTCTATATTCTAAACAATTTTCTTTTTTTACCCCTTATAAGTTTTTGGTTGCTTCCCCAGAGATATTAATTTTAATCTTGCTTTTATAGGCTCCGGGTATTGCTCCTTTAAGAAAAATTATATTTTTCTCTTTATTTATATCAATAATTTCTAAATTTTTAATAGTTACCCCTTTTCCACCCATTCTTCCAGCCATTTTTATCCCTTTGAAAACGCGTTGTGGAGCAGTTGCCCCAATCGATCCCGGTGAACGATGGCCATGTTTTGTCCCGTGAGTAGCCGGCGCGCCATGAAATTTGTGCCTCTTCATCACTCCTTCAAAACCTTTTCCTTTAGACACTCCCTTAACATCTACTTTTTGACCAACAACTAAATCTCCCCATTCTTCCTTATCTTGATTTGAGTTTTGGGTTATAATTTGCACTTTAGTCACGGGAATAACTTTATCTTCTCTAAAAATTTGGGTCATCTCCAGTTTTTGAGCAAAAAATTGTTTTTGAGTCGAAACCATATTAAATTTCAAAAATTAGTAAAATTTTTGCTTGTATAAAAGGTTCTATAAGACAAAGACATTTTAAGAGGCTGTCCTCATTAATAAAACTGGGCATAAGCCCAGTCGCTCTTATATATTTATTATAATTTATTAATATATTTATATTAATAATTACATTTTTATTTCTATATTGACTGTATTCGGCAAATGAAGACTTTTAAGCGTTTCAATAGTTTCCGGGGTAAAGTCAGTTACATCTATCAACCGCTTATGCACCCGTATTTCATATTGATCGCGCGCATCTTTATGGACAAAAGAAGAACGCATAATAGTATATAATTTTTTCTCTGTGGGCAAAAAAATTGGTCCTATTGTTTTAGCGCCCGAGCGTTCCACTGCTTCCATAATTGTCTTCAATACTCCATCGATTACTCGATGGTCATAAGAGCGAATTTTAATTCTAATCTTTGGCTTATAACCAGCATTATCCTCTATCTTCGAGGAATTTTTTATTGCTTTTTTAGCCATCATGCTTTATTTTAATATCTTAGTAATAATTCCAGCGCCAACAGTTTTCCCACCTTCTCGGAAAGCGAATCTCTGCTGTTCTTCTATGGCTACTGGCTTTATTAATTTAACTTTAACTACTAAATTATCACCGGGCATAGCCATTTCTACTCCTTCGGGAAGAGTAACATCTCCTGTAACATCAGTCGTGCGAAGATAAACTTGAGGTTTATATCCAGAAAAAAATGGAGTGTGTCTGCCTCCTTCTTCTTTAGACAAAATATATAGTTGTCCTTCAAACTCAGTGTGAGGGGTAATTGCTCCGGGTTTACATATCACTTGCCCTCGTTCAACCTGATCTTTTTTGGTCCCCCGTAAAAGTATACCCGCATTATCTCCTGCTTGTCCTTCATCTAATGATTTTCTAAACATTTCAATACCGGTAACTACTGTTTTTTGTGTAGGGCGCAAACCAACAATTTCAATTTCATCATTTAATTTAACAACCCCTTTTTCAATCCTCCCTGTAACTACAGTTCCTCTCCCTTCTATAGAGAAAATATCTTCAATGGGCATAAGAAATGGTTTTTCAATATCCCTTTTCGGCTCAGGAATATAATTATCTACCGCTTCCACTAATTTCAAAATCGGTCCGCAATTAGGACAATCAGCTTTTCCACAGCCGCATTCTAACGCTTTCAACGCCGAACCCTCAATGATAGGAATTTCGTCTCCGGGAAAATCATATTTTTTTAACAAATCTCTAATCTCTTCTTTATCCAATTCAATCATTTCTTTTTTATCTTTTTCTTCTAAAGCGTCAACTTTATTTAGAAAAACAACAATCGCCGGCACACCAACTTGTCGAGCTAAAAGCAAGTGTTCTCTTGTTTGGGGCATTGGTCCATCAGGAGCAGAAACAACTAAAATTGCTCCGTCCATCTGCGCTGCCCCGGTAATCATATTTTTAATATAATCAGCATGCCCCGGGCAATCAATATGAGCATAGTGCCTTTTATCGGTTTCGTATTCTACGTGAGATAAGGCAATAGTAATACCCCTTTGTTTTTCTTCCGGAGCGTTATCAATTTGATCAACAGACCTGTTTTCGGCTTTTTTACCTGCAGCAATTAAACATTTAAGTATTGCCGCAGTTAAAGTAGTTTTACCATGGTCAACGTGACCAATAGTCCCCACGTTAACATGAGGTTTAGTTCTTTCAAATTTTGCTTTTTCGGCCATAAGTTTAATAAAAAAATAAAAAAATAAATAATATATCCGACTTTATAAATATTTTATAATTATAACTAATTATTTTTTTAGGTCAAGAGATTGTGATAATAATTTTACTAATTATTTTTTATGCTTTTTTTAAATTTTCCCCTTGAATAATTTTTTGAGTAATATTAGACGGAACTTCTTCATAATGAGAAAATTCCATTGTATAACTTCCTCTGCCTTCAGTTAAAGAACGAAGAGTGGTCATATAGCCAAACATTTCTCCTAAAGGAACATAAGCATCAACAAATTTTATCTCTCCCCTCTCGCCTGTCCCTTGAATTTTGGCTCGCCTTGAACTAAGGTCTCCAATAATATCGCCCATAAATTTTTCCGGTCCAAGAACTTCTATCTTCATAATTGGCTCGAGTAAAACAGGGTTAGCTTTTAAGACGCCTTCTCTTAAAGCTCTACCAGCGGCAATTTTAAAAGCAATCTCCGAAGAATCAACTTCATGATAAGAACCATCAAAAACTGTGGCTTGAATATCAACTACCGGATAGCCTGCCATAACTCCGGAGGTCATTGCCTCCTTAATTCCTTTCTCAATAGCCGGAATAAATTCTTGAGGGATAATGCCACCTTTTATAGCATTAATATATTTAAATCCTTCTCCCCGAGAAAGTGGTTCTAATTTTAACCAACAATGCCCATATTGACCACGACCTCCTGATTGATGAATATATTTACCCTCAATTTCAACTGGCTTAGTGATTGTTTCTTTGTAAGCAACTTGCGGGGCTCCTGTATTAACCTCAACATTAAATTCTCTCTTTAACCGGTCAACAATAATTTCTAAATGGAATTCCCCCATACCAGAAATAATAACTTGTTTTGTCTCTGAATCTGTTTTCACTTTGAAAGTTGGATCTTCTTCTACAAATTTTTCCAAGGAAAAACCTAATTTTTCTTGGTCTGATTTTGTTTTTGGTTCAATAGCCATAGAAATAACCGGTTCGGGGAAAGTAATGGATTCTAAAACAATTGGCTTTTCTGGATCGCAAAGAGTATCACCGGTGGTTGCCTGCTTAATCCCCACTATAGCAGCTATTTCCCCACTATAAAGTTTTTCTATTGGCTCTCTCTTGTTAGCATACATTCTTACTAAACGGCTTATTCTTTCTTTATTATTAGTTCGCGGGTTTAAAAGATAAGAACCAGAAGAAAGAATACCTGAGTAAAGACGAATATAACCCAAACGCCCCATAAAAGGATCAGTGGCTATTTTAAAAACTAAACCCGCTACCGGTTCATCGTCAGAAGATTTACGTTCTTCTATTTCTTTTGTCTCGGGATTAATACCTGAAACAGGGGGCACCTCTATTGGTGAAGGCAAATAATAACAAATGGCGTCCAATAATAATTGGACACCTTTATTTTTTAATGACGATCCGCAAAGAACAGGAATAATTTTTGCTTGCGCCACCCCTTTATGTAAACCTTTTCTTATTTCCTCAGGACTCAAGGTCTCTCCATTTAAATATTTTTTCATTAGTTCGTCATCTTCTCCGGCAGCTGCCTCTATTATTTTTTCTCTCCATTGTTTTACTTCTTCTTTAAAAGAATCGGGAACAGGTTCTTCTTTTATTTCTTTTCCCATCTCATCTAAATAAATAAAACTTTTTTCTTCAATTAGATCAATAATTCCCTTGAAATCTTTTTCACTACCTATAGGCAATTGAATAGCTACAGCTGATTTAGATAATCTTTCTTTAATGGAATTAAACGCCTTGTTAAAGTCAGCGCCCAGACGATCCATCTTATTAATAAAAGCAATTAAAGGAACATGAAATTTCTCCGCTTGGTGAAAAACTGTTTCTGATTGCGGTTCAACTCCAGCCACACCGTCAAAAACAAGAACTCCCCCATCTAACACTCGAAGAGACCTTTGAACTTCAGCAGTAAAATCAATATGACCTGGTGTGTCAATAATATTAATTTGACATTTTTTATCCCATTTTCTTGCTTGCCAAAAACAGGTAGTCGCCGCCGAGGTAATAGTTACCCCTCTCTCTTTTTCTTGGACCATCCAATCCATCTCTGCTTCTCCTTCATGGACCTCTCCTATTTTATGTTTTTTTCCGGTGTAATACAAAATACGCTCGGTAGTAGTTGTTTTCCCGGCATCAATATGGGCAATAATGCCAATGTTTCTAATTTGTTCTAAAGGATATTCACGCATAAAAATGGAATATAGAATAAAAAAAATAAAATATAAAATTTAAGATTTAGAGTTTAGGATTTATTTAGGAGGCTCTTCGTGCTAAATGGGCAAAGGCGCGGTTTGCTTCAGCCATTTTATAAACATTGTCTCTTTTAGTTATAGCCGATCCTTGTTCTTTTGAGGCAGCCAATATTTCTTCCGCCAATTTTTCTCTCATTGGTTTGCCTTTACGGTCTCGAGCCGCTTCAATAATCCAACGAGAAGCTAAAGTAAAACGTCTTCTTTCGTCTGTGGGAAAGGGAATTTGATAGTTCCCCCCTCCAATGCGCCGCGAACGTAATTCAACTTTAGGCCCAACATTATCAATGGCTTTAAAAAAAATTTTAAGCGCATCTTCTCCGCTATTTTTCTCAATATAATCAAGCGTATCATAAAAAATACGACGAGCAGCATTCTTTTTTCCTTGACACATTAAATAGTTAATAAATTTAGCTACTTTTTCGTCCTGATAACGCAAATCCGGTTTAATTTTTCTTGGGGTTACTCTTTTTCCACGCATAATAAAAAAATCAAAACTAAAATTTTTAATTTTTCAGTTTTAAAACAAATTTTTTTAAAATTTCGTTATTTTTATTTTTATTTTGTCTAAACAACAGCTTCTTCTTTAGGAGATCGTTTTGTTCTTCCCTCTTTTTCTTTCTTTACCCCGTAAAGACTACGGCCCTGTTTTCTTCCCTCTACGCCAGTAGTGTCATAAGCACCTCGCACAATATGATAACGAACACCAGGCAAATCCTTAACCCTGCCCGCTCTTACTAAAACAACTGAGTATTCCTGAAGATTATGCCCAATCCCGGGAATATAAGCGGTCACCTCTATACCATTAGAAAGCCGCACTCGAGCAATTTTGCGAAGAGCTGAATTCGGCTTCTTGGGAGTCATTGTGGTCACTTTAAGACAAACTCCTTTTAGAAACGGATTTCCTTTAGGAAGAATTTTCCTTTGTCTTTTGGCTGGATTGTAGATCAAACGCAAAACTGTCCCTTTTTTGCTTTTTATTTTTTTCCCTCTTCCTTTTTTATGAACTAATTGATTAATAGTAGGCATTATATAATATTTCAAATGTCAAAATTTTAAATAATTTTTTTTATGTGGTAAAATTATAAGATTTTTATTTTTTATACCAATTCTATAAAATTTGTCAAGTAATTTATTAAATAATAATTCCAAAAATATGACTAATAAAATTAGTCACCCATAAAAAAAGTTGGTCAAGTAAAGAAAAAGGTAAAAAGGTGTCTATTACAATCAAAAAAATTAAAATCATCGGACCTTTTTGTTCTAATTTATAAATAATATCTTCTCTGCCTTTAGGGACAAAAGCATAAAAAATTTTTGAACCGTCCAACGGCGGTATAGGCAATAAATTAAAAATCATCAATGTACTGTTTATCAGAATAGTCCAAGAAAGAAAAATCACTAATAAATTTTCTGCTCCTAATGATTTTTGAATAAGTTTTAAAATTAAACCAAAAAAAATAATGCTTATCAAATTGGCTAAAGGCCCGCAAAGCGCAATTATCGCCGGACTTTTTCTTTGCTCTTTTAAATTATAAGGGTTAAAGGGCACAGGTTTTCCCCAGCCGAAACCTACTAAAAGAAGCATTAAAAAACCCCAAGGATCAATATGGGCCAAAGGATTTAAACTCAATCGCCCCATCTCTTTCGCCGTCGGGTCACCCAAAAGATAACTGGACAAGGCATGACCATATTCGTGAACGGTTAAAGCAAAAATAATGGATAAAATAAAAATAAAAAAAAGAAGCGGCGACTCAAAAAGAAGACTGATAACCATAGATTGTATTTTAACTTATTAATCTTCTCTTGTCAAGAATAAAAAAATAATTATAATAAAATAAATCCAAAATTTAAAATTTTCTTCGAAGATTTCGATCTCACAAAATTTCAAAATTCAAAATTTTGTATCCTGGATTCCATCTCAGTTCTAACCCTAATTTAAATAATTAGATTGAAAATTTAATATTCGGTTTTGATATTTAACATTTGATATTTAAAATATTATTTATGTCTAAAAAATGCGATATTTGCGGAAGAGGGCCAAAGATAGCTATAAAAAGAAGTCATTCTCATATAGCTATTCGCCATTGGAAATATTTAAATCTGCAAACAAAAACAATTAATGGAAAAAAAATGAGGGTTTGTCCTAAATGCTTAAAATCGCTTAAAAAAGAAAAAATAACCAAAAAAAAATAATCTAAAATTTATAACAAGTAAAGCAAACAATAAAGTTTCGGGGAGTAAATTCTCCATCGGGGATTGGCGCAGTTGGCTAGCGCGCGCGCATGGGGTGCGTGAGGTCGCGGGTTCAAGTCCCGCATCCCCGACTCTTTTCTAAATAGCGTTTAAAAATTAATTTCAAAAAAACACGCTTATAAGCGTGATTTTTTTATTCAAGAAAAACCGCTACTGCCACTACTGTTGTCCAAAGACCTCTTTTGTCTCCTTCAGCAGATTGAGTGATATTAGTAGTCTTAAAGATATGTCCCGAGGTTTTATAAACTTTTTCTCTTTCCCAGAAATCCTGCCAATATTTCTCTTTATTAAAAGGGTTGTACCTTTCTCTCTCCCCTATTTTTTTCTCTTTTGAGATTTCTGATTTGTTAGGCATATTTTACATTTTTTTGTATTATAATTTAATGGCCGATAAAATTTTTTCTGGCCGAACGTCGTGGATAATGTTAAAAAGGCGCTCTGCTTCATTAGAATCCATTTTCTCTCATCCAAGCCAATCAAATTCCAGCAGTTGGGACATTTAATTTTATTCTCTTCCCGCTGACTCCAATCTTTGATAATCCTCCCCGGCTAGCAATGTAGGAGTTTTCCTTTACGAACTTTTACATATTTAAAAACCTTTGTTTTACGCTTAGCACATTTTATAACAAGTATAAATAAAAATAGAGTTGACCTTATTTTTTACAAAAGAATAGCTAAAAGCTCCTCGTCTTTAAAGTTTTGGGTGCCTTTTTGGCTGAACTTTTCGCGAGGGCGGTCAATTTTTGGCAAACCTTTTAGTTTGATCATGATTATGCGCGGGATTCATTTTCGAGTTTTAGTTTAAGCAAGAATAAGAGGTCCTCTTTTAGCTGCGCTTTTGCCCAGGCCTTTTGCTTTTCATCTAAAAGTTCGCCCATACCAGACAGAATCCCACGGTTGGGAAGACCTTCAACAAATTTAATGCATTTTTTAAGATAATCAGTAAATTTCATCCCGCTTCGTTTTTCTACAATTTCTCTATTAATCTCCCCATTCTTCTTTAGAAAAAAATGAACATCATAAATATCACGGTTGACTACTTTATGGCGCTCGGTCATTGCTACTAATTTATGGGCAAACATATCTTCTTCTACCATTACCTTCATGGAAATACCTAAATAGGTTTTTAAGATATAGTGGGAACCAAATTTTCGACAATTTATTTCGACTTTTATATTCTGAGCCCTTTCTTCATAGGAAAGAATAAAAACTAAATTAAATCTTTTCTTTCGTGCCTCTTTAATTTGACCATATCTCCTGATAATTTCTTTCACTTTAGAAAAAACATATTTTTCTTTGGTCTCATCTAATAAATCAAAATCAAGGTCAACTGAAAAACGGTCAAGGCCATAAAACATATTAGCAGCTGTACCACCCTTAAAACCAAGAAATGCAGCAATACTGATATCAGAATATATATCTTTTAAAATTTGAAGTAGAATATTTTTATGCGTAGAAATGTCTAAAGTCATTTGATATTATTCATTTTTTTTAAAATCTTCATAGATTTCTTTTACTTTTTTTTTCATTCTCTTATTTTGATAGATGGGCAAAATCCTAAAAATTTCGTCCCAGTTAAGGGGGGAGAGGTTATCAAAATAATAATACTTTTTGACATAAATCGTATCTAACAATGCCCTTTCTTTAGTGGCAATGGCATAATTATCTTTATTTTCCACACCAAGATTATTGGTTAAAATAACATCTTTGATTTTTTTAAAAGAATATTTTTGCTTATCACAAACAATTTCTCTTGTTAAATACGAGGCAATGAAAATCTGACTATAGTACTGAAAAGTAATACCTGCTCTACCTAAAACAGTTTCAAAACTAACATAGGAAGGAGTATAAATTCTTGTGGCTAATTCAAATTTATCATAATTTTGGTCCTTAGCATAAAGGCCTCTACGAATAGAATAAAGCTTGTTGGTTCTGACAAAGTAATTTGCTCTAGACTTAACAAGATTCATGTCTGAAACTCCCCAAATTAAAGAGAGGTCTTTAGAAGTAAAGACTGTTTTTTTGCTTCTTAAAACATCAGAAATCCCTGATTTCTTCATATCTATAAACTAAAGGTAAGCATAATTCTTACCTTTAGTTTAAACTATATAAAAAAGTTGTCAAATGGCAAC
>Ga0116148_1001979_pt1 | contig 20995 bp, 16 predicted proteins | sample AD_UKC055_MetaG_FD_89786 | JGI IMG/M metagenome (GOLD analysis project Ga0116148, IMG submission 89786) | Active sludge microbial communities of municipal wastewater-treating anaerobic digesters from USA - AD_UKC055_MetaG | ecosystem: Engineered > Bioreactor > Anaerobic > Digestate | place: USA... | reverse complement strand
GAACCTGTTGAAGAAGGACCAAACCCGCAAGGTAGGCATCAAGACAAAATCCAAGTGCTGCAGCTGGGACCACGACTACCTGCTCAAAATCCTCACCGGTTGATTACATGCGATTGCCCTGGCGCTCCGCGCGGCGAACAACGCACGCCCGGAAAGTGAATTTCCCGATCGTTTTGCCCCTGGACGATTTTCGCAGGTCGTGGTAGAGTAATCTGTGAGCATATGTAGCATTCGGCAACGGTCCGAATGGAGGGTCCGGAGGCAGGAGCGAGGAAAGCCGCACTTCCCGTTTTCGGACATGCACTGTCCGGAGGTTCAATCACTCCGCCCGCAGGCGGACGGGCTTGAGGAAGCCCGCATTTACATCGGAGGAGGTTCGCATGTTGACACGCCGTGTTCTATCGTTGCTTGTCTGTGGATGTGTGGCGGCTGCGCTGTGCGCATCGCCGGCCTTGGCCGTGCCCGTCGTGGATGGGCGTTTCGACCCGGGCGAGGGGTACACCCTGGGAAGGTACCTCAACCTCACCGTCGAGGGCCTGGGGCCCATCGCCCAGCAGGGCGAACTCTGGACGTATCAGGACCCGTCGAGCGGTGACGTGTTCTTCGCGATCACCCAACCCAAGGAACTGATCGACAACACCTACGGCGCCAACACGGTCGGCTGGCCGCGGGCCCACAACTTCAGCGACCTGACCGGAAGCGACAAGGCCCAGGTCCAGTTGACCAACGCCCTCGGACAGACGGTGCTCGATTTCAACTTCGACTACTTCACGGCCGTCGGGTCGGGATACGACTCGCTCGGCGCCACCGGAGGCGACGGCAAGATCCTCGTGGGGCAGTTGTCGTGGGTGGTCGAATGGGCCACGTCCCTTGACTACAACTTCAATGTGGCGGGGTACAAGCTCACCACGAACTCCCCGGCGACCGACGCCGAGTACACGCCCAACATCACCTATCCGGACTGGGTGTACGAAGTGACGTACGAAGGGCGCATCTCGGCCGCGGCGTTTGGGACGGCCGGCTACGGCGACATCGCCGTGCCCGTGCTCCACGACTCCCCCAACAAGCTGGGCAAGAACAAGACCTGGACGGAAACGGACGGGACGATTCCCGAGCCGACGTCCATGGCGCTGCTCGCGGCAGGCGGGTGGTTGCTGGCCCTGCGCCGCCGGAAACGCAACGTCGTCGCGTAATACCCGGGCGCGAACCGGAATCTTCCTGGACCGCGAAAGCCTCGGCGCCTGTCTCGGCTGGACAGGCGCCGGGGCCTTCCGGTCCCTCTATTGCGCGCCTCAGGGCGTCAGATCCACTTCCTGCGGGTTCAGGATCGAGCGGAGCTTCTTCATGGCCTGGATCTCGATCTGGCGGACGCGCTCCTTGGAGACCCCCAGTCGCTGGCCGAGTTGTTCAAGGGTCTTGGCCTGCCCCTGGTCGGCCAGCCCGTAGTGGTCGGTGAGGATCATGCGTTCCATGGGCGTCAGGCGGGCCAGCACGGCGTCGATGGACTCCCGCAGCTCGCCGAGGTTGACCTCGTTGGGGTCGTAGACCCTGAGCCCGGCGGCGATGTCGAGCACCTCCTCGTTGCCCGTGGCGAAGCGGTCGAGCTGGTATCGCTCCTTGGGCACCGAGCGGGCGTAGTTGCGCATGATGGCCCACGAGGCATAGGTCGAGAACCGGTTCCCGCGTGAGTAGTCGAACTTCTCGACCGCGCGCAGCAACGAGACGTTGCCGTCGCTGATCAGCTCGAAGAGCGTCTGGGGCCCGCCGAGGTGCTTCTTGGCGATGGAGACCACCAGGCGGAGGTTGGCGCTGACGATGCGGTTCTTGAGCACGTTCGCCTGGACGAGGTACGCCTCGATCTGCTTGAGGGCGGACGTGCGGACGCTGTTGAGGTCGATGCGGGAGCGGAGCTTGTCGGCGCGACACTTGAGGTAGTTGTATCTCCGGAAGAGATCGAACTCTTCGCTCGGCGCCAGCAGCGGCACGTCGTACAGGGCCCGCAGATAGGCGGGCAGGTCGTTGGGCGCCTCCGCGTGTGAAGCGGCGCCCGCGTCATGGCCCTTGTCCGCGCCCGCGCGGTCGCCCGCGGGCTGGACGCCCACGTCGAGGATCGCCTCTTCGGCGCCGGGCAGGTCGAACTGGGGATTGTAAATGTAGGTGATGGGCCTCTGGAGGAGCTGGCGGGCCCGCATCTCGTTGACGATGCGGTAAATGCTGCTGCGGGTGCGGTGGAACTGCTGGGCCAGCAGAGCGACCGACGTGCCGCGGATGAACGAGTTGTAGATGGCGGTCTTCTCCTGGTCGTCCAGGGGCGAAAGCAGGTACGGAAAGACCGCCTGGTCCGGGTGCCGGGCGTCGTGGTTGCGGATGGTGTAGCGGATGGTCTCCACCGCGCGCCCGGTCCGCCGGGCCAGGCGGCGCGCGACGTCGCTGAGACAGCACGAGGTAAAGCGGGCCATCCGTCGCGCGCGACGGATGATGTCGCCGCGCTCGGCCGGGGTCAACTGGCTGAAGCGCATCGAGCGGCGCACGAGCCGTTCCCGCCCGGCCACGAAGCTCTGAAGCGAGGTCTCCAGGAACGCCAGGCGCCGCTTCTCGTCGGGGAAGACCAGCCGGCGCGCGGGCAGGCCCATCCGCCGCCAGCGCTGCACCGTCTTGGTCGAGATGCGGAACTTCCGCGCCATCTGCTCGACGTTGTAGGTCGGTTCGGAGTACTCGCCGGTGCGAATGTCGCAACTGTCGCAGATGTCCAGCATCAGCGCGAGCAGGTCGCGACGAAGCGTCGAGCCGGGCAGGGACTCGCTGGGCGGGCCGCCCCGCTGCCCGCGAAAACCCGTCAGGCGAAAGACCACGAATTCGTACGGGTAGGCAGTGGAAGTGTCGAGGATCTGGAGGAGGGCCTCGGCGTTGTCGACGTAGCCCTTTCTCAGCCGAACCAGGCCAGCCGCCAAATCGGTGGCCAGGGCTTCCATCGCTTTGTTCGCGTACTTGCCCATGAGACCGGCCTTTCGCTGAACGTTCGGCTGGAAAACCAAGTGTCTATTAGTATGGCCTGGGAAACGGCCTTTTGACAAGCCTTTTGCCCCGAAAAAACGTCCCGGATGGCAATTTCAGGGAAAATACCGGTATCGAGAGGGGCCGCTGGGTGAAAAGAAGCAGGGACCAAGTGCCCTGGCGAGGCGCGTGGTCCCTGCTGGATTCAGGTGTGCGAGACTATTGCTGGCTGATCTGGCCCTGCATATCGGCGATGGGGGCGACGAAAGGCGAGCCTTCCTTGCCCTGAAGGGCCTCGTTGAACGCGGCGGTCGCGTTGCTGACGGCCTCGGCCCGCTGGCCCTGATCGCCAACGCGGGCCAGACCCGCATAGGCGGCCCCGAGCGCGCCCTGGTAGAGCCACCGATGGGTGGCGCCGGCGGCGGCGATGGCCTTCTTGTACAGTTCGATCGCCTCGGTGTACTTGCGGGCGGCTTCCTGGCGGACCTCGCCCGGCTTGGGCAGGTAGCCGCTGATCTTCTGCGCGACCGGGGGAAGGTCGCCCAGGGCAACGGGCTTGGCGTCCTCGGCGCCGGACGAGCCCGACCCGCCGCCGGTCAGCGCGCTGAGCAGCGAGGCCACGGTGCCTTTCTTCCCTTCCGCGGCGGGCGCGGGGGCAGAGGCGGCCGGCGGCGGCGCCGCCGTGCCCTCGACCTTGGGCCAGGCCTGGCCGATCTCGCTCAGGAAGGCGGTGTTGGACAGGTGCAGCCGGAGGCTGCGATAGTCGCTCTCCGCCCAGGCGACGAGCGTTTCGGCATAGGAAGCCTGGGCCGAGGTGGGCTTGTCCGCCACGGGGATGGCGGCTTTGAATCGCTCGACGGCGGTCTTGTAGGCGGTATTGGCGAGGGCCTCGGCCTTGGCGGATTCCTCGCAGGCGGCCAGGATGTCGTTGAGGGTCTTCTCCACTTCCTGGCGGCAGGCAGCCAAGCGGCTGCGGGCATCTTCGAGACCCTCGGTCCCGGCGGTGCGGATGGCCTTGAGCCCGCGGACGGACTTGGCCGCGTCGGGGTCCTGGGCGCCGTCGAGGATCCGCTGTGCGGCCTGCACGTGGGTGGCGGAGATCGCTTCCTTGGACTTCAGGCGTTCCATCTCGGCCTGGAGGGCCTTGAAGGCGGCCTCAAGCTGATCGATCCGCCGATACTGGGGATAGATCTCTTCCTGCTCGAGTTTGTGCACCTGGTCCATCTTGGCCAGTTGCTCTTTGGGCTTGCCCCTCTCGGCCTCCAGGCGAAGCTTGTTGGCCTGGGCGGTTTTCTGGGCGGTCTGGTCGCGGAGGTCTTCCCATTCCTTCTGGGCCTTGGCGACTTCCTGGTTCTTGGTCTGGATGGCCTGCTGGAGTCGCTGGTGTTCGGCCTGGGCGCCCTGGAGGGCCTTCTCCGCTTCTTCGATATTGAGGGAGGCGGAAAGCTGATGGATCTTGATCTCGCCGTCCTGCTGCTGCATGGCGTGGACGAGTTCGCTGACCTTCTGCCTTCCGACGGCGGCCTGGTGGTGTTTGGCCGCGGCGAGGGCGGCATAGTAGAAGCCCTCGGTGGCGGCGATCCGCCCGGCCAGGACGTGGGCGGTCGCCTGCACGTCGGAGGTGGCGGCTGAGTGTTCGCGGATGACAGCCAGGAGCGAATCGTAGGCCTGTCGGAGCGTGGCCTGGGCCTTGGCGTTTGGCGTGTAGCGAGGGGGAAGACTGATGAGGTCCTGGTCGGCCTGGGTGAAGTCGACCATGATGGGCAGGAACTCGCCCTTGAAGGTCAGGACGGGCGCGGCCAGCAGATTCTGAGCGGTGGTCAGTTGCCGGGAGGCGGAGTCGACGGCGGCCATGATGGCGGCGTCGTCAATGCGTTGGGGCGTCTCGGGCCAGGACTTGAGCGCGAAGATGCCGCCAACGCAGATGAGGACCACCAGGATCGCCAGGATCAATGACTTGAGGTTCACGGCTCAGTTCCTTTCTTCACCGCGGTCACAACGTTGTGCGGCACATGGGGCACTTGTAACACGAAGCCGGCGGAAATGCAACGGTTTCATTGGGAAACTCCGCCGGTCGCGACGGCCTGGCGGGCCGGGGCGTCATTGAGGCGGGCCAGCGTGCCGGCCAGCATGTCCAGCAGGGGTTGATAGTCGTCTTTTCGGCGGGTCACGGGGCAGCAGAGCATGAGCACGTGTCCCAGGACCTGGAGGCTGACGGGGCGGGGCGGATCGCCCGCCCAGGGGCTGGTGAGGAGTTGTCCGAGGCGCTCGTCGCCAAGGCAGGACCAGGGCCCCTGCTGGCGCTCGCTCCGGCGGACGGCCATGGGGGCGTTGTCCTGGTCGTGCTCGTGCCACATCAGCAGCGGAGGCAGGTCGATGTCGGTCTCGGCGAGGACCACGCTGTAATGGCGGGTGAGCCTGCGCGTGCCGTGCCCGCATTCGAATCGCAGGTCGCAGGCGCGGACGGGCCAGCCCGCCAGCCGCCCGTGCGTGATGTTGTGGGCGTGGGCGCTGTGCCCGCTGCAGACCAGGGCGAGATTGCGGTAGCGGACGGGGATGTCGAACGGGTCGGCGCCGGCGAAGCTCATGCGTCTGTGGTGGGCCTGGCGGGCCAGGCGATTGGCGCGGCGCACCTGGCCCAGCCCCATCGCCAGCAGCGACAGGACGGAGCCGCCCAGCACGAGCATCAGCAACCATGTGAAGAGGGTCTGCACGCGGCGTTCGGCTCAGGGGAGGACGGCTATTCCTTGCGGACCGGCAGGTCGTCGACCCCGCCGCCGGTCTTGGCGGGCGTCTTCGGCTGGGCGGCGGGCCGGTCCAGCAGGTCGAATCCGGAGGTATCGGTGAGCTGGATCTTCAGCCCGGCCGGGGGCGTCCACTTCAGGTGGTAGTCGGGCATACGGGTGCCGGCCAGCGCCTTCATCCAACTCAGGATGAGGCCGTACTTGGGGTCCTGCTTGCCCTTGAACAGGGGCGGTCGGGTCTTGGGGTGCTTGAACTCGGCGAGCGTCTCGGGCAGGCCGAACTGAAGCAGCAGCGACTGCTCGTACTGGGAGCGGTCGACCACGCGCCGCTTGTTGACCCTGGTGGCGACGAGCATGAGGAAGTTGGTGTAGTCGATCTCGTCTCCCCGCCCGACGACGTTGAACAGGCGGAAGCCGCCGTTGATCTTCTCTCCGCCGTGGCACTGGGCGCTGCCGCAATAGCCCGAGACGATGGGCCAGACGCGAGAGCGGAACTCGATCATCACGCGGGGGTTCTGGCGGATCTCGATGTCGTCGCGGACCTCCTCGCAACCGGCCTCTTTGAGGCGCTTGAGCATGAAGGAGAGCTTTTCGGGATTGCGCCACGTGCGGAAGCGGTTGGCGAATTCCCGCTGGTCGAAGGGCGGCTTGCCGGCCATGCCCTCGACGAACGTCTCCAGGGCCTTGTTGCGGAAGACGATCGAAACGTTGTCGTCCCAGCCACGGGGGCCTTCGTCCACGCGGGAGGGCGAGAACCGGGCCTCGACGAGGCGGATGCGGAAGATGTCTTCCTCGCTGAGGAACACGCCCTTGAGGTCGCGGGGGTCCAGGCTGGCGCCGGGGTTGTCCTGATCGCCGCGGGGCGGGGGCTTGGTCTGGCCGACCTTGGCGTTGATCTGGCGCATGAGCAGTTCGGCCCGCTCGAACTTGGGCTGGAGGTCGAGGGCGGCCTCGCACTCGCTCTTGGCCTCGTCCATGAGGTTGTTGCGGAAGGCCCACTGCGCGAGGGCGTAGCGGGCGTCGGGGTCCTTCTTGTCGAGCTTGGCGAAGCGCTGTTTGAACTCCTCCTCCGGCGTGATCACGTCCACGATGGACACGACGTCGCCGGCCTTGACCGTCTGCTCGCCGAAGGCCATCTTGATGACGTAGCCGTCGTCGGTCTTGGTGACTTCCCCGGTAAGCACCCGCCCATCCTTGAGGCGGACGGACTTGCTGCCGGCCCAGGCCAGGTGGGCCAGGCAAGAGATCACGAAGACGCCAACCAGGAGGTTTCTCAGCATGCCGCACCTCGTCCACCGCCGCAGCGGTGCGTACGCGTGAAGAACGAATACATTGTCCCCCGCAAGGCGTGAGCGGAAGGTCCCGCCGTTCCGGCTGGACCGGCAACGCCTGCGAGAGCCACCGACAGGCGGCGGTGGGATTCGAACCCACGAATAACGGATTTGCAATCCGTCGCCTTGATCCACTTGGCTACGCCGCCGGTACGTCTACTATACACCATTTGGAACCGGATTCAAGGCCGCACTGTTCGCGTGCGGCCGGGCTGTCGCTCAATGGGCCGTCCGCAGGGCCTCCTGGGCCCGCGTGATGACGCTGTCGAACTGCGGGCCCAGTCCGCCCATCTGGGCGTCCAGCGCCTGGAGCATCTTGATCCGGCGGGTCAGCGACTCCATCGACGCCTTCTTGCCGGAGAAGCCCTTGAGGATGTTCTCGCACTGCTCCAGCAGCAGGCGGTAGTACAGCTTCTTGACCCGGTCCTTGTCGGAGCCTTCCGGCTGCGTCCGCCAGTACTCCAGGCCCTTGACGGCGGTGTCGTAATACTCGGCCGCCTTGGAGTAGTCGCCCAACTCGCTGTTGCAGCGGGCCAGGCCGGGCAGGTTTTCGGCGTCGGAGGGGATGGTGCGGAGCTGGTCTTCCTTCAGCTTGGTCAGGTGCTGCTTGAACTCGCTGACGACCTTCTCCTGGCGCCGGGCCTTCTCCTCGGCGGGCGACTGGTCCATGATCTCGATGGCCCCGTTGATCTCGAACGGCCCGGAGATGGCGGACAGGTCCACCTGGTACTTCTCCAGGAGCTTCTTGTAGTCTTCCAGGGCCTTCTTGTCGCCCTCGGAGTCCTTGGCCTGGTCGAGGACGGCCTTGGTCTCTTCGTCTAACTGCTTCTCGATCTGCTTGGCCTTCTCGCCGCGGCGCGACCCGTCGTAGGTCTCGCATTCCTGGTAGAGCTTGAGGGCCTCCTGGAAGAACGGCTTGCCCGCCTCGGCGCCGGCGGAGTAGCCCTTCTCGACCAGGCCGCTGGCGTAGAGCTGGGTCAGCTCGTAGCGGTCTTTCATGGGCTGGTCTTTGACCCGCTCGAAGAGGTCCTTGGTGAAGTTGTAGTAGATGCCGCGGAAGCGGTTGAGTTCGAGCCGCTTCTCGATCTGCATCCGGAAGTTCTCGATGCGGACCTGGATCTGCTGGATGACGCGCTGGATGAGATGCCCGGCCCGGTCGGGGTGGGTCTTGCGGAAGTCTTCGAGCAGGTCGATGGCCTTGTCGGTCTTGTCGGAGTTGATGAGGAAGCTGATGAGGAACTCGATGGCCTCGCCCTCGGCGACGGTGCCGGGCCACCGCTGGGGGATGGCCTTGAGGACGTTGGAGCCTCGCAGCTCCGTGCCGTCGGTGGGCAGGATGACCATGCCCGCGCGGAGTTCGGCGCGGGCGCCCCACTCCTTGAGGTCGCTGGCGAGGCGGCCCTTGATGTCGGGCAGCAGCTCGTAGGCCTCCTTGCCGAAATTCTGGAGGTCGCGGATCAACTGGGTGGCCACCGTCGCCTGGGCGGCCTTGTCCAGGTCCTCGGCCCACAGCAGGTAGCGCAGCTCCAGGGGCATCGCCTTGGCGTAGAGGGTGGGCCCGTCGGGCTTGTCGCCCTTGGACGGGGGGACCTTCTCATAGGCGGCGACGGCCTTCTTGCGGCTCTCGGCCCGCTTGGGCCCGGCGTCGGCGAACTCGGACATGAAGCGGTACTCGTCGGCCAGGTTCAGGTACCACGAGGCGGCCTTGGGGTCCTTGTCGGCGAAGGTGTTGACCAGGTTCTCCAGGGAGCCGATGTACTCGGCCTGGAGCAGGGCGCCGAGGGGCCGGCCGGGGTTGGCGCGGCGCAGTTCCTGGACGACGGTGGTGTAGGCGATGACGGCGTTTCGGGCCGCCAGCGGCGCGAAGGCGTGCTTGGGGTATTTCTCGGCGAGGTCCTTGAACTTCTGGGCGGCCTTGAGGGTTTCCTGTTTCTGGGACTCCAGGACGGCCAGGTACCACAGGGCCAGGGGGCGTGCGGCGATGGAGAGTTCGTCGGTCCGGGAGACGACCTTCTCCAGGTACTGGGCGCCGGTGGCGGCGTCGTTGGCGAACATGGCCGCCACGCCCGCGCCGAGCAGGTGCATGGAGTTGGACTTGGCGAGGTCGCAGGTGCGCCCGTACTTGTTGGTGATGATCCCGCACCACTCCTGGACGGTGGCGTCGTCGGCGTAGCTGTTGGCGAAGGCCAGCAGGGCCTTGTGCCCCTCGACCAGGAGCTTGGGGTCCTTGGCCTTGGCGGCCTGGGTCTCGTACAGGTAGCTGGTGAGCAGGGCCTGGAGCAGGTCGACGCCCATCTTCTGTTCCTGCCCGAAGGCCTCGAGGGCGAACTTGGCGAAGGCGTCGATGGCGCCCTTGGCGTTCTTGTCGCCGGACTCGATGGCCAGGCGGGTCAGTTCGAACTTCGCCCGCCAGCGGACCTGGTTGTCGTTGCATGCGGCGGCGGCCTGGAGCGACTGAGTGGCCGGATGATACTCTTCCAGTTCGCGCAGGGCCGTGCCGCGCAGCAGCAGGGCCCAGTACTTGACGCCGCTGTCCTCCGAGCCGTCGGCGAACTCGTTGGCCTGGACGATGGCGTCGCGCAGCAGGCCCTCCCGCTCGCGCTTCTTGTCCGCCACGCCTCGCAGGGCCAGGCCGCGGTTGAGGTACACCCAGGCGGAGAAGTACTTGACCTTCTTCTTGAGGTCTTCCAGCTTGGGCAACGAGATGACCATGCGCAGGGGATCGCCCCGCCACGACTGGAGGGTCTGCTCGATGTCCCGCTGGAGCTGGTCGAGGGTCTTGACGGCCTCGACGGTCTTCTCCAGGATCAGGTCGACGTCGTACTGGCCGCCCCGCAGCAGGAGGAGGTTGAGGGTGTTGTTCTGGATGACCTGGCTGCCGAGGAACTCGCCGAACTCGAAACGCAGATCGAAGGCCCGCAGGATGGCCTTGTCCTTTTCCCGTTGCTCCCGCTTCTTCTCGGGCTCCTGGCCGGCCAGTCCGATCACCTCGCGGTAGAGGGAGCTGACCTGGTTGATCAGCTTGGGCCGGTCCTGGGGCGAGGCGCCGTCGAGCATGGCCTTCTGGGAATTGAGCACGATGAGCTTGGGCCGCAGCGAATCGCCCGAGGCGCCCAGCCCCTGCTGGAAGGATTCGAGCATTTCCTTCATGTGCATCTGGGCCAGGACGTTGGCCAGTTGCCCGGCGTCGAGGGTATCGAAGGCGCTGGACCCTTCCTGGGCCTGCGCCGGCGTGGCGGCCAGGCACAGGGCGATCAGCGTGAGGACAAGGATCCCGTAGGGCGTACGCATCTGAGGCTCCTAGCTGCTGGTGGCAAAACCGACGTTCTCGAATTTGGCCCGGACCGACTGATTGAAGGCCTCGGTGACCCACCGCCACTGGACGCTGCCGAGGGGCTTGATGACCACGGGGATCTTGGTCCCCTGGGCCCCGACCGCCTGCTGGCGCCCCATCAGGTGCTGGTAGAGCTGCCCGGCGTCGCTGAGGCGCTGGGGCAGGCCCTCGATCTCGTAGGCGACCGAGTCCACCCCGGCCGGGTAGATGGTGATGTTGATCGGGCGGTCGAGTTTTTCCTCGGCCGACACGCCTCCCTGCCCCTGCTTGGGCAGGGAGCCGGGGATCTGCCCCTCGGCCTGGCGGAAGGTGCTGGTCAGGATGAAGAAGATCAGCAACTGGAAGGTGACGTCGATCATCGGCGTCATGGGAGGCTGCATCGCCTTCTGCTCGGACGTCCGCTTCTTGCGAGGAGGCTCGTAGTGAACGGTCTCGTCGCCCTGGACTTTCTTCTTGGTGTGGGCGGCCATGGGTCTTACTCCGCATCACCCGGCAAGCGAAGCAATGCCGTGATGTTCATCTTGGGGATTTCGGCCTCGGCGGCGGCCAGCATGACCGGCTCGACCTCCGAATAGGCCACGCGATAGTCGGCGCGGATCTCGATGAAGAATTCGTCCTTCTGGGCGGGCGGCGCCTTGGCCCGCCACAGTTCCCGGTGCTTCTTGAGTTCGGCGACGATGAGGTCCCGCTGGTGCGGGCTGAGCTTGATCGTGCCGATCTGAAGCTCCTTGGCCTGCTGGGCGACGTTGGACTTGTCGGTCTCGCTGGTGGCGGCCGACGAGATGTTCACGATCACCCGGTTGATGGGCATGTCCTCGGGCTTCTGGGCCATGCTACCGACGGGCTTGTGCAGGACGAGCTGGGCCAGTTCCGCGGAGGCCATCTGCCCGGCGAGGATGAAGAAGATGATCAACTGGAAGGTCACGTCGATCATCGGCGTCATGTTGAAGCTGGGCGTGGTGGCCAGCACTCTGGTCTTTGCCATGGCTGCGCTCCTTGCTGGGGGGCCTCAGGCGATTACAGGCCGCCCTTGCCGCCGGGCCGGAAGTTCGAGATCAGCTCCTGGGCGGTCAGCATGGCCGAGCTGGTGAGCGAATCGATCCGGCTGCGGATGATGGAGTAGAACGACAGCGACGGAATGGCGACGATCAGTCCCTGCATGGTGGTCACGAGGGCCATGCCGATGGACTCGGCCAGGTCGGCGGGCTTGGGCGTGCCGGTCTTGGCGATCTCGATGAAGGCCAGGATCATACCTTGGACGGTACCGAGCAGCCCGAGCATGGGGCCGATGTTGCCCAGGAGGTTGAGCCATTCCACGTGTCGGAGCATCTTGGTGGTTCGCTCTTCGGCGGCCTCTTCCAGGGCCCGCTCCATGGCGGGGTAGCCGTGCCCGGCCTCGGCCAGGGCGGCGTTGACCGTGCCCGAGAGGAAGCTGGCGTCGGCGGCGGTGAAGTCGATCGCCTCGCGGTACTGCTTGTTCTCGAACATGGCCTGGATTTGTTCCCGGACGGTGTCCGGCACGATCGTGGTGCGGCGATATTGGATGAAGTACTGGATGATCAGGGCGACCATCACCACGCTGAGGGCGACAATGATGTAGCCCACCACGCCGCCATAGACAATGAAGATTTCAAAGATACTTGCATCTACGATCGAGCCGAGCATCATTCTGGGTCTCCTTGAGCGGCCGCCGGGGCAGGCGGCATCACACGTCGTCCGGCAACCGGCCGCTCACGCCGCGGCCGGCGCCGGGAGGGTTTACTTCTTCAGCAACGTCTTGGCTTCCTGGGCGGCCTGGCTGTCGCCGTAGCGTTTGACAACCTGGTTGAAGGCGGCCTGGGCCGCCTGCTGGTTCCCGATGGCCAGGTTGGCCTTTCCCGCCAGCAGCAGGGCCTCGCTGGCCTCCACCGCGTCGGGGAAGTGGGCCACCACTCTCATGCAGTTGAGTCCGCCGTTCACGTAGAGGGCCCGCTGCTTGTCGGAGCCGGCGGTCTCGGCCAGCAGGATCTCCGCCTTGCCCATCAGGAACAGGGCGCGGGGCAAGTCGCTCTCGGTGCAGCGGCGGAGGTTCTGCTGGAGGGTCTGAAGGGAGCTTTGGAGCAGGTCGGGCTTCTGCCCGGGCCGGATGAGCGTCTCGGCCGCCTGGATGCGGGCGAGGACCTCACCCTCGGCGCCGGAGAGGGCGGGCTTGCCGCCGTTGCCGCCGGGGGTCTTGGGGCCCGTGCCGGGGGCGCGGGCCGGAGCGCCCGCCAGTTCGGCGGCCAGGGCGTCGGCCTTCTCCGTCGCGCCCTCGATCCGGTAGGCCTGCATGAGGGCCTGCGCGACGGCCTGTCCGCCCGCGGTCTTGCCCTCCACGCTCTGGCGGGCGGCCTCCAGCAAGGCGATGGCCTTCTGGTTGGCCGGGCTGCCCTTGGCGGCGGCCTTGGTGGGCACCAGCGGGGCAGCGGAGTCCTGTTCGTCCTTCAGCAGGCCCAGCCATTCCTGGACGGCGCGGTCGAACTGGGCGGTCTGGTCCAGCGCCCGCAGGCGCCGGTACTGCACCAGCCGCTTGAGCCAGGGGCGGCTCTGCATGTCGGTGATGGCGTCATAGCCTTTGACGGCCTTGGGCCAGTCCGGATCGCCGCTGCGGGGCGAGATGGCCTTCTCGGCCTCGTTGAACGGCTCGACCCCGGTGATCTGCACCCGCTCGACTTCGGCGATGGGGCGGGCCAGGAGGTTTCGCCCGGCCACGCGGAACGAGATCATCCCCTTCTCGACGTTGATGATCTGCACGCCGCTGTAGGGCGGGAAGCCCTTGACGGTGATCTCGTCGGCCCGGGCGGCGCCCAGGACCAGGCTCACGACGACAACTGCTGGCAGATTCTTCCACATCGTTGGCTGCGTCCTTACTCGTCGGCGCTGACGTACTTGTATTTCCCGCCGCTCTGCTTGGCGATGTCGATCATGACCTTCTCGGCCTCGGGCGGCTTGTTGCCGTAGAGGTACGTGTTGATGAACACGTGGTCCTTGCCCGTGCCGTTTCGCTTGCTGGTGCAGGCGACGACCTTGGCGTTGTCGGGGAACACGCCGTCGGTCAGCAGGTAGACCAGCTTGCCCGGGCGGCGGGGGTCGGCCTGCGCCAGCACGTCAAACGCCCGCTCCAGCGCCGGGACGGGGTCGGTGCGTCCCTCGGCCCGGATGGGCTCCAGGAACATGGCGGCCGATTCCTTGTAGCGGTCGATGGCGGGCACGAGGCGTCGATGCTCCATCTCCTTGGGGTGCCCCTCGGCGAACAGGATCACGTGGAAGTCCTGCATGGGGCGAAGGCGGCTGATGGAGATGAGCATCTCGGCCCGGACGAACTGGAAGGTGTCGATCATCGAGCCGGACCGGTCGATCACGTAGACGATGTGGTGGACGTTGCCGCCGCCCGAGCCGAAGAAGCTGCTGCGGGGCCCGCTGCCCTGCCCGCCGGTGGACAGCCCGAAGGCCGCCAGCCCGCCCCCGCTGGACTCGCCCGCCGACATGCCGATCAGCATGGGCTTCTTGTCGGTCTTGCCCGTGTCGGCCTGGATGGCGGCTTCCCGCTTGGAGTAGGCGTTCTGGTCGGTCTTCTTGACCTGCTGCTGCATCGGGGCGTTGGGATTGCTGCTGCCGGGGTTGAGCACCCCGCCGGGGTTGTCGCTCCAGACCGCGTCGGGGACGATCACGTCGTCGGGGACGGCCGTCACTTTCACGATCATCGTCACGAAGGCCATGATGAGGAACAGGCCGACGTGGAAGAAGATGCTGATGACCCAGGGCATGATCTTGGCCATGGCCCCGACGAGGACGTCTTCCCCTTCTTCCTCTTCCTCTTCCTCCCCCTCCTGGCCCTCTCCCTGGCCTTCGGTCTGGCCGGCGGCGGGCTGGTTGGCGGGGGTGTCCTTAACGACCGACGTAGCAGGCATCTGCGGGTGCGGCATGGCCGCCAGCGCCGCCGGAACGACGATCTTCTTGTTGCAGTGCGGGCAGCGAATCATGCTCCCGGGGTCGCTGTCCACGTTGAGCAACTTGCCACATTTCTCGCATCGGAATTCCATGGCCATCGGCCTCCTGCTAGCAGTAATCCGGGCGATCCGACGAGTATATCGACGGTCCATCTTACTGCAAGCCGCTGTTGGGCGAAACTGTATTCCGCGATGAACATTTTGTCCAGAGCTATTTCTCACCGGGCGCCGGCCACGTCGGCGGGGTCGACGTAGCGGAACAGGCTGCCGGAGTCCCGCGCGATCTTCTGCAGGACCTCCATGGCCACCGGCGAGCGGTATCCGTACAGGTACGTGTTGATCATCACCTCCTTTCGGCGGTTGCGCCGGGCGATCAGGTCCAGGACCTTTCGGTTGTCGGGGAAGACCCCGTCGGTCAGCAGAAAGATCATGTTGCCCCGGCGGGCGTCGGCCCGCTCCAGCAGCGAGAAGGCCCGTTCCAGCGCCGGCGCGGCGTCGGTCTGGCCCTCGGGGCGGATGTCGGCCAGGAAGGCCGCCGCCGCCAGCTTGTTGCCCTCGGTCGCCCGGACCAAACCGCCCGGCGGGGTCTCCAGCAGCCGCCCGTCGCTGAAGAACACCACGCAGAACCGGTGCTCCGGCGTCAGGTAGCCGATCTTCATCAGCAGCTCCACCCGCAGCGCGTCGAACGTGTCGATCATCGAGCCGGACCGGTCAATCACGAAGACCAGGTTGCGGGCGGTGGTGGTCGGCGGCTTATCTCGCCTTCCGTCGCTATCGTCGAAGAAGGTCTTGCTCGTGCTCAGCCCTATCCCCTTGAGCGATCCGGGGCCCGGCGGGGCGCTGGTCAGCCCCTTGCCGATGACCTTCATGTCGGGCTTGTCCAGCGAGAGGCCCCTCAGGGGCGGCAGCGGGTCATCTAGTCCGCGATTGGGGGCCGAGGGGAGCGCCGGCGTGGTGTTCGTTCTGAACGGCTCACGAACCAGCATGATGGGCACCGTGCGGTCTTGTGGGAAGATGTCACCCATGACGATCTTCTCCGGTTGGGCGTCGTCCCGTGCGACGAAGAGGGTGAACATCGCCATGATGAGCATGAGTCCGACGTGGAAGAAGAGGCTGATGACCCAGGGCATGGCCTTGGTCGCCAGGCCCTCGGGCATGTCGTCGTGCGGGGCGAACTCGTGCAGCACGCCGACGTCCTGGGGCGGCGGCTCGGCGCATTGGACGGCGACGCGCCGGGCGTCGCGCTGGCCGCTCGCCGGCACGGCCAGCCGTTTGCCGCAGGCCCCGCAGCGGACGATGCTGCCGGGCGGCTGGTCGGTCGGGACCTCTTGTCCGCATCGCTCGCAGAAGAAGGCATCGCTCATGGTGCATCTCCTTCCGTTCTGGCACGGCGCGGGCAGGAAGCGGGCGCGCGGGGGCCGGCGTCGCCTTCGTCCGCGCGGTGCGATCGTACTGTGGGGGCCGGCGGTCTGACGCGTCGGCCCCGACGGCCGCAGGAGGGCCATCCCCCTGCGTCTCGTGTCGAGGCACCGCCTCGCTGGCATGGCGGGCCGGGCGAACACTACATCGCCCGACGTGGGCCCGCTTGGGCGGGATCGTCACCCGCCCGGAGAGTGAACCTCATCTATTCCGCACCGGCCCGAGGGGCCGGCTCACGTGCGTGCCACAGGAGCGAGAATCGGGGGAAACTTCTGGCCTTTGCCGACCTCGTTCAGTAGTTTAGACTCGCAATAATCGGAAAAGTTCCCGCGAGGGTGGCGGAATTGGCAGACGCGCCAGGTTTAGGTCCTGGTCCCGAAAGGGGTGCGGGTTCGAGTCCCGCCTCTCGCATGCAATTGCGGACCTGCCTGCCGGAGGCAGGTTGCGGATCAAACGACGAACAGCGGACGCAGAGGCACAGAGGAGCAGAGACAGAAGCAAGACAGCAACCCGAGCGGGAGAAGATCATCCGCTTCGATAACGCCTGGATGCCTCGGACGCCAAAGCCCACGGAAGGCCTTCCGTGGGCTTCTGTCTCTGAACTCCTATTCCCTCAGCGTCTCTGCGTCTCTGCGTCCGGTGTCTGTTCTTCAATCCGCAACCTGCCTGCCGGCAGGCAGGTCCGCATTCCGCAATCAGATCGCCGCCGCCACGCCGCGGACGTAGCCGACCGACTCGGCCAGCGTGGGCCCCAGGTCGTCCATCCGCTTCTCGACCTCCACGCCGACCACCCCCGCATAGCCGATCTTGCGGATCGCCCGCACCAGGGCGACGATGTCCACGATGCCCCGCCCCAGTTCCACGCTGCGCCCGGCCCGGGTCGGAGCGTCCACGTCCTTGAGGTGGAAGTCGAGAATGCGGTCGGCGGTCTTGAGGGTGGCCTCGACCGGATCGACGCCGCTGCGCTTGGTGTGGCCGGTGTCGTGGCAGATGCCGATGCGCTTGTCGCGCGTGCGGATCCTGGCGTGGATCTCCAGGGGCGTGGGCCAGCTCTTCTGGTCGGGCCCGTGGTTGTGGATGGCCACGCGAATGCCCGTCTGGCAGACCTTCGCCTCCAGCGCGTCCAGCATCGCCTCGGAGGGGTTGACGGCGATCATGTCCAGCGAGGCTGTTCTGGTGTAGGCGAAGCCGCGGTCGATCTCGGCCTGGGTGAACATCTGGATGACGCCCGCGGTGTAGACGGTCAGCCCCGCGTCGCGGGCCTTGGCGACGGCGGCGGCGACCTTGTCGTCGCTCCACTCCAGCGGCAGGTGGAAGCTCTTGAGCGAGAGATGCTTCACGTCCAGGCGCAGGGCGGTCTGGATGACCTGGTCGAGCGTGTAGTTCTTGAACATGTACGTGGGCAGGCCCAGGCGCAGGGCGCCCGCGGGGGGGCGTCGCTCGGCGGGCTCGCCGGCCCGCAGGGGGGCGCGTCCCCAAGCGGCGGCGGCGCACGTTCCGGCTACCAGGCCCAACACTCGCCGACGGTCGCTCTTCATGGCAGGTTCCTTTCGCGTATTCGCGCGATGCGGGATCGACACCCGCACGCGCCCGGTTTATAATTCGTGCGCTCGTCTGAATCCAGTTTTCGGTTTGCCCCGGCCCACAGCCGGCGGGCGAGGACTGGGAGGTTCGCTATGTCGATACCGATCTACTGCACCGGCTGCAAGAAGGACTACCAGGCCCCCGACCGCTGCGCGGGCAAGAAGATCCAGTGCAAGACCTGCGGGACGCTGATTACGGTCCCCGCGGCGCCGACGCCAGCGTCCCAGGCCCCGATCATGCCGGACGTGGTCGAAGAACGCCCCCCTCATCACGCCGTCGCGCCACACCCCTCAGGCAGCGGCCACGCCGCCCATCCGTCCCACGCTTCGCACCCGCCCCACCATCATCACCACGCGGGACACCATCATCACAAGAAGACCAGTGTCCCCGCCGTGGTCATCCTGGTGGTGATCCTGGGCCTGGCAGCCGGCGCGGGCATCGTCACGTACGTGATGCTGCCCAAGCCCAAGCCGGTGGCCGACCCCGGCCTGGCACTGTCGACGCCGGACAAGACGCCCCCGCCGGCCCCGCCCCAGGCTGCGCCGACGCCGCCGAAGGTTCAGGCCGTTCCCGCCACGGCGCCGGCGACCGCCCCGGCCGGGCCCGCCTCGGGCGCGGGCTCCGCCCCGCCCGCCGTCGCGGTGGCCGCCGACTCGGCCGCCCTGCTGGAACTGCCCCCCAACGAGCTGCCCCGCCTGCCCCTGACGTGCTGTGCCGCCGTCGCGCCTTCCGCGCCCGACAGCCCCTACCTGCTGGTCATCACGCGGGCCAACCTCAGCGACGAAGACCCCCACGGCGAGCGCCGGCTGGCTGTGTACGACCTCAAGGCCGACCGCACGATCCGCTCGGTGCAGGTCCGCGAGCTGGTCGGCCCCTGCGGGCGCGTCAGCAGCGACGCGCTCCAGTACGCCTACGTCGGCGCCAAGAACGGCAAGGCCGGCGTCCTCGTGCAGTCGCTGGAGAGCGACCTGCACGTGAAGGTCCTGCCCCAGGCCGACGTGAAGTGGTTCGACTTCGCGGGCGCCAGGCTGGTCGCCTACTCGCCCGCCTCCAACGCGCTGACGCTGTGGGACTACCAGGCCGAGCAGGGCAAGCCGCTGCCCGCCCCGCCCGCGCAGGACCAGCTCGCCGCGGGCGCCGTCAGCCCCGGCGGGCGACTGCTCGCGCTGGCCGCCCAGGCCCGAGCGGGCGAGGCGGGCAAGTCCCTGGCGGTCGTCCACCTCTACGACCTGGCCTCCGCCGCCCCGGCCGGCACGCTGACCGCGACGGTGGACGAGGGCAAGGCGATCATCGAGGACGTGGCCTTCTCGCCGGAGGGCAAGCATCTGGCCGCCTACGTCCGCGCGGACCAGGGCCAGGCCGACTCCGCCATGCGGATCGTCTGCTGGGACCTGGCGGACTCCAAGCTGGTCCACTCCACCGCGATCGGACGGCGCGCCCCGGTTTCATCCCCCTGCCGCCCGGCCCTGCAATTCATGGCCCGCGGCAGCGGATACGTCGTCCAGGGGCGCTACGTGTTCCAGGCCGCCCAGAGCGAGCCCTCGCGCGTGCTGGAGCCCAAGGGCGATCTGGCCCTGCCGCGATACTCCAAGGTCCTCGGCGGCGGGCTCATCCTGAACGTGTGGATCGACCCGGGCAAGCCGTTCGACGGCGCGACGATCAGCTTCGGCGAGTTGTACAACCCGAAGTGAGAAGGGGTCAGTCCGCTCGTCTGCGCTGGAGGATGGCGGGGAGGAGGCTGACGACGAACCACGCCGACGCGCAGAGGACGATGGCCGCCCCGCTGGCGCAGTTGGCCCACGGTTGGGCGGAGAGGATCAGCCCGGCCACCGCGGAGGTCGTGCCCACCACCAGCGCCCACCAGAACATGCCCGCGGCGGAGTGGGCGAAGTTGCGGGCGGCCGCCGCCGGGACCACCAGCATGGCCGTCACCAGCAGGACTCCGACGGCCCAGACCGAGAAGATCACCACCAGGCTCAGCAGGGCCGCGAAGACGTACTGGTACGCCCGCACGCGGATGCGGTGGGCCGAGGCCAGGCGCGGGCTGACGCCCAGGTACAACATGCGGTTGTAGCCGACCGCCTGGAAGACCATCAGCGCGACCAGCAGGCCCATCAGCAGGAGGATCTCGTCGGAGCCGATGGTCAGGATGTCGCCGTAGAGGAAGGCCTGCATGGAGCGGGCGACGTGGCGGTTGCGGCTGACGATGGCCAGCCCGAAGGCGATGACCGCGGCGAAGAACACGCCGATGACGGTGTCGAACGACAGGGCCAGCCGCCGCCCCAGGGCCATGATGCCCAGCCCGACGGCCACGCCGAAGACGACCATGCTCAGCCGGTAGTCCACGCCGGCGAGCATCCCGACGGCCACCCCGGCGAAGGCGGTGTGGCTGATGGCGTCGCTGAAGAAGGCCATGCGGAAGTTGACGACCTGGACGCCCATGGCCGCGCACATCGGGGCCAGCAGCACCAGCGCCACCAGCGCCTGCTGCATGAACCGGGCCTGCATGACCTCGAAGGGCAGCAGGCGGGCGGCCAGGTCGAACAGCCAGGTGAGGTCAATCATGGCGGCACCCCGGATGGCTGCACGGCTCGCCGCGGGCGGCGCGGATGTCGTGCAGGTCCGCCAGGCCCAGGTGCAGGCCGAAGGTGGCCCCCAGCACGTCGTTGGTGAGCGTCTCGGCGATGGGCCCCTGCCCCAGCACGCGACGGTTCAGGCAGATCACGTGCGTGGCGTGGGCGGTCACCAGCGACAGGTCGTGCGTGACCATGATCTGCGTAAAGCCGTGGCGGGCCCGCAGGCTCTCCAGCAACTCGCAGAGCAAATGCTCGCCCCCCACGTCCACCCCGCTGGAGGGCTCGTCCATCACCAGGATGTGCGGCTCCTGCTGGATCGCCAGCGCCAGCAGCACCCGCTGCAACTCGCCGCCCGACAGCGCCCCCAGCCGCCGGCGGGCCAGGTGGGCTGCGTCCACCGCCGTCAGCAACTCCATCGCCCGCTCGCGCCGCTTGCGACGCACGCCGAACCACAGCGGCAGCCGCTGACGCCCGCATACCATCAGGTCCATCACGGTCGCCGGCAGGCCGCGGTCCAGGTCCAGCCGCTGCGGCACGTAGCCCAGGCGGACCGAGGCGCCGTTGGGCCCCATGCGGATCGTCCCGCTGTACGGCACGTGGCCCAGCAGCGCCAGCAGCAGCGTGGTCTTGCCCGCGCCGTTGGGGCCGATGATGGCCGTCGCGCTGGCCTCGGGGACCTCGGCTGTCACCGAATCCAGGATCGATATCCCGCCCAGGCGGACGGACACATTGTCAAACGTGATGCCCGGCATACTCTTCTTCAGGGACCAAGGACTAAGAAACAGGGACTAGGGATTAGGGACTAGCGACCAGCGAATTGTCAACTGCCGATTCTGGATTCTATCCGATTCCTTGCTCGCGGCTGCCTCTTCCGCATTCCCTGTTGCCTCGTCCCTGCTTTGTGCTTCCTATTCCCTATTCCCTGGTCCCTGGTACCTGGTACCTATTCCCTATTCCCTGCCGTGTATTCCCTATTCCCTAGTCCCTAATCCCTAGTCCCTATTCCCTATTCCCTAATCCCTAGTCCCTGTTCCAAGGGTCTTCT
>Ga0116148_1001978_pt1 | contig 21003 bp, 12 predicted proteins | sample AD_UKC055_MetaG_FD_89786 | JGI IMG/M metagenome (GOLD analysis project Ga0116148, IMG submission 89786) | Active sludge microbial communities of municipal wastewater-treating anaerobic digesters from USA - AD_UKC055_MetaG | ecosystem: Engineered > Bioreactor > Anaerobic > Digestate | place: USA... | reverse complement strand
GCGATGATTGGCCGTGCCGGGGGCCGCGTGTGGGCGGAGCGGTCTGATTTGGGCGGAGCGCGGATAGTCGCCGATATGCCCGCCGGGCCAGCCCCGGAAACAGCAATGGGACAAGGAGCTCCCGAGATGACAGCTAAACTGAGAGTAGTGATCGTAGGCGGGGTGGCTGCCGGCCCGAAAGTGGCGTCGAAGATCATCCGGTTGCAGCCGGAGGCGGAAGTGACGATTCTCGAGAAGGGCAAATTCCTGTCCTATGCGGGCTGCGGGCTGCCGTACTACGTTTCGGGCGTAGTGAAAGAACAGGCGGAACTGATGTCGACGCCGGCGGGCGCGGTGCGCGACCCCGTGTTCTTCCAGAAGGTCAAGAATGTGGTTGTGCACAACGGCACGGAGGCCGTTGAGATTGACCGTGAAAACAAGCGCATACGCGCGCGGAACCTGGCTTCGGGCGAAGAGACGTGGCTCGAATACGACTACCTGGTGTTGGCGACCGGCGCGACTCCGGTGAAGCCGCCCGTTCCGGGGATCGAGCTTGAAAACGTATTCACCCTTCACGGGGTAAACGATGCCGAGGGCATCCGCCATCTGCTGAGCAAAGACAAGGCGCAGGACGTGGTGGTGATCGGCGGCGGGCTCATCGGGGTCGAAGTGACGGAGGCCCTGGTCGAGAAAGGTTGCCGGGTGACCATGGTCGAGCTGGCCGATCAGATCCTCGGGATGCTCGATTGGGAGATGGCGCAGCTGGTCGAGCAGCACATGGAATCGCGAGGCGTCAAGGTCATGACGAACACGACAGCAACGTTGCTGGAGGGCGAAGGCGGCAAGGTCAAGCGCGTCGTGACCAACCAGGGCGTGCTCCCGGTGGACATGGTGATCATGGGGATTGGCGTTCGGCCCAACGTGGCGCTGGCAAAACAGGCGGGGCTCGAGATCGGCAGGACGGGCGCGATCAAAGTGGATGACCATCTGCGGACGTCCGACCCGAACGTGTTCGCGGTTGGCGACTGCGCGGAGAACGTCGACCTGATAACGGGGGAGCCGTCGTATGTGCCGCTGGGTTCGACTGCGAACAAGCACGGCCGGGTGGCGGCGATCAACATCTGCGGCGGCCAGGACACGTATCCGGGGATTCTGGGGAGCGCGGTCTGCAAGGTGTTTGATTTCTGCGTGGGGCGGACGGGGCTCACGGAACGGCAGGCCCGCGCGGGCGGGTTCGACGTGATCACGGTCCATTCGCCGGCGCCGGACAGGGCGCACTACATGCCCACGGTGAGACCGTTGATGATGAAACTGGTGGTGGAGCGTACGAGCCGGAAACTGCTCGGATTGCAGGCGGTGGGCCCCGGCGCAGGCGACAAACGCGTGGACATCGCGGCGATGGCCATCACCGCGGGGATGACCGTGGACCAGCTCGCAAAGGTGGATCTATGCTACGCGCCGCCTTATTCGCCGGCCATGGACAACATCATCACCGCGGCGGACATCGCGCGGAACAAGCTGTCCGGCGCGATGAACGGCATCACCGCCCGGGAAGTGCACGAACTCATGCAGAAGAAGGATGCGGCCGTGTTCCTGGACGTGCGGTCGCCGGGCGAATTCGAGCAGGTGCGGCTGCCGGGATCGCTCAACATCCCGTTGGGCGCGTTGCGCGGCCGTTTGCACGAGCTGGACAAGGACAAGCCGATCGTCGCGTTCTGCAAGATCTCGCTGCGCGGATACGAAGCGGGCCTGATTCTCAAACACGCGGGATTCAAGGATGTGCGGGTGCTTGACGGCGGCATCGCCATGTGGCCGTATGAGAAGGTGCAGTAGGCGGCGGAGCAAAGAACGATGGGGCCTGCGGGGCTTCTGAGGCCTCTCAGACTGTGCATAATTGTCGCGCTTTCGACGGAATCATTGACAGGGAACAAGGCTCGTGCCGCTTCAATCCGCCGCTTCAGCGGGGTTCAGGGTGAGTGCAAGCTGCATGCCCGGTTGGATGTCGAGCTCCTGCGTTGCCGGGACATAGCCGGGGCCTTCCAGGGAGATGCGGTGCGTGCCTTCGGCCATATTTTGCAGGGTGAAGCGCCCGGAACTGTCGGTGATGGCCGTCCGTTGACGCGTCCACGTGTCTCCCCAGTTGCCATGCAGGTCTTTGCCGGGACTCCATACAGGCGATGCCTGTATGTTCACGAAGGGGACCGGTTCACCTTCAGGTGTGGCGACCGTGCCCGTCACTTCTAATCCAGCTTGCACGTGGACCGTGCCCAGGTCGATTCCAGCGCCCGGGTTCAGGGTGAAATTGTCAGTTACGATGGGCGCAAAATCAGGGCCCACGATGGCCATCGCCGCAGACGCTGCTTCCGGCACAAAGCCAAAGGAGAAAGCGCCGTCCGCATCGAGACCCGGTCCGAATTCGCGCGTGTCACCTTCGGTGAGCACCAGGAAAGCCGCGCGCTGTACCGGAAGGCGCGAATCCGCGTAAAGGAGCCGCCCTGAGACGGTAGCGGGACGGTTGAAGACAATCCGGAGACCATCTTGGGGGTGGTAATATTCCTTATGACGCTGTCCCTCCACAATCACCCGGAGCCGGTAGTTTCCATCCGGATTCAAGCCCTCGGCACGAAACCGCCCGTTGCCGTCCGTCACGCCCTCGCGCTCGATCGAACCGGACTCGACCTCCCAGGACGCACCCGCCGCCGGCGCACCGTTATCCCAGACAACGATTCCCGCGAGGCTGGCGTCGCCCTCGACGGTCTCCTGGCGCGGGGGAGTAGACGTCTCGGCCTCCACGCCCTTCGGCGGGAATGTCATCCATGTGATCTCGCCGTCGCGCACATCTACCTGTTTGATGTCCGCGAAATTCTGTGTGCGGCCGGAAAATGCAAGACGGCCCTGGTAGTGGACTTCGTGACGTCCTGGCATGACTTGCTCGAACTCGAAACGCAGTTCGCGCGGCTGCTCCTCGACATGGTCCACTTCGGCCCACGCCGCAGGGGCGTATAGCTCCTTTGCGCGCTCTTCGCGGCCGGCCGGCTTCAACTTTACCCACTCCAATTCGAAGTTCTCGGCCTCGACCAGGATTGTTCCTCGCACCGTGCCGCCATGGCTCAGAACGACCTCGCCGAGGTCGGCAGTCTCATTTGCGGAAACCGTGAATTCATCAGACAAGCAGGGCGCAAAGCTCTGCTCAGAGAGTACGATCAGCCGATGGCTGCCGGGAGGCACGCCAACGAAACGGAACGGCGTGCCAGAAGAGACCGTCACGCGTTGGTTTGCATCGTAAGGGCCCTTGAACGCTCTCTCTCGCCACGAACGGGACTCTACGAACGGTTCCAGCGCGAGGTGATCGTCATCCACGGTCAGTTGCGTCAATACGGCCTGTCCGCCATCACACGTTTTCAGTATTCCGGTTACGGTCCCGCCCGGTTCGACGGTGAAGAGCGCCCCCTGACAATCCCCGCCGCCAGGATACTCGAACTTCTCCGGCGAGACGGCGCACCACGGGTCCTTGTGCGTCAGGGTCACGCGCACATCGCAGGGCCCGTACAGATTGGGGAGCGCGAACGTGCCGTCGCGGGCGGTTTGCGTGCTCTGGCCGGCGCCGCTGACTTCGAGGCCCGGGGCGCCGTGTCCGGAGGAAGTCTCCACGCGGCCGTAAAGCACGTACTGCCCCGGTACCATGACCGTGTCCAGGTCAAGACGGTGTTCTCCCGTTTCAAGGGTGAACCCGTGATATTCCTTCTGAGTGTGATATGCCGGCTTGTTAAAGTAGATGTGGTAGAGAGAGCCCAAATTTTCTCCTGGTGCGTTTGGCGGGGCGCCGCGCAGATGGCGAAACTCGTAGCGTCCGTCCCGGTCTGTTGGCGTCTCACCCACAAAGAACAAGGTTCCCATCCCGGAATAGACGCGAACGGCAACACGCTCAAGAGGGTGTCCGTCGGGGTCGGTTACCTGTCCCCCGAGGGCCGTATCAGTCGGCTGGATTTGAATGTCGAAGTTGGTGACGTTGTCGCCGGCGTTGAGGGCGATCTCTTTGCTTCCGAAGGCGGCTCGCAGTTGGGCGCGGATGACATAGGTTCCGGGCGAGAAATTGGTGAAGGAATACTCCCCGCCAACTTCCACCTCGTGCCAGCCCATACTGGTCGAGCCGCTGATTTCACCATCGACTATCTTGAGTCTTGCCGCGTCGGCCCATGCGGGCCCATCGCCCGGTTGCCAATTGCTTAATAGCACCCGCCCAGAGACAGAGCACTGGGGCTGGTCAGGCAGCCAGGGTTCGTTGCTCGAGCCCGGAGCCGAACGAGGCTCATCGGCGGTCTCAGGCTTCGTGGTCGGCGCCGGAGAATCATCCGATGCCACGGCGAGCGCTACAGGCTGCGCAAGCGCTGGCGGCGTGGCGTCGTTTTTCAGATGCGCCAGATAAGCGGCGCCGATGCTTACCGCGAGTGCCAGGATGGCTCCGGCCGCGAGTTTGAAAGCCAGCGTGCCCGTCAGCGACCCGAACCCGGCAGTTCCCGCGGGCGTTGCGCCGCTTGACAAGGCGAGTTTTCCCAGTCCCGCTGATAATGAAGCCGGGACGGTCGTCGCTTCGGCCAGATTTGCACGGAACAGTGCCGCGAGGGCTGAAGCGGTGATAGGCACCCCCCGCCGCACGAGACCCTTTCGTATCTCGCGAATGCCCCGGTCAATGCGCTGGGTGACGGCAGGGCGGGAGACGCCAAGCTCGCGGGCAATCGCCTGGTGGGTCTTGCCTTCAAGAAAATGACCGACAAGGGGCCTGCGCAGGCGATAGGGGAGGTCGGCGATGGCCTCGTCGATCAGTTCATAGATGTCGTCCCATTGCAGCTCGACATGCACCGTTTTCGATTCGGCGTATCGTTTTTCGCGCTCCTTGCGGCGGATGTCGGAACGCACGCTGTTCAGGGCCCGGTAGGTAGCCACCTTGTGCAGCCACGGACCCAAGTGGCCATGAGGCGGTTTCTTCATGGTTGCGAGGGATTCGAAACATTCCTGGGCCACGTCTTCGGCCTTGGCAGGGTCTCTTAACACCCGGGCACACGTGGCATATACCATCCCCGCATATTGCAGACACAAGGCTCGAAAGGCTTCGGGCTCGCGTTCACGCATCCACCGTTCGAGCAGTGCCTTGTCGGAATCGGCCATTTCCGCAATTCCCATTCTCGTTGTTTTATCCTACTCCTATCTCACCGCGGGAGGCCAAATGGTAAGGCGCTTTGTAGTTTCGGGGACACAATACTCAATTCGGACTACGAATGCGCAATAGATCCATGACAAAATGTGTGCGGAAAGTCCCAATTGAGTATTGTGTCCCCGAAATTGGCCGATTCGCGGTATGATACAAAACATGATCGATACCGATATGCCCGATCAGCTTGATGCCCCGGACAGCGGGTCTACCGAGCCGCGTCCGAAATCCTATGGTCCCTGGAACGCGTTTACGGGGTCCGATTACGCGTTGGCGATACTGGGGGCGTTGCTTGCGCTGGCAGTGTATTTGAAGACGCTTGCGGTGACGGTTACGGGCGAGGATAGCGGCGAATTGGTGGCTGCGGCGGCCACGCTGGGGATCCCGCACCCGACAGGGTATCCGCTTTGGTGTCTGTTGGGGTATGCGTTTACGAAGGTCATCCCGATCGGAGACGCGGCCTTCCGGGTCAACTTCATGTCGGCCGTTTTCGGCGCGGCGACGGTTTTTTTGGTGATTCTGATCGTGATTCGTCTGACGCGGAGCCATTTGGCGGGGCTTGGCGGCGGATTGTCGCTGGCGTTCTCGCGGGAGTTCTGGGAACAGAGCGTCATTGCCGAGGTGTACACGCTGAACGCGTTCTTTTTTGCGTGGTGCATTTTGATCATTCTGGCTTGGCGCGAATCGCGGCGGGACCGTCTGCTGCGCTGGTTCGCGCTGGTCTATGGGCTGAGCCTTACGAATCACAGCACGATGGCCATGGTGGGGCCGGTATTTGGGCTGTACGTGCTGGCCATCGAACCGCGGATTTGGCGGCGGTTCGGGTTGCTGGCCTCGATGGCGGGCCTGGCGGCGCTGGGTTTCTCGGTGAACCTGTATTTGCCCATTCGCTCGGCGGCGAACCCGCCGATGGACTGGGGTAATCCGGAGACCCTTCAGGGTTTCTGGGACGTGATTACCCGCAAGCAATACCAGTTCATGTTCTATCAGTTTCCCCATTCGTTCGGGCGGTTTGCGTTGCAGGTGCGGGCGTTTTTCGAGGGATATGTGCGCGAGTTTACGCCGGCCATTGCGTGGCTGCCGCTGGTGGGGCTTGCGAGTCTGTGGCAGCGGTGGCGCAGCGCGGCGGTCCTGCTTTTTGGACTGTTCGCGGTGGTCGTCCTTGGGTTTATGCTTCTGCTGAACTACGCGCTGACATACGAATCGCTCTGGATCGTGAGCACGCATTGGATACCCGCGTATGTGGTCTCGGGGATTTTGATTGGGGTGGCGATTCATGCGCTGGGCAAGGCGTCGCGGCACCAGCAGTGGATCCAGGCTGCCGTGGCCGCGGTATGCATGGTGCTGCCGTTGATGGAACACTATGAGCACAACGATCGCAGCAACGCGCGCATGGCGCTGGATTACGCCGTGAACGTGCTCAAGACGATGGAGCCGGATGCGGTGTATATCCCGACCGCGGACCACGCGATTTTCCCGGTGGTGTATCTTCAAGTGGTGAAGGGGATGCGTCCCGACGTGTTTATCGGCAACAAGTACGGGGACATTGATCCCGTTTTCCGCAACTACCTGCCCGAAGAGGAGCGGGCCCGGGCGGCGACGTTTCTGACGAACGAACAACGCAGCCTTGCTCTCCAGCGCTTCATCGACGAGACCACGCGGCCGGTGTATTTCAGTCATCGCTCGATGATTCCGGCGCTGCCGGACCACGAGATCGTCAACGCCGGGCTTCTGTACCGGGTAGCGCCCCGGGAGCCGTCCGTCTCGTACGCCGGGATCTGGGACCAGTACCGGTGGAACGCGAAGGAACTGATGGCTAGCCGTCTCGATGGCGATTGGACCGACGCGGTCATCGCGTTTGACTATTTCTTCGGGCTGGGCCGCGCGTTACTTGATGAAGACGCGCAAGACGACGCGTTCGATGCCTTTGAACTGGCATTGACCGCTATAGGATGGCAGTCGGAATGGACCAACGATGTCGGCACTGAATGCGGGCGTCACGGTCTGCTTGACGCCGCGGAAATGTACTATCGGGGAGCGCTGTCCGGGGCGCCGCACGCTGCCTACATCCGCAAGAATCTCGCGAGAACGCTTATGCAACAGGGTAAGTGGAGGGATGCGCGCGAGCAATTGGAGACCGTGCTCGCGGACCGCCCCGAAGACTACCCGGCGTTACGGTTGAGCGCGCGCACCTTGCGGAATCTCGGCGAGTATGATCTCGCCCTGGCCCGGCTCGACCGCGCCGCGCGGCTGCGGCCCAACGATGCCTCGATCTACCGCGAGATGAGCGCGATCTACGGCGATGACAAGAAGGATGCGGACGCGGCGCGGCGGTTCTCGGAAAAGGCCGGCCGTCTTGAAGGAAAGGATACTGCTCCCACCCAGCCCGTTCGCGACGGGAGGACAATATAGGCATAGCTCCCGCCTGCTTCCGCGCGGACGCTTTTGAGCCCTTGGCCCATGCACTCGTGATTGAGTATTGTGTCCCCAGAATTCCCTGTCACGTCACGCCTATTTCGCGGGCAGCACGAACAGGCGCCCATCTCCTGCCCCGAGAGACACCTGGAGGCCTTCCATCTCGGGGCTGTCGTCGATGACGGGGGCCATTTCGCCGGTGCGTTTGTCGACCTCGATGACCTGGTCTGCGGGCACGTCGAATGTGACGGTTGGCCACGCGGTGTAGGCGAACCGGTAGTTGTTGAGCAGGACGGCGCGGCGTCCGTCGGCGTGACGAAACACGCCGATGAGGTAGTCATGCGGGGGATCATGGTCCGCGCGCGTGATGTTCACGATGGGCGTGCCTTGGAGTACGGTCTCCGGCTTGTCGCCCGCTTCTTCGGCGACGCGGTACACGCCGGTGCTGGTAAGTTGCATCAGGGTTGGGCCAAGGTTCTTGAGTTCGGCGTTGATGCGCTGGGCCTCGTAGTAGTGGCGGGTCCGGCGTCCGTCGCGCGCGATGATGGCGCCGCCTTTTGGAAACTCATCGCTGACGGGGGTGTAGTAGCAGAAATACAGCACGCCTTTTGCGCCATAGGCCAGCGACGTGAAGATCTGCCAGCGGAGTTGCCCTTCGGTGGGATCGGTGTGGGGGCCGTAGGGCATGATGTTGAAGAAGTTCCAGAAGGGGATGTTCCGCTCGAGAGCGTATTTGCGCATGATGGCGAGGTTCTCACAGTACCCTTCCCGGCCGTCGCGTCCGGGCAGGAAGATGGGATAGTGGTCCATGCTGAGGACGCTGGGTTCGAGCGTCTCGACGAACAAGCGCACGTGTTCGTCGTAGGTGGGCGTTCCCAGCTGCTTCTCGTTGGCGTAGTCGGGAAACAGGTTGATATAGCAGAGCTTTCCGGGCCGTACTTTGCGGATGGCGTCGGCTTTCTGGCGCAAATCCGGGAAGTCGGAGGCGCTGGGTTCATCGCGCAGGCTGTATCCCCACAGGGCGGGGCCGTCGGGGAGGTCTTCCGGGGCGATGCCGTGACTTGGCGCAACCAGTCTCAGGCCGTATTTCTCGCAGAGGGCCATTTGCTGGGAGACCTTTTCGACGCCGGTTCCGCCGAATCCGCCGATGACGAGCGTGAAATTGGCGTCGGCGAGTTCCTTGTACCGCGCGTCGGCGTTTGCGTCGAGGGGCGGGTCGACCCAGAGTCCGATGGCCAACCGGTCCTGAACAAAAGTCTCGGCGGCATGTGCGGCGGCTCCGAGAACACCGAGCGTTGCGACACCTGTTATTGCGGCAAACCAAGCGGCGTTCTTCATGAGAGTTCTCCTATTCCGCGGGCAGGTTGATGATGCGGCCGGTCATGGCGGCTTCGGTTGCCGCAAGCGTTGCCCGCAGGCTTCGCAACGCATCGGCGTAATCGCTTCGGACATTCGAGAAATCGTTTCTCTTGACGGCGTCGACGAACACGGCGTCGATGTTGCGCGAGTCATCAGCGGGGATGGTCTCGGTTTTGAGTTCGGCGCCCGCTTTCCGGGTGATCTCCATGCCGGCGAACGTCAGTTTGAGGCGGAACTCGGTGGTGAAGATGTCGAAGATGACGTCCCACATATAGGGCACCTGGCATGAGCACATGAAGGTTGCGGGAATACCGGAGCGGAACTTCATGAGCAGGGCTGTTGCATCCCAGATGTTGTAGTCGTGCACATCGAGTCCGGCGACGGCGTCCGCGGCCGAGCCTTTGCTCAGGGCAGTCGCGTCGAGCGTGTCGGCGGTGACTTTTGCACCGGTGCGGTTGGTGGCGGCGAGCCACGCGATTTCGCCGAGGATAAACCGCATCATGTCGATGAGGTGGGTTGCCTGCTCGGTGATTTGCCCGCCCGAGAGGGCCATGCGGGTATACCAGCCGCCGGGGGCGCCGCCGACGTAATGGGCGTTGACGGCGTTGATGAACTGGCCCTTGAGCATTTCGCGGGCCTTGTCGCAGATGTCAAGGTAGCGGATCTGGTAGCCGACGCAGGTTTTGATGCCCCGGCGCTGGATGCGCTCGAGAATGTCTTCCGCGAGTACGAGGCTGGTTGCGAGCGGTTTTTCGACAAAGAACGGCAGGCCTTTTTGGATCACGTCGATCTCGGGTTCGCCGTGCTGGTGGGGCGGGATCGAGATGTAACAACAGTCCAGGTCCTCGTGGGCCAGCATCTCTTTGTGGCTCGCGTACGGTTTTGCGCCGTGTTTGGAGGCCGTTGCTTCGGCTTTGGGGAACGCGAGGTCTGTTACGGCGACAATGCGAGCCTCGGGCGCATTCTTGACGAGGCTGTCCATGTGCCAGTTGGCGTTTCCCCCGCAACCGATGAATCCTATCCTGACGGTCATGTGCGCACCCTTTCCATGGCAATTCCCCGGGGCGAATTGACGGGAATGCTGTTGCCCGTTGTGGTCAGGGTATCATATGCGAGTCCCGGAGCCGGAGTCCAAGTAAAGCTCGGTTCGGCTTTGGCCTGGAAGACGCGCGGCAATGGATACGGCGCTGGATTCCAATGGGGGCCCTGGTTTGCACCTGCGCGTCCGGCGGGGTACGATCAAGGGGCAATTGTTGCAGCGCGGAATGCAGACGCACGACCGCGACGGAGGACCATGTCGCAAGCGGAGACCAAATGCCCGAAATGTGGGGCCACGTTCCCGTTGGGCCACCAGATGTGCGTGCATTGCGGGACGCGCCTGCCCGGGTCGCAGCCGGGCACGGGTCCGGGCCAGGGCGGCGCGAAAGACGCGAAGTGGTACTTTCGGCCGGGGCAGGTTGTGGCCAGCCGGTACACGGTGATCAACATGATCGGCCGGGGTGGCATGGGCTGTATTTACAAGGTGCACGATAACACCCTTGAAGAAGACGTGGCCTTGAAAACGCTGTTGCCGAGGTTCACCAACGATCAGCACGTGGTGGACCGGTTCTTCAACGAAGCCCGCATCGCGCGGCAGCTATCGCACCCCAACATCGTCCGCGTTCACGATATCGGCATGGCCGGGACGGTTGTCTACATCTCGATGGAATATGTCAAAGGGCGCTCGTTGCGCGAATGGCTTGATTCCATCCCCGCCGGACAGTGCATGCCGATCGCCTACGCCCTGCGGCTGATGATCCAACTGAGCGCGGCGCTCGAATTTGCTCACAAGTTCACTGTACACCGCGACCTGAAACCCGAAAACGTCATGATTACCGAGCGAGGGCAGGTCAAGCTCATGGACTTCGGCATCTCGAAGCTGAGGTCCAACGTGCAGCTCACGTCGGCCCAAATGGTTATGGGCACCCCGAAATACATGTCGCCCGAGCAGCTTAAAGACAGCAGCAAGGTGGACCATCGGACCGACATTTACGCGCTTGGGGCCATGCTGTATGAAGTGCTTACGGGCAACGTTCCAACAGGCCTCGCGCAGCGGCCCTCGCAGATTCGTAACGAAACGCCGCCGGAGCTCGATGCCATCGTGTCGAGATGCCTTGCGCTGGATCCCAATGACCGTTATCAAAGCGCCGTGGAGTTGCGCGGGGAGTTGCAGCGTTTGCTGGAGATGGTCGAGAAGAGCACGGGCATCGAGATTCCCGAGTTCGAGATTCCCGTCCCGCAAAGGGTATCCGCCGGTTTTCCGCTCAAGAAGATTTTGGGGGTTTTGGCGGCCGTTCTTGTCGTCGTTTTGGCTGCAGCAGGTGTGTGGCGTCTCGAAAGAATCCCGAGCGGGGACGATACATCAAACGCGGGGACGCCGCCGGAACCGGCGGCGTCCCGGGCGGACCCCTTTGAGGCGGCGTTCGACGACTTGGCGGCTCGTGTGGAGCGCGCCCGCGAGGCAGCGGTTGCCATGGCAGCCCGCGAGGCAGCGGCGCCGGCAGGAATGGAGTCCGGCGCGGATGCGGAAGGCGGCGCCGCCAACCAGGGGAACGCATCGAATCGAATGGCACAAACCACATATGTAAATGAGGGCGACGCGTCTTGGAAGAATGCCCAGGAACTTGCCTCCCGGCGCCAGCCGGATGCGTTTCAGGAAGGGTGGCACGCCTTGGAATGCTATCTTGGGCCGGTTATCTGCCCTGTGGACATGGCGTTCGTGCCGCCGGGCGAGACGGTTGTGGAACAGGGCCGCGACCCGGTGTTTGTGGACGGTTTCTTCATAGAGAAGCTCGAGGTGTCGGGCGCACAGTTTCGCGCTTTCGCTCTGGAGCCGAACAGAAATTGGCATCTGCCCGGTTATCTTGCCGCCCCGGTGGTGGAGGAGAGCGTTCTGGCATTGCCTGTTGTGGGTGTGACGTTCTACGACGCGCTGGCGTATGCCGCGTCGGCGGCTCCGGCGCCCTGGGCCAGACGGACTCTCCCGACAGAGGCCCAGTGGGCCCGGGCGGCGTACGGCGGCGCGCGGTCAATCTCCCCCTACCCATGGGGGACGGAGTGGGATGCGGCGGCATCGAGTGCCGCCGGAGACGCTGATGGCTATCCGGGTTCTGCGCCGCCGGGATCATTCGAGTCCGATCGGTCGTCGTTTGGCTGTTACGACGTGGCGGGGAACGTCATGGAATGGACGCGGTCGGTGTTCGCGAGCCCGTACGAGCGGTCTCGTGCCGATGTTGCCTTGGACGACATCTGGTTCGGGTCTGTCCTTTCGGTGCGTGGCGGATGCTATAACGAAGCCGAGGTGCCGTTGACCGAACGCCGCAGCGCCGCGTTTGACGAGGCCAACTCGTTCCTGGGATTCCGCTGCGTGCTGCCATTTCCCGCGGATCTCGAGACCGTGGACGCCGTGCTGCCGAGATAATGCCGCAAGGTACCCGTAACTATTCGTTTTCCAAGGATTTTTAGCGATTTTGGGGCATGCGGTTTGACACGTCCCGTTCCCAGGTCATATAATGGTGCGGTGGTAGTAAGAAATTCCCCATGAGCTCCAAGAGGCTGCCATGAGTGCTCTCTCGTGTCCCCATTGCGGCAACGCTCGCATGATAATGGCCAAAGTTCCCCGCGATGTTGTGGTGGTGCTTCCGTGTCCCGAGTGTCACGAACTGATGGTGCTGTTTCAGGATAAGGCCATTGCGTTGAGCCGCGAAATCCTTCGGAACGGCACAAAAGAAGAGCGTCGCAATCACATCGCCGAGATCGTGGAAGAATTCCTGCCGCGCGAGCTGTTCTCGGGCACTGTGGAGTGGGATTTTGGCGAAGGAGTGTCGCCTTTCCCGTTTGGAGAACGCCCGACTCGCCGTCCCAGACCACGGGCGCCCGAAACCCGGGAAGACCAGCATCCGCCCATTACGGACGAGGAAGCCGAGCGCTTTTACCGGTTCGAGCTGCACCGCATCGACGAGCCCCAGTATTTCAAGCGGCATTTTGGCGGTTAGTCTGTCTTGCGCGGATGGGTGGGAGCGGCTGCCTGAAACAGCGCGATTCCGGCCGCGACGGCTACGTTGAGGCTGTCAAGGTCGTGGGCAAGGGGGATGCGGACTAACGCATCGCAACGCTTGCGCACAGGTCCGCGGAGCCCGGCCGTCTCGTTTCCCATCACAAGCACGCAGCGTTCCGCCCACGACACGTCAAAGACGGATTCTTTTCCGGCGGCGTCCATACCGTAGACCCAGAATCCGGCCTGTTGCATGCGCACGAGGGCTTCGGGCAGTTTGAGTAAGGCGACGATGGGTATATGGAACACCGTGCCAGCACTGGCGCGGACCACCGATTCGTCGAGAAGCGCCCCGCCCCGCGAGGTGAGCACGACGGCGGCCGCCCCCGCGCCCACCGCAGTGCGTACGAGCATGCCGAGATTCTTGGGGTGCTGGACGCCGTCGAGCGCGAGGATGATTGCGCGGTCCGGGCAGGTTGCGAGCACGGTTTCGAGTTCGGCGGTGGCGACCGGATTAATACGTGCCACAACACCCTGATGGTCGCGGGAATCCGCAAGCTCGTTGAGCTTCGCCAGGGGCACGAAGTCGTACGGGATCCCTTGCGCGCGGGCCAGCTCGACCAGGGCCTGCTTGCCGCGCACCTTCGCGTCCTTTGCGAGGTAGATCCGGTTTACTCGCCCTTGGGCGCGCAACGCTTCGGACACCGCGTTGGCGCCGTAGATAACATCCGCCATGGTGCTCACTTTCCAGCGTGTCAGTCGTCTTCCCCGGGCGTCTGGCGCAGCTGTTTTTTCCGCGAGAGTTGGCGTTTGGTGTCGACGCGCCGTTGCCGCGACGCCCCGGACGGCGCTGTCGCGACGCGCCGTTTGCGCCGCCGGCGCCGCAATGCGAGGCGGCGCTCGAGCTCCTCAAGAGCAGCGGCCTTGTTGCGGTGCTGGGAACGCGACGCGGTGGCGACAACGACAATCCCCGTGGGGATATGGCGCACCCGTACCGCGGATTCCGTGACGTTCTTCTTCTGCCCGCCGGGGCCGCGGCTCCTGTAAAAGCTGATGTCTATTTCATCGTCGCGAAACGGCATACTCTCTCATCGTTTCCGTTGCCGGTCACTGCCCGGACTTCCATCGCTACCATCGTACCGGCAACGACGGTGGCGCGACAAGAAACGGCACATTCAACGCCGCGCATTGAGCGCCAAGCATCCCCAGCCGGTTGCCGGGATACCGGTGGCGGATTGGCGTCAGGGTTTCTCTCGAAATCTCTCCTGTTGTTCGGGGAGCCATCGGGACAGGAGGTCCTGGCAGTTGAGTATTTTCTCGCCCAGGTCGGCGCTGACGTAGAAATATTGGCAGGCGGCCTCGAACCCTATACGCGAATCGCGGGCCTGCAGGGCGCGAAGACGGACGGCGAGGGCGAGCTCGTCGCGGAGGATGGCGTCGAGCTGGTCGAGCACGCCGTTGGCCTTCTTGACGGAACCGGCTGGCGGGGGGCTCGCGGCGAGGGCGGCGAGTTCGTTGCGCAGGAGGACGAAATTGACTTGGTTCGCGATGCTCCTGAAATTGATGGCACAGGCCTCGGCAATGCCGATTTCGTCTTCGAGCGGGGGAGACATGGGCGCCGATTGAAGGGTGCGGAGGCTTTGTTCGAACCCTTCGGCGACTTTGTTGAACTGGGCGGCGAAGACCGGGGCCGGGTACGGACCGCGCCATGTGTCGAGGTCGTCGAAGGGGCATCCGAACCCCATGGTCATGGGGGCGCGGTAGCCGGTGGGCTTTTCCCAAAGGAGGTTGGCGGGGCCTAGGTGGACCGGGGAGCTGTACAGGACACTGCCGCAGAATGGATATTCCGTGAACGCGGCGCTGAACCCTTTCCATGCGCGGACGACGATGGGGGCGGCCTGGGGTCCGAACCGGCGGGTGGCGACGGAGAGAAGCGCCTCGTCGACGGTGGGCTTGCCGGGGCGGCCCACTTCGATGACGGCCTCGAGGTTGGGCGAAGGATATCCGCCGAGGGTCCAGCTCATCATGAGGCCGTCGACGCCGGGCGGGTCTTCGCGGAGGTTGGCGGCGTGCCTGACGATATTCTCGACGGCGGGAACGTAAGGTACGGAGCCGAGTTCCCAAGATGTGCCGGCTTGGATCTTGGCCAGGGTCTTGAGTCCGCACTCGCGGGCGATGGCCCAATGTCGCGAGGCGCGGGGTCCGGGCCCGATGACTGAGAGCGAGTATTCGCCGATGAGGGTTTCGACGCCGCCTCGGGCGATAGGCATGTCCCATTCGCTGACGCTCATGAATGCGGCCTGTTTGGGCAGGCGGCGAATGATGCCCTCGGCCCATTCATTGCGCCATCCCCAGTCCCAGACGAGCAGTTGGCACGACGCGCCGGCCTGGGCGATGCCTTCCGCGATGAGGGTGTTGCTCTCGGCGATGACCTCTTCAGGGCTGCGGGCGCTGCAGCGGGGGCATTCGCCGGCGTTGTGGTGAGACCAGCAGTTGGTGAAATTCTCCGAGGCGGTGATGGTGAAGAGCCCCGCCAAACCGGGGGCTTCGCGGCAGAGCGAAGCGACGCTGTCGCGTAGGTAGGCCTGTACAGCGGGGATGCTCGTGCAGAGGGTGGCGACCTGTCCGGGCTGGACCTGCATGTCGGTGACGCCTCTCAGCTCAGGGTGTTTCTCGAAGAATGCGATTGGCATGGGGCGCGGTTCGTTGAGGTAGAGGTATATGCCGATGCCGTGGCGGCGGGCGCGTTCGACAAGGTTGCGCAATGCGTCGAGCCGTTGCTCGCGGCCTTCGCTGAGACTCGGGTCCCAGGGGAAGGTGGCGAGTTTGTACAAGGGTTCATGGAGCCAGACGCCGTCCACGCCCGTTGCGGCCAGCCGCGCGAGGTAACCTTCGGGATAGGGGTCCGCGCCCTCGGCGAACGGGTCCCTGAACGCCCCGAAATACGAGAAGCAGAACCGGGGCGAGAAGAGGCTGTCCGGTTGCGTCGCGGTTTCGGGCGGCGGAGTTTGCGTGAGTTCCTTGACGAAGGCAAACAGGGGCTCTTCCGCCGTGTGCAGTCCCTGGGGAAAGGTCTCGCGGGTGATCCGGGCGATATCGGCGGCGCGGGCGGTTGCCGCCTCCGTGGGTGGGGCGTACCGCAAGGGGTCGAGGCGCGGCTTGTACTGGCCAAACCACCAGAACAGTCCGTCACCTTCCCGAAGGACATAGTCCATCTGTTCAGGCGTCCAGCCGAGCAGTTCGAGCAACTGGTCGTAGGGGAGCAATTGCCAGTTTCGGCGCAGGACCGTGATGTAGGACCTGCGCCATTGGTCTTCCGTGATACTCGGCGGCTCGGAAAGGCCCATGACTGCGCCTACGGCGAGCAGCTCGCCCGGCTTTGCTCCGATGGCCGTGGCCATGCGGTCGACGGGGACCAGCGTCCAGTTGCGCCAGACATAAGCGTGGAGCCGGTCGGGAAAATGGAGCAGGGGGACCGGTTCCGGGGCAGCACCCATCGGAAGCTCCACGGCGTTCAGGAAGAGTGTGCTAAGCACGAGTTCAAGCATTGTACAGGGCCCTTTCATCGAAAGAGATTATTCGTGCGGATGCCGCACGCGTTTGTGGGGCTATCGTATTCATGAATTGCGGGTTCCGTCAATGTGGAGGGTGACAGGGTTTCCGTGTGGGACCGGCGCCCTCGGCGTTCTTTGGCGAAACAGCTTTTTGCCGCGCTGAGGGGCGGCGCGGGCTGCCAAAGAGCTTATTTCTCTTCTTTCGGGGGATAGACGATCTTGAGGTGCAGTTCGTCGAGTTGTTTCCGGGTGACCTCGCTGGGCGCGTTCATCATGAGGTCCTGCGCGCGCTGGTTCAGCGGGAACGCAATGACCTCGCGGATGTTGGGCTCGTCGGCCAGGAGCATAACGATGCGGTCGAAGCCGGGCGCGATGCCTCCGTGTGGCGGGGCGCCGTAGTGGAAGGCGCGCCACAGGGCCGGGAACTTGCTCTCGACGGCCTCGCGGGGGTAGCCGGCGATTTCGAAGGCTTTCATCATGATTTCGGGTTTGTGGTTTCGAATGGCGCCCGAGGATAGTTCGACGCCGTTGCACACGATGTCGTATTGGAATGCGAGCACGTCGAGCGGGTCGAGTGTTTGGAGTGCCTGGAGCCCGCCCTGGGGCATCGAGAACGGGTTGTGCGAGAAATCGATCTTCTTCTCGTCCTCGTTCCATTCGAACATCGGGAAATCGACGATCCAGCAGAACGACACGAGGCCTTTATCGATGATGCCGAGGGCGTTGGCCAGGTAGATGCGCACTTTGCCCATGAGGGCGTTGGTTTCGGTGCGGACGCCCGCGCCGAAGAAGAGGGCGTCGCCGTCTTGCGCGCCGGTTCTCGCTACGAGGGCTTGTTTCTCGGCATCGTTGAGGAACTTGGCCACGGGGCCCTTCATTTCGCCGTCGCGCAGGGCGATCCAGGCGAGGCCTTTCGCGCCCTCCTGTTTGGCGAAGGTTTCGGCGTCGTCGAAGAACTTGCGGGGTTGGGCGGCGGCGCCTTTGGCGTTGATGACCTTTACCGCGCCGCCTTTGTCGACCGCGCCCCGGAACACCTTGAACTCGCTCTGGGCGAACAGCTCTGACACGTCGATCATTCTGAGGCCGTACCGGATGTCGGGTTTGTCGGTGCCGTAGAGTTCCATACAGTCGCGGTACGCAATGCGTGGGAAGACCTCGGCGGCGATCCTCTTGTTCGAGAGTTCGCGGAAGATACGCCCCATCAGGGTCTCGAGTTCGGCGAACAGGTCATCTTGCGTGATGAACGACATCTCGATGTCGATCTGATAGAACTCGCCGGGGCTCCGGTCGGCGCGCGAGTCTTCGTCGCGGAAACAGGGGGCGATCTGAAAATACTTGTCGAATCCCGAGGCCATGAGCAGTTGTTTGAACTGCTGCGGCGCCTGGGGCAACGCATAGAACTGCCCCGGGTACAGGCGGCTGGGCACGAGGTAGTCGCGCGCGCCTTCGGGCGACGAACTCGTGAGAATGGGCGTGTGATACTCGATGAACCCGCGGTCCGTAAGGTGTTGCCGGACGAGTTGGGCGGTCTTCGAGCGCAGGAGGACGTTCTTTTGGAGGCGCTCGCGGCGCAAATCCAGGAAGCGGTAGGTCAAGCGCGTTTCTTCGGGGTATTCGGCGTCCTGGTTGACCGGGAACGGCAGGAGTTCCGCCTGGGACTCGACATGGAAGTCTGTTGCGACGACTTCAATTTCGCCGGTGGCCAAGTCGGGGTTGACGGTTTCGGGCGTTCGCGCGACGACTTCGCCCACAACGGTGATGACGCTTTCGAAGCGCACCTGCTCAGCTTCTCCAAAAAAGGGCTTGTCGGGGTTGACGATGACCTGGGTCAAACCGAAATGGTCGCGCAGGTCGACGAATATGACTCCGCCATGATCGCGTTTGCGATGGACCCACCCCGAGAGTTTGACCTCTTTCCCGACGTCTTTCTTGCGGAGCTCCGCGCACTTATGGGTTCTAAACGAATGCATTCCGACTCCTGATGTACTTGGTTTTCCGCTATTTGCACCTGTCGCGCAACGGCCTCGTTGAATCGCGGTATGGTAATGACGGACCGGCGGCAAGTCAAATTGCCGGCGCGGCGCCCGGGTGAAAGATGTTTTCTGCCGGGGCCGCTATGGTTTTGTTTTGAAGAGGTGCTCGGGGAAGAATGCGAGCACCGGCGGGAGCGCCTCGTCGAGCGTTACCGAGAAGTCTTCGATGACGCCTTCGCCGGCGCGCACAGCCTCGAGGGTCCACACCTTTCCGGCGTTGCCGCCGGCGTTTACCTTGACCTGCACCTGGTTATTCCCCGGCGCGGTCTGGCCTGTCGCTGCCTGGGAGCCGTCCGGTCCGAGGATGTTGATGCGAACGGTCTCGACGCCGCCGCCTCCCCGGGCGGAGATGGTGAAGGTCTCGATGTTCTCCGGCACGAAGAAGCACAGGGGCTTGGCTTCTCCGATGAACGAAGCGCCGTCGCCCGTGAGGATGCCGAGAGGCGCGTTAGAACGCGTGATGCTGTAGCTGCATTCTCCCGCGGATACGCCCAGGAGATAGATGGCGTCTTCCTGGGGAGTGAACTGGACGGACCCGGACTGATTGAACTCGATGACGCCGGATTGCAGTATGTCCATCTTGACCGAGCGCAGTTCCCACGCCAGGATGGTCTTGTAGTTCGAGATGGGATGGTGCTGGAGGACGATTTCGACCGGTGCGTCTTTGTTGCCGGCAATCGCGAGGAGATTCTCGCTGCGCAGTGTGATGGGTGGAAAATCGAAGGTTTGGCCGGTGTTTTGGGGGGCCGCCAGGGCTGCGGCGGACGAGCCGCCTCCGAACACTTCAAGGGCGAAACCCTCGGCGGTTTCGCGCGGTTGCTGCCATGCGTCGAGCTTGCCCTCGGCGATACGGGAATTGGCCCAGGCGAACCATTTCCAGTACTCGGGATGATCGACCTTGTATTTGGGGCCTTCGTAGAAGATCCAGTACCCGCCGGTGACGCTCGAGATCGCGACGGCGTTCTTGCCGCAGAATTCGGGGTCCGCGCCTCGCACGACCGGGTCGATGCCGCCTGAATAGATATAGGAGATGCCTGCGTCTTTGGCGGCCTGCATGCCCGTTTCGAGTATTTTGATGTTGCCCTTGAGGGACTCGCGTTCGGGGAGGTAACGGCCGGGGCGGCCGTAGGTCGAGGGGTCCGCGAGGATCAGGGGTGCTTTTGGGGTGGCCCATTCGGGGTAGGCGGCCCGGAGCATGAACGGCGTGCCGGGCGCGGGATAGACGCAGAACTGAAACGCGGGGTCGTGTTCGTCGACCAGCTGGCGCAGGCGCCGGCACCGCTGGCGCCAGTGTTCGACTTGGAAGACTTCGAAGGCTTCGTGGAGGCCTTGTTCGTCGAGCCATGCCTTGCGCGCGCCGAATTCGAGTTTGGGCAGTTCAATCCCTTTGGCATCGGCGAATTTCGCGAGGATAATATCGTCATACGACAGGTCGTAGAGGTTGGCGGCTCTGCCGGGGGCGTAGTTCTCGTAATCCAGGAAGACGCCCATGATATGGCGGTTTTCGGCGCCCATCTTCGCGTATTCGACGATGTATTGTTCGGTCCAGGCCCAGAATTCGTCGGCGTTGGGGCTCCACAGGGGCTGCTCGACGCCGTTCGCCCACACCATCCGTTTGCCGTCGGACGCAGGACCGTCGGACGAGGTGAGCGAGCCCCGCATCCAGGGCATATGGTAGATGCCGTATTTCTGGCACCATTCTGTGACCTGGCGGACGGCAGCCAAATCATCGAAGCCGATCCGGGGCGAGTAAACGTTAAACCCGGCCTTGGCGCTCTCCTCGACCATCCATTCCTCGGTTTTCCAGTCCGCTTCGGGCTGCATGACCTTGTCAACGACGATACGGAGTTTCACTTCGCGGCCGAGCTGGTCGCGCGGCGGCGCGTCGGCGGCCTTGGCGAGCGGTGCAAGGAATACGGAAAATAGAGTGAGCACAGCGAGGAGATTTTGGCACTTCATGGCGGCGTCCCTTGTGTTGGTGTGCGGTTTGAAGCCCATTGTAGAGGCCGTCACGGGGAAATGCGAATTGGGGACGGTTTTTGAACGGGTTGGAAGCGCCGTCCCGTTGCCCGAACGTCTGGTGCTGCAATCCCGTGCTGTTCGTGCTGTGGGTGGATGAGTGCGCCGTTTGGCTGTGGGGGCGCCACGCCGGGAAATATCCGGACGAATGCGGGCGGTATTTCAGTTAAAGAAATAATTGTGCGTCGACCGGGAAAGCGGGAGAATACCGTTCCTAATTCACATAGATTCAGCAGGTTGGCGCTATCTCAAAACCTCCGCATCCTGGCGGCGGGGTTTTTTCTGTATCGCTTTCTTGACATGGGATTCAGAATTTGGTATGTTTCTTGTTTGCGCCACTCGAGGTGAAGTGTGTCTGCGAGAAGAATCCCAGTACTTCATAAGGCCGTAAACCGTTCTTTT
>Ga0116148_1001972_pt1 | contig 21050 bp, 19 predicted proteins | sample AD_UKC055_MetaG_FD_89786 | JGI IMG/M metagenome (GOLD analysis project Ga0116148, IMG submission 89786) | Active sludge microbial communities of municipal wastewater-treating anaerobic digesters from USA - AD_UKC055_MetaG | ecosystem: Engineered > Bioreactor > Anaerobic > Digestate | place: USA... | reverse complement strand
GGGAAACTGCTCTGCATATGGGACAGCATCTTCCAGAACAGCTCTTTCATCATATCAGAGTTGCGGTGCATGTTCGCATATGAAAGCCCATTCCGGCTCGGCGGGGTCGCCATTCTGATTGAATTCAGCACTCCGCTGTGATTGTGACAGCTGTCAGCAATATCATTCAGTGAAAGCGAATATGCCAGCTGTGAAAACAGCATTGCAACCACATGCGACCACGCTGAAAAACTCCGGATTTTATCCTCAACTCCGAATTCTCTCGAAAGTTTCGGAACTAAATGTGCAGGAATTAAATTGCAGATTTGTTGTAATGTCGTATATTTGCTTCTGGCGGTTTTCATGGTGCAGCTCCATAAGTTTAGTCGCTTTGGAAGCATCGGGAAACCGCTTTCTTTTTTCAACTTTTCTGCGTTTTTTTATTCAACCTATGGGATGGCTGTGATGTTGAATATGTTATTTCAAGAATGTGTTTTTAACTCACAAAGTTTCCCTGCGGCATAGACTGGGACATACCATCTTTTCGGCTGTCTGCCCTCATTTTTTGCACTGACGACTATTGAAAAAGACGGTTTATACCGTTCATTATAAACTGAGAGTGATTTTGATTGCGTCACTGCGCCGGATTTGACTTCAACCGGAACGATATCCCCTGCATTTGTCTGAAGAAGGAACTCTATTTCAGATGTTCTCCCCTGCCAACAGTAAGTTCTTGTAATTCCTGATGATATTAATTCCTGCAAAACAAAGTTCTCTGTGAAAAAACCTTTATATGTTGTAAAATCAAACCGAAGTATCTGCAAAGGTGTAAGTTCACTTATTGCAAAAATATTTCAGCGATGTCAAAGCTCTTGACTATTTTTGTATAAAAAGTGCAAGGACTTTTTGTCATATTTGTATAAAAAGTGCAAGGACTTTATTTAATAAAAGTCCACAGAACGAACGCAAGAATGTTTGAGATCACATGAAAAAGGATGCTGTAAAATATTTTCCCTTCACTTTTTTCACAGAAAAGACCGAAAAGAAGAGATGGAAAGAATGTTGCGGCTCTTGTTATGTCTAGAAAAGCAACTGCGTGCACAACGCCGAAAAGTATTGAAGTTATAAGGTTTTTCAGTGTAACGACTTTTATGAACTTTCTTTCAAGCCCTCTGAAAACATGTTCCTGAAGATAGCCCCTGAAAAAGAATTCCTCAGGGATCGCGGCAACTGCGACCGCAGTGAGTCCTTTTAAGACCGCTTTGAGAACTTCTTCCGTCCCTGGAATCATAAATACCTGATTTTTAAGCGTTATCCAGTAGATGAAAAATGCAGGCGGATAAAGAACAATAACGGTTATAGTGACATAAAAAAAGAGTTTGAACCCTTTTTTTGACGGCTTCAAGATGTTTTGAGGACGGAAAGAGCTGTTAAAAACGAGAGGGAGAAATATCAGCACAGCGGGAAAAACATAGTATCTGAACTCAAATTTTGTGGTGTTCATCCAAAGTGCAAAAGCCGTCACCGCAACAGTCAGTATAATTGCGATCGCTATGATTTTCTTTTGACAACTATCTGTTTTCATTTAACAAACCTTTAAAAGAAGGCCTTTGAGATATTCAGTTTCAGGGGCACTCATCCTCACCGGATGGTCAAACGGCTGATGCATCTGATGAAGAATTTTTATCTCTTTTCCTGCGTCTTTTGCCGCATAGGCGACAGCGTTTTTGAAATCAGCCATTGTTACCGCTCCCGAACAGGAAAAAGTGGCAAGAACACCTCCGTCCCGCAGAAGTTTCAGAGCATTGAAATTGAGATCTTTGTAAGCTTTCAGCCCTTTTTCAAGATATTTATTTGAAGGGACAAGTTTAGGCGGATCAAGGACAATGGAATCAAATTTTCTTCCATTCCTTTCGAGATTTCTTAAAACTTCAAACGCATCACCTGCAATAAAATCATGTTTTTCTTTAGCAATATCATTAATTTCCATATTCTTGTCGATAAGCTTCAAGGTTTCTTTTGAAATGTCGCACAAAGTTACATGGCTCGCTCCGTTTTTTAGAGCGTGTATTGAAAAAGCACCTGAAAACGAGCACATGTCAAGCACTTCGCCTGTTGCAATTTTTCCAAAAAGAAGGCGGTTTTCTCTCTGGTCGGCATAAAAACCAGTCTTCTGTCCGCTCAGATCAATAAAAAAATTCAGACCGTTCTCTTTAACAATCAGTTCCGTTGAATCAGATTCTCCTTTTATCCATCCGGCTGAAGGGGCAAGACCTTCTATCCTCCTGCCATCCCCGTCACTTTTTTCATAAACAGATGAAATTCCTACAATTTCTGATATTATTTCAGCAATATCCTTCTTTAATCTGTCAAATCCCGGAGTTGATATCTGAAGAACGGCGACCGAATCGTAAATATCGCAGATGATCCCCGGAAGCATATCGGACTCAGAATAGATAAGCCGGAACAGATTTGTATCAGAACCGATCATTTTTTTACGAAGTTCATAAGCTTCAGATATTTTTTTTCTAATCCATAGTATATCGGGATCAACTTTTTCATTCCACTCAAGAAGCCGCAGGGCTATTCCCGATCTGCTGTTGTAGTGTGCCCATGCCACAAATGTTTTTTCAAAATCAAGAACTGCAACAATATCACCATCTTGCGGATTGCCGTTGATAGATCTCACCGCTCCGGAATATATCCACGGATTATGGTTTCTTGCCAATCTTTCACGCCCTTTTTCAAGAATAACCGATTTTTCATATTTCATAAGTTTAATCTCCCTGGAATTGACTGATCCTGTTAAGCCGCTCAATAACAATTAATCTTCTTTTCTGACTTGCCGGATCAGGCATAAGGTGACCTGATATTGAAGCTGTAAATTCATTTTTCCAAAGCAACTCTGCTATTGTTTTTGAAATAAACTCAACAACTTTTGGATCAGAACTTTTAATTTCTTCAACAATTGAAGATCTTCCATCAATGACAGATATCACATCTTCTATATCCCTGCTGCCCAGGTAATCGGCATTTCCCCTATCTTTGAAAGCTTCAAGTTTCATAGCAATAAAACATGCCGGGGATGCAATTTTAAAAACGGTTTCTTCTTCTTTTATTTCCAGAGGCATTGAAACCGTTTCCTGAAGCCACTTCAAATTCATTCCTGAAAATCTGTCTTTAAGCGAAAGAATATCAACTTTAATGTTGTTAATTATCCAGCGACAACGGGGAGCTCTATCGCTCATATCGTGCTTGAAACCGGCTGAACCGAGTTTTTCCTCAAGCATGATCTGCCCGGGATCGGTGACAATGTCAAGCACAACATCAATGTCAATAGTTGTTCTTACCGGAGTTGCCAGGGGGTCATCAATTAAAAAACCAAGTATGCCGCCACCGATGAAAACAAAGTCCAAACCAGCCGACTTCAAACTTTTATGGACTCTTAACATATCATCTGCATTAATCTTTGGCATACAGCTCAATCTCCCGTTCCATCAATTCTTTTGCAACAGCTCTTTCTCTTGCTCTGCCACTTCTCAATGCATCAAAAAGAGCAAGAAGCCGGTATAATTTTTCGTCTTTTTTTGCAGCGTCAGGAACAGTTTTATATATCGGTGAAAAAGAAATGCCGCGGTGAGTTCCCTCAGCATCGGGCCAGACCGGTATTTCAATATCGCTTTGAGAAAGTTCGCTTTTCAGCGGTTCTGCGGCAAAACTCGTTGGAATTCCACGAGTTACCATACCAATTTCAACAGGAAAAACATACTTCGCTCCGTGAAATACAAACTCTTTTAAAGCAGATATTATCACCCTGTTGGTATCAGCCGAAAAAAGACCGTTTTTTTCAGATCTTTTAATTGAAGAGTGAAGTTCTGAAGTTGATAAAAAAATCTCTTTTGCAAATTCAGAGTAAGGGACGAATCTCCCGCCAAAGATCAGCAATTTGAATAAAACCAGAACGTCCTGTGGCTTCAATTTACCTCCATACGCTATTCGCGAACAGCGAATATCTAAAAATATCCTAATCTTATAAATCATATTGTCAACAAAAAACTTAGCTTTTCAATTTATTCCCACAGCTATATCAATTCACTTAATGTTAGATGTTGAAGATTTTTATATAAGCGGTGTTATCTTGATTTTTTTAGTGATACTGGTATAAGAAATACTCTCTTTGTTAATTATTATAGGAGAAGAACCGGATAATGTCTGAGCTGAAAAGAAAAATAATCGAAGTTCTGAAAGGTTGGGAGGAGACACTTCCTGAAGATGTAGTTCCCATTGTCAGAGAATTTCTTGATGAAGTTGACGAAAACTTAGTTGCCGAATTTCTTGAAAAATATCAAACTGCCGGAACTGACTGGGGGTTTTCGGAAGGGTCAAAACTGGTGCGGCTCTGTCTTGAAAGAGTTATTGAAAAAATGGTTCCCATGGATATCAGGAATGGAGAAAATTTAAGAACTGCCCTCGCGGCCCTCAAGGAAGGCAAAGTTGCACGAATTGTAATTGTTTCAAATCATTTGAGTTATTCAGATGCAAATATCATCGCAGTAGCTTTCAGTAAATATTTCAAAGAGTACGGTTTTGAAGATGATCTTTCTGTAATTGCAGGCCCTAAAGTATTTTCCCATCCGTTGAGAAAATTTGCAAGCATGCATTTTCATTCACTTTTAATTGCCCAGTCACAGTCTGTTGCCTCTCTAGAAGTTCCTTATCCGATAAGGGTGATAGCAAGAGCCGCCGCAAAATGTGCAGAAGATATCAAGGAAAAAGTTAAGATATTCCTTGTTTTTCCTGAAGGTAAAAGAAGCAGAGACGGGTCTCTGAATCAATTTCTTCAGGGAGTTTACCGGCTTGTTGATACAGACGAAAATGTCCTTGTTCTTCCTGTTTCTGTTATCGGCGGAGACAAATTTCTTCCGATATCCTGCCCGAATCTTCATAAAACAGATGCCGTAATAAGCATCGGAGTGGCTGAAAACATCAGAGATATTGCACGAAACATTCCTTTCTCATCCACTGTCAAACAGGATATTATGGATTATCTGGGTAAAAAGATCGCAGCTCTTCACCCAGAAGAAAGAAGGGGGGTATACCGCTGATGAGCAGACGGCTTGATACACTGAAAGAACAGTACATTTCAAATCCCTCACTCCCTTCTCTCATCGAATATCTTGAGGAATGTAAAAAGGAAAAGCTCTGGGAGACGATGATAGAAACAGTGACCGGCTGGAACGGAAGCGAAACTCCGGAGATCCATTTCTACAAAGGGGTGGCGCTCCTCAATACCGGAAAAAGAGAGGAAGGGGCAGAAGAGCTCAGAAAAGTGATCAGTCACAATCCGAACCATTTCGCTGCAAAAAAAGAGATCGAGAATTTCGGGATAAATGATTCTCAGGATGCAGGAACCGTGCAGGGATCAAATGATGCACTCAGGAAGATCCTTGTAATAGAGCCGCGTCTTGAAAGCAGTGAGCACTACCGGAATCTCAAATATAAGAACATGTTCCTTCTGATCATTATCACGGTTGCCGTTCTGCTTTTTGCATACTTTATGCTCAGGGAGAACAGAACCGACAAATACAACCAGATGCTTGAAGATCCTGAAACCAGCTTCACCTCTTTGACATATGCCGATTTTATGAGCAGGATAAGGGAACTTAAGATCATTGATATCCGCGAGAACATCGGTGATCCGCTCAAAAAGAGCATTCTGTGGATACTTTCATATGCCGTCCTTGATTTTCATATTGATTCACAGGAGGAGCTGTCTCAGTTTAAAATGTTCTCAACGCTCGTTTCGGCTCATGAAAAACCGCTTGAAATGATCACAGACTATATTGAATCGGGTGCCGTTCCTCAAGGTACGGAGCTTTATCATAAGCTTGATGCTGATTATCCCGGCTCTGCAAACGAGATCAAACTGCTGAAAATAAGTGATCCGGGTGAGATCACGAAAAAGAACTTGAGAGAATCTTTCTATAAAGCTCTCATGCTTTTCAGAAAAAAGGATTTTAGTGCGGCCGCAGAACTTAACGAAAGGGTGCTTGCGGCATTTCCCGGCTATGAGCTGTCACAGAAATTGAAAGTTATGATAAAAGCCGGTTCATCAATATCAGGAAATATAGTTCTTGCAAATATTTCAGAAGAACTTGCTGTGCTTGAACAGTGGAAAACTATGAGTCAGGAGCGATATTTTCTGGGAGAAGCAAAGGTTCTTCTCGGAAGAGCGGCGGATAGAGACACCGTTATCTCCGACGGATTTTATTCTGTGTGTCCGGGAAGGCATTTCTGCACAGAGACCGTTGAATATTTCATCAGCAAAGGTCAGACAAGGGAAGCATCAAGAATGGCTCTTTACATGAAAGAGCAGAAAGAGAATAAAAGAGACGCTGATGATATAAAGCTTGTTGTCGAAACAAGTTATGCTGACGGAGATTTCAGCAACTGCTATTTTTCATTCAGGGAGCTTACTCAGTTTTTCGGGGATAGCGTGGATAATGCAACCCTGATGAAGGGAGGTGAGTGCAGCGAAAGGAATGGCTATTTTGAAGAGGCCGTTGCAATTTACGAGGAGATAAACAAAAAGAACCAGACGATAGAGATCACTGCAAAAATACTGAGGATGAAATACCGGCTTTCCAGAGAGGAGCTTTACTATACTCAGATGAAGGACCTCGCGGAAAAAAATCCCGGGAGCATTTCTGTTCTCTATTCATATCTTGATGTTCTCAACAGAAGGAACGACATCAGGGAAACCATAAAAGTGCTTGAAAAACTTTATGACCTTGAATCTTCTGATAACAGGTTCAGGATCATCGAGGAATACATCAGGCAGGGAGCGGTTTTTCAGGCGGTGAAAAATCTTGAAAAACTGAAAGAAGACCCTGTCGCCGCCAAAACACTTTCAGAAATATATAACAGATACATGCTTTTTGATCTTGCCGATGCAGTGCTTCCGAAAGATCAGACAATTGATCCTGACTGGATATTCTTCAGAGAACAGTTGGAACTGTTCAGGAACGGAGAATATGAGATAGTCTCAAAGGAAGTTGAGAAGAAAATGTCTTCTCTTGAAAAATGTGAGCCGGCTTTTCTTCACCTTAAAGCCGAAGCTTTCAGGAATTTAGGGGACAAACAGAGAACTTTCGGAATGATAGACAATCTTCTTGAATGCAATCCTTATTTTATGCCGGGACTTATGCTGGCCGCAGAAATAACATATTATCAGGGTGATTTCACCAAAGCCAAAGACGGTATAAAATATCTTCTGGATAATGAGGAGTTCCTCTCTCCAGGCAAACTCTATTACCACAATTATCTTGTTCTTCTCAATGCTGAGATAATGGTTGCTCAGGGACAGGAGAACAAGCTTATTCCGTATCTGAAAAAGAATCTTCTTGCACAAATGGCTTTGGGGAAGAAAGAATTTGAAAAGATAAGCGATGTCTCTGAAAAGCTCAAAGAACAGAAACAGAAGGAACTATATGAATTTATAAAGAAATTTTTTAGAATTTCCGTGATTGCCACAGAAAAATGAATCTCATTCCGGAGGAAAAATGTTTTACGATCATTCTGTAATTGAACCAGCTTGGCAGAAGAAATGGAGAGCTTCCGACAACTTTAAATACAGGGGAGTTCAGTCCGGGAAGCCGAAATATTACATGCTTGAAATGTTTCCCTATCCATCAGGAAAACTTCATATGGGGCATGTAAGGAACTATTCGATCGGAGATGTGGTTTCAAGATATTACTTCAGAAAAGGGTATGATGTGCTTCATCCGATGGGATGGGATGCTTTCGGACTTCCGGCTGAAAATGCCGCAATAGAGAACGGAATACCTCCTGCAAAATGGACATACAGCAACATTGAAAACATGAGGGAAAGATTTTTTCAGCTGGGTTTTTCCTATGACTGGGACAGAGAGATCGCAACATGTTCGCCTGACTATTATAAATGGGAACAGCGCTTTTTTATCGAAATGCTCAGCAAAGGACTGGTTTACAAAAAGAACAGCGAAGTTAACTGGTGTCCGCAGTGCAACACAGTTCTTGCAAATGAACAGGTGGAAGACGGAACCTGCTGGCGGCACGGCTGTGAAGTTGAAAAGAAAAAGATCGAGCAGTGGTATTTCAAGATCACTGATTATGCCGGAGAACTTCTTGACTCACTTGACGATCTTCCGGGATGGCCCGATCATGTAAAGGAGATGCAGAGAAACTGGATAGGGAGAAGTATCGGCACATATATCGATTTTCAACTTGAAGGGACAGATAAAACGGTCACTGTTTTCACCACAAGGCCCGATACTTTGATGGGAGTGACTTTTGCCAGCATGGCTGTTGAACATGAAATGGCGCAGTTCTTCATTGACAACAGCAAAGAAAGCGAAAAGATGAAGAATTTCATTGACGAAGTGAAAAAACTGCATCTTGAAACAAGGGATGACGATTACGAAAAGAAAGGGTTTTTCACTGGATACAACCTGATCCACCCGGTTGACGGAAGGAAGGTTCCTCTCTATTTTGCAAATTTCGTTCTCGCAGATTACGGCACAGGGACGGTAATGGCGGTCCCTGCTCACGATCAGAGGGATTTTGAATTTGCTCAAAAGTACGGACTGCCGGTTCAGATAGTAATTAAGCCGGAAAACAGCGAACTGTCACTTCCTCTTGAAGCGGCATTTACAGAAGCCGGAATAATGGTCAACAGCGGCATTTTTGACGGAATGATCTCAACGGAAGGGAAAAAAGCTGTAAGCGACCATCTGATAAAGGAAGGAAAGGGCCGGACCGGCATCAACTACCGTCTCCGTGACTGGGGAATAAGCCGTCAGAGATACTGGGGAACTCCCATACCGGTTATCTATTGTGATAAATGCGGAACTGTTCCTGAGAAAATTGAGAATCTTCCTGTCAGACTTCCCGAAAATGTTGCGTTTTCAGGAGCGACAAGCCCCTTGAAAGACATGCCTGAGTTTTATGAAACTGTCTGTCCTGAATGTGGCGGAAAGGCAAGAAGAGAGACCGACACAATGGACACATTTGTTGAAAGCTCCTGGTATCACATGAAATACTGTGACCCTAAAAGCGTGAATGAACCATTTTCTAAAGCCGAAGTTGACCATGCAATGCCGGTTGATCAGTATATCGGCGGAGTTGAACACGCTGTAATGCACCTTCTCTACACCCGTTTTTTCACGAAAGTGCTGGCCGATCTGGGGTATGTCAGTTTCAGGGAACCCGTAAAGAACCTTCTGACCCAGGGAATGGTCTGCATGGAGACTTATCACAATGGAACCGGTTACTTATACCCTGAAGAAGTGTATTCAAAGGACGGATCGCATTTTGATAAAAGCAATGATGCGCCTGTCAAGATCGGCAGGGTTGAAAAAATGAGCAAATCAAAGAAAAATGTTGTCGATCCTGTGCGACTCATCGAAAAATACGGTGCCGATACTGCCCGCCTGTTCGTACTTTTTGCCGCTCCGCCTGAGAAAGACCTTGAATGGTCCGAGGACGGAGTTGAAGGGTGCAGCCGTTTTCTTATCAGGGTCTGGAATATCGTAAACCAGAACGCTGAACTTGTTAAGAACTGTAAAAAGATAGAAAAAGTTGATGGTGAAGGAAAAGAGCTCTGGAACAAAACACACGAAACAATCAAAAAAGTGACTGATGAGATCCAGCGCTTTCACTTTAATACGGCAATAAGCGCAACAATGGAACTTCTGAATAGTTGTTATAAGTTCAAGCCGGAAAATGAAGAGCAGAACAATATTCTCGGCGAAGCATTGAAAGATCTGATACATCTTTTAAATCCGTTTGCTCCCCACATCACTGAAGAGCTCGCTCATATCTGCGGAATGGAGCAACTTTCAGAATCTCCTTTTCCTGAACCACTTGAAGCGGCACTTGTTAAAGACGAGATTCTCGTGATAGTTCAGGTCAACGGAAAGCTCAGGGACAGGATAACATTCAGTGCAGATGTGACAAAAGAAGATGTTGAAAAAACAGTAAGGTCCAAAGATTACTCAAAATTTTTAAATAGTGGCGAAATAAGGAAAATAATTTATGTCCCCGGAAAACTGATAAACATCGTCGGATAGTTATGAAAAAATTTCCCCCTTCAATAAAAGATCTTGTTCCGCTTGATAATAACGGCGGAATATTTTTCATTCACTCTGTCGAAAGATATATTATCAGGAAAATGAAAGAGGAACTGCGCGAATATTCAGCAGAAAAGAATGGCGTGGATCTTTTTTTTCTCGATATGAGCGATGGAAAGAACATTATTCAGGAGGCGGTCAATACAGCACGCGAGATCGGATTTTTCTGTTCACAGAAGATCGTGGTCCTTGAACTTGCAGAAAAACTGAGCGACAAAGAGCGCGACTTTCTTGAATCTTATATAGACAACTGCGAACCCCTTAACTTTCTCATCGTCTTTGTAGCAGAGATTGATAAAAGGACTAAGTTTTTCAGATCATTACAGAAAATGGATAAAATATATCATCCTGTGCCCATCCCTTCAACTAACGATATCAGGAGTTTTATAATATCTGAATTCAAACCTTTCACCGCTGATGAAATACTCATATCGTTCTTTCTCAACATTGAAAATCAGGACATGTTCTACATTCATTCAGAGATAGAGAAGATAAAGCTTTATGCATCGGTTAAGGGTCTTAAGCATATAAGTTATGAAGATTCTGACGAAATTCTGAACGGGTTGAGCGAACAGGTGATATTCCGTATCATGGACCTTCTTTCAGCCGGGATGGTTCCGCAGGCGATGAAACTTTACAGGGAAACCCTTATTACAGAAGGTGACTATAAAGTGAATCCTTTAATAATTTCAATGTTTTTTAAACATTTCAAGGCGCTGATGAAGGGAAGGATACTGCTTAAAGAGAACAGAGCAAACGATTTTTTTTCATACCTGACAAAAAGTAGACTTTTCTATCTCAAGAACAATGCGGTGAACACCGCAGGAAAATATAAGAACATTAAGTTGTTGAAAGCATTAAGAAAACTCTCTGACATCGAACTGGGCATGAAGGGTGCATACGGAGTGAGAACGACTGAAACAACGATCGAGATCGAACAGTTCATGGCGGATTATTTTTAGGAGCGGACTTGTTAGTTTTTCCATTTGAAGTTTACAGCGAAGAATATGACCCGTTGATGAAAAAACTGACTGTCTCAAGTAGCGGCATATCAATAATGAAAGACCGTTTTAAAATGAAAAGCTTTATGATATCAGATATTTCCACTCCTGCAGCCAATGTAGTGAAACAGCATGTTCTTTCTCTTGGCGGTGAAGCGGCAGTTCCTGCATATTCTGTGAATTGTTCAAATCCGAAGGCCGACTTGATCTTTTCAGTAAGGGAAGACCGGCTGCCGGCTCTGCTTGAAAAATTCAGATGTCAGTGCTGGAAACTTCCTGAAGTTGCTGAAAAAATTGAGAGATTGATCATAAATAAACCTCCGTGGTTTTCATTTTCATCAGAGAAATTTAACACAGAAAGTCCGTTGATAATGGGAATTCTTAATGTTACTCCTGACTCGTTCTCTGACGGAGGGAAGTTTGCAAAATTTGAAAATGCGGTTTCTCATGCAGAAAAAATGATTCTTGACGGGGCGGACATCGTCGATATCGGCGGAGAATCAACCCGTCCTGGAGCGGCAACTGTTGAAGAAAGCGATGAAATAAAGAGAGTTGTCCCTGTTATTAAAGCGATCAGGGAAAAATTCCCGTCAACTGCAATATCGATCGATACCACAAAAAGCAGAGTTGCGGAAGCAGCTCTTGATGCCGGAGCTGATATTGTTAATGATATCAGTGGTCTGACTTTTGATACAAACATGGCAGTTCTTGCTGCCGAAAGAAAGGCACCTGTTGTGATAATGCATATATTGGGAACTCCCAAAACCATGCAGAACAATCCTGTTTACGACAATTTTTTTACTGAGACACTGGAATTTCTCAACAATTCCATAGAGATTGCTCTATCAAAAGGTGTCAGAGAAAACAGCATTATACTTGACCCGGGCATCTGTTTCGGCAAAGATCTCAACCACAATATCGCAATTATAAAACATCTTGAGGTCTATCATTCATTTGCCATGCCTCTCCTTGCCGGAGTGAGCAGAAAAAGCATGATAGCGAAGATAACCGGCAGAGACGATCCGATGGAAAGAACAGCCGGAACGGTGTCACTCAATACAAAGCTGCTTGAAAAAGGGGTTGCGGTAATAAGGGTTCACGATATAAAGGAAGCGAAAGACTGTGTGGCGGTTCATAATGCAATGAGGGATATAAAATGTTTTTAAACTATGCAGGGGCATACTGGCAGGCGATCTGGGGCGGTTCGCCGTCGGCAATGGTGATACGGGTCATTGACCTTATGATCGTCTTTTTCATTATCTACCGTCTGCTTGTTCTGGTAAAAGGGACAAAGTCGATGCAGATACTGTCGGGGTTCCTCGTTCTTCTTTTCATTTACTTTATCGGGAATCTGGTCGGACTTAAGACAACCGAATGGATACTCAAAGGTCTTTTTGCCAACTTTTTCATCATAATCATCATTCTTTTTCATGAAGAGATAAGGACAATTCTTTCAGGATTTGAGTTCTTCGACATTTTTAAAGGTTCGGGAAGAAAGAAGGACAGCTTATTCGTTGTTGATGAAATAACTGAATCATTATCATATCTTGCATCTATCTCTGAGGGAGCGCTGATAGTCATTGCTCAGAAAGGAAATCCCGAATCGTTTGTTTCGGGGGGGGTAAAGATCGATTCAAATGTAAAAAAGGAACTTCTTCTTACAATATTCAAAAAAAGCTCACCTCTTCATGACGGAGCCGTGATAATAAAAGACGGAAGGATCGCTCTTGCAAGTGCCGTTCTCCCGCTGAGTACAAATCCCGATATTGACCCCAATTTCGGGACACGGCACCGTGCTGCATACGGAATAAGTGAAGCGGTTGACTGTATTGTTTTTGTCGTGAGCGAGGAGAGAGGGCAGATATCCATGCTCAAAAAAGGGAAGATAACTCGTAACATGAGCCGTGATATTGTCAGAAAAGTGCTCATTGCCCACCTTGTGAAGGAGAAAAAATGAAAGAAGCACTAAAGAATTTTTTTACACAGTATTCTTCAGAAAAACTTCTTGCACTGCTGCTGACTCTGATCCTCTGGACATTTTCGATCAGCAGGAATCAGGAATCAAGAGATTATCCGGTCAAAGTTAATATCATACACCCCAAAGATCAGATAATCGTTTCTGATACCATTGACCAGATACAGGTAAAACTTTCAGGAAGCGTTTTCGATTTTGCAAAGATCAACGACAGGGATTTTGTTATAAACATTGATATTTCTGCGAAGAAACCGGGAAAGTTCACCCGTCTTCTCGATGCAAAAATGATGACTTTCGCCGGCAATCTGAGTGTTGAAAAAATATTTCCGGCAGAGATTTCGGTAAGGACGGCTAAAAAAATTGAAAGAAAAGTAAAAATTGATCCGTGGCTTGACGGCCAGCCACCCGCCGGGTCAAAGATAAAAGGATATAAGGTCACTCCGAAAAAAGTTACTATTGCCGGTCCAGAAAAGGAGATCTCGGAGATTGACTCGGTAACTACCGAAAAGATAGTACTCGATACTCTGAAGGGGTCTTTTGAAAAGGAATTGAAACTTGTTCTTCCCTCGATACATATCTCAACTGTTGAAACTGACAAGGCGACTGTTACGATAACACTTGAAAAAGAGGCGAAAACAATTGATGCGGACGAGCCAAAGAGCGAAGACAGGGTAAAAGCAAAAAAAGGTGAAAAATGACAGAAAAGAAATTATTCGGGACTGACGGGATAAGGGGAAAAGCCAATGTTTATCCACTTTTACCTGAAACAGCCGTAATTGTTGGAAAAGCCATAACCCATTATTTTTCAGGAAATTCCAGTTCAAGGATCAGTGCCGCAATAGGTATGGACCCCAGAATTTCCTCGCCAATGCTGGTAAATGCTGTAGCATCGGGCATTATGAGTGCCGGAGGCGATGTAACTTATCTTGGAGTTGTTCCGACACCTCTTGTGAGCGATTTTGTAAGGAACAACGGCTGTGATTTCGGCATAGTGATCTCTGCAAGTCACAATCCTTATCACGATAACGGAATAAAAATATTTAATTCAGAAGGTGAAAAGCTCAATGATGAAGAGGAGTTAGAGATCGAACAAATATTCTTTGATAACCCGGCAGGTGACGGAACTGTCGGCAAATATGCTGTGAAAACTGACTCTTATGCTGATTATGCAAACCGGCTCAGTGCCGTTTTTTCCAAAAATTTAAATGACTGTTCTTTTAAAATATGCGTTGACTGTGCAAATGGCGCGGCATCTTTTGTGGCGCAGCAAATATTTAAAAACATTGAAGGAATTACACCGCATTTTTTCTCAAAAGATCCGGATGGTTTCAACATCAATGACAACTGCGGGGCGCTTCATCCTGAAATAATGTCAAAAACTGTGGTGGAAAAACAATGCGACATCGGGATAACTTATGACGGTGATGCCGACCGGCTTATTACAATTGATGAACTTGGAAATATTGTTGACGGAGACAAACTGATCGGCATTTTTGCCAGATACCTCAAAAATAACGGGGTGTTGAAAAATAACACCGTTATTACGACGGTTATGAGCAACGCAGGGCTTGAAAAGTTTTTAAAAGATGAAGGGATTAAACTTCTAAGAACAAATGTCGGCGACAGATATGTTTACGAGAAAATTAAGGAAACCGGCTCATCTCTTGGCGGAGAGAACAGTGGACACATTATTCTTTCTGACATTAATCCGACAGGAGATGGAATTCTTGCTTCGCTCATGATCCTTGCAGTTATGAACGCAACAAAGAAAAAGTTATCAGAACTTGCAGCAGATATTGAGCTTTTTCCCCAGTTTATGACAAAAGTGAAAGTGAGTGAGAAAAAGCCGCTTGAAACAATTGAAGGGCTTGCCGAACTTATTGAAAAAGAGGAAAAGGGACTTGACGGCGGCAGAGCACTTGTCAGGTACAGCGGAACCGAGCCCGTTCTTCGTGTCATGGCGGAAGGCCCCGACATGGACAAAGTTAAAAAAGCAGTTGAAAACATTGCACAATTTGTCAGGAGCACACTTTGATCGCAGGAGTTGGAACTGATATTGTTGAAATTGAGCGACTTAAAGATAAGCCCGATCTATGGAAAAGGTTTTTATCCCTTAAAGATTTTGAATACATTGGAAAATTCAAAGATCCGCTTGAAAGGATAGCCGGCTTCTGGGCGGCAAAAGAAGCACTCGTCAAGGCACTTGATGACAAAACCATTGAATTTACTGAGATTAATATCATTCATAACGAAAACGGCAAACCCCATTTTGAAAATGTCCCTCACACCGGAATCTTCCATCTTTCCATCAGCCATGAAAGAAAATTCGCTACGGCAGTTGTAGTGTGGGAAAAATTATGAACCACAAATATTCCGGAGTTTTTTTCTGTGATCTTGACGGGACTCTTGCTGATAAAATCGGCAATGTTTCAAGTGCTGATCTCAATTCTTTGAAACGACTTAGTGATTTGAATATATTGAGAGTTATTGCAACTGGAAGGTCTCCTTTTTCTGCCCGCAAAGTGATAAAAAAGGACTTCCCGATAGATTATCTCATCTGCTCGACGGGTTGCATTACTCAGTGCTGGCCAAGCGAGGAGATTCTTGAAAAGTTCAACCTTTCTCCAAATGAAACCGAGTTTGCGGCTGAAGTTTTAAGAAGTTACAAAATGGATTTTATGGTTCTTCATGAAGTTCCGGAAAATCATAAATACGACTCATTCATTTATCACAGACCTCATCCCGATGTTATCAGACGACACAAATTCTACAGGGGCTATTACCGTATCAGGGATTATAGTTTTAAAGTTTTCAGACCGAGCTGTCAGTTGATCGGAATTGTTGACAATGATGAAGAGCTTTTGCGTGAAATCACTGAAAAGCTCAAAGATCTTAAGATCATAAGGAGCACTTCCCCCCTTGACGGCAAAACCATGTGGATAGAAGTTTATCCAAAAAATGTCTCAAAAGGGAATGCAATAAGATCGCTTTGCTCAAAACTTGGTGTTCATATGGAAAACACCGCAGGAATCGGGAACGATTTCAACGATGCCGAAATGCTTGAAACAGTTAAGTATCCCTTTGTCGTCGCAAATGCACCCGAAAATCTCAAGAAAATATACACAACAGTCGCTGACCACAAAAATTCAGGCGTTTCACAGGCAATTGAAATGTTTTTGAAGCTACTGAAATAACAACTTTCTTGAATTTTTTTTTAATTAGAGCAGAATATCAGTGCTGTGTGTGAAACTTAATTAAAAACGGGGGTTAGTTATGAAGAAGTTTTTCAAATTTATGTCTATCGTTGTTTTTGCCGCTTTATTTCTTGTTTCCTGCGGAGATGACAAGAAAACAGTTAAAACAGATGAAGATACAGCAGAAACGATTGACGAAGAACTGACGGATAATGAAGTTAGCGATGAAACAGTTGTTGATGAGGAAGAAGTTGCCGATGTTGTTGATGAGGAAGAAGTTCTTGATGAAGACATAATTGACCCGTGTGCTGAAAAGGAGTGTCCTGAAAATTCGACATGTGTTGCCGATGGAGACGAAGCGACATGTGAATGTAATGAAGGGTTCCATCCGACAAACGGTGAGTGCATTTCAGATACCGAATTAACTGAAATCGGAGCATTCACTGTGAGTTTCAAGGGTGCAGTAAATCAGACAAGCAACCCTTCCGAGATATCTCCGGGAACAGGCGATGCCGAATTTACATATTTTGATGATGATTTTACATTCACGGTGCTGCATATTGATAGTGAGCAGATAAAGATAGACTTCCCGTTTGCCGCTGTTGCAGAAGGGGGAATGGTTGCGGCGACATGGATAGACCAACTTTCTTTTTCACCCAAATTCTTTGCAGTCAATGTTCCTGACAATCTGACTGTCGGGAACGACATCGATTTTGTTGAAACTCAGACATACGCTCTTTACGGCGACCTTGCTTATGACGGAAGCACTGTCGGGATAAAATGTATCAGAGCCGTTTCAGGTGATGCGACGCTTGATCTTGTTGAACTGACTGCAACTGACATTGAATTTTCCGCTGAAGGAAAACTTATCGATCCTGCTTATGCTTTAGAACAAGGGTATAATCTGCCTGAGATATGCGAAGATTAGAAAAATTTTTTTTATTTTGAGTTCAACTTAAAAACTGTCAGGAGTTCAACGCCCTGTTTTTCGATAGAGTAGACCTTTTTAAGATTTTTAGACCTTCTTAAAATGTTGGGATAATCTTTCCAGCGGTATTCGTGAGTTAAGACAAAGTAATCGGCCTTTGCAAGATCACTGTAAATGAAATTCTTTTTCAGGTATCCGGCTTTCTTAAGTATTCCTGATGAAGGGTCATATTCTTTCCCATTGGGTTCAAATGCGACACGGCATCTTTTCTTTTCACACTCTTTATTGAAAAATTCTGTAAGGTCATAATAAAAAAGATCGTAGTAATGCTGTTCATTTTTATAAAGTGAGGCCCCTTTTGTCCCTCCGGCAAGTTCATTGTAGTAGCTCAAGTGGTCGTTCTTAAGGTCAACCATTGAGACAATGACAGGGATAAAAAAGAGAATTCCGGGAGCAAACTTATATTTTTCAGGAATGAAGGTTACGCTTTTAAGCATCGAATAAATTCCTGTTCCTGCAATAACCGCTAAGAACGGAAAGAACGGCTGGAAAAGCTTCACACCGCTGTAGAAAGGTGCCGGCATGAACATTAAAACAGCTATCGAAACGAAAGCACAAAGTATCGAAAGCGTCATTGCAAAATTATTCTCAGATTCATTTTTCCACTTGTAAATAATCGGAGCAAGTGATGCGGAAAATAGTGAAATTAAAGGAGTTGTGAGCACCATCATCACAAAAGGGGCGTGCCAGGGAGGTCTCGGTTCGCCGTATATTTTTCCAAGATAATACATCAATATGCCGTAATGATTGGTATGGAATTTCACATAGCTTATGAACCTTGCGGCTGAATCGTGCCAGAGCCACGGCCACATCATGAAAAAGAGAGGAAGCGAAATAATAAGCATCGAAACAAATTGCGGGGCAAAAACGGTTTTAAACGGTCTTTTTTTAATGTCACTCCATTTAAAAATGAAGAAATGTATCAACACTGGAAGGACCATGAACGGAGCGTTGAGTTTCGTTGCAAGGGCTATGCCGAAAGCGACTCCGGTCATCCATGCCCAGAATTTTGAAGTAAATCCCCGCCAGTAGCAGTAAACGAAAATGAAAGATGTTCCGGCAACGGCAAAATCGAGTGTTGCAACACGGGCGTGGAAAAAAGTTCTCGGCAGAAATATGAATGAAAGCGATGCAAAAACTGCGGCGTGGAATGAAAAAGCCCTTCTTGTAAAACTGAAAATGAACATGAGAAGAATAACGGCAAAAATTGAAATGCCGATACGAAGAGCCCTTATTTCGTCAAGAATGTTGAGCTTTTTGTGAAAAAACCCGTATCCTCCCGCCATTAGAAGTTTTGCAAAAGGGGGATGTTCATTGTTCTCCCTCCAGTATCTGTCAATTGTCCCTTTTTCAAAACATTTTTTTGAAAATTTGCAGTTGTCAAAATAGGAGTAATAACTTTTTGCCGCAGCCATATAAAATCTTGCGTCATCTGTGATTGCGACCTGTCTGGATTGATAGACAAGCATAAAAAGATAGAAAACAGCAAGTGCCGACATTGTGAGAAAAACTTTAATATCGCAATTTTTAAAGAGATTTCTCATTTCTCGGCCTCAAAATATTTCAAATCGAAATAGAAGTGTCTTTTGCCCGATTTTTCGGTGTGGACCGTTATTGTAACCGGTTCACTTCCTGAGAAATTCTTCAATTCGTGTTCCACCCATTTTCCGTCAGCACTTTTAATCTCTTTTTTCAAACTGTTCTGAAAAGCGGTTATGATGACCGGCTTTGATCCTTTGAAGACGCCTGAGTTCGCGATCCCGGCCCCGAGAACGATCTTTTTTGTATTAATATCAACGGAAGGTATTACAATTGTTATCTTTTTTTTGTCGGGAAGAGGATGGGCTGAAACAGCGGTTCTGAAGTCATCTCCGAATTCCGCTGAACCGGTCTCGATCTTCTGCCAGCCGCTTGGGCCTGTTCTGAACTGTCCGTTTATGAATTTTGCCGGAATCTCAAAATCGTCAGTTGTGACTGTCATTTTTTCTATGAATGACGAAGCGTAAACGATATTTGAATTTTGAGATGAATAACATTTTTTAAGAGTGAAACCAGTTGTATGTGCAATGATCTCGCTTTTAAGTTCTCTGTCGATGTCACTGCAGTCAAGTGTCTGATATTTTTGAAGAATATAGAAAAGACCTGAGGTTTTCGCATTTTTCAGTGAGTTCCCGCCAGCAGGAAAGAAATTTATTTCAGGATGGTTGAGAACAAGTTTATCAAGAAGCTGTGATGAAAGAAAGACCGGTTCCCCGTGCAGAATTTCAAGTGATTCAGATATTTTTTCAGGAATTTCTTCAGGGGTTGGTGCGGTATGCCATGAAAAAAAACTGTGGAGAGCCCAAATGGTCAGAATTATTGCAAAAACTGCCGCCGCGTTCTGTCTGAAAGATATTAATGTCAAAGAGAAAGAACCTCAAGACCGTGCATATATTTCCTGAGAACTTCAGGGATTTTCACTGATCCGTCCGCCTGCTGGTAATTTTCGATTATTGCAACAAGTGTTCTGTCGATCGCAAGTCCCGATCCGTTAAGAAGGTGAGCAAATTCAGGTTTGTTGACGGCATCTCTTTTAAATCTGACTCCGGCCCTTCTTGCCTGGAAATCGCCGGTATTTGAACAGCTTGAGATCTCGCGGTAAGTGTTCTGTCCCGGAAGCCACACTTCAATATCAAATGTTTTCAGGGAGTTAAACCCGAGATCACCGCTACAGAGTTCAATGATCCGGTAATGAACGCCAAGCCCCTGCAGGATCTCTTCAGCGTTTCCGAGAAGTTTGAGGAGTTCAGTATGTGATTCTTCAGGTTTGGTGAATTTGACAAGCTCCACTTTGTTGAACTGGTGAAGCCGGATTATTCCTTTCATATCCTTGCCGTAACTGCCGGCTTCTCTTCTGAAGCAGGGAGTGTAAGCCGCATATTTAAGGGGAAGATCGGCTCCGTTGAGTATTTCGTCCCTGTGAAGGTTGACGAGCGATACTTCGGCGGTCGGGATGAGGAACATGTCGTCAGTTGTTTTATATGCTTCTTCTTCAAATTTGGGAAGCTGACCTGAACCGGTCATTGTCTCCCGGCTTACAAGTACCGGCGGAACTATTTCGGTATAACCGTTTTTATGAGCATTATCAAGCATATAGTTCATTACAGCCCTTTCAAGCATTGCAAGTTCCTTTTTATAGACTACAAATCTTGAACCGCTGAGTTTGACACCTCTTTCAAGGTCAATGGTCTGTGTCGCAACATCAAAATGTTCCTTCGGTTTGAATGAAAATTCCGGCTTATCACCCCAAACCTTTACAACCGGATTTGCCGTTTCGTCTTTTCCGATCGGAGCGTCATCAGCGATCATGTTCGGAATAGACATAAGTATTGAATTTATCTTATCTTCAACCGCTTTCACTTCAGGGCCGTATGCTTTAACTTTTTCGCTGAGCACCTTGAGTTCTTCCCTTATTGCGGATTTTTCTTCTTCAGTGCCGTTTTTCATGATGAGCGGCATCTCTTTTGAACGCTGGTTCTGCGTTGCCCTTGCATGTTCGGACTCGGTCACAAGCGTCTTTCTTTTTTCGCTCAGTTCAACGATCTCATCGATCAGCGATAGATCCTTAAAATTACGATTCATCAGACTTTTCAACACCTTGTCTTTGTTTTCCAGTATCAGCTTCACATCAAACATAACAACCCCGAAAATCCAAGTTTATAAGCCGGCGGTATAATAATTTCCAACTATAATATTATCAAGTTT
>Ga0116148_1001971_pt1 | contig 21057 bp, 23 predicted proteins | sample AD_UKC055_MetaG_FD_89786 | JGI IMG/M metagenome (GOLD analysis project Ga0116148, IMG submission 89786) | Active sludge microbial communities of municipal wastewater-treating anaerobic digesters from USA - AD_UKC055_MetaG | ecosystem: Engineered > Bioreactor > Anaerobic > Digestate | place: USA... | reverse complement strand
TTTAGTTACTCCCCAAGGGGCGGAGATTTTAACTTCTATGCAGGAGTGAAACATTTACATAATAAATTATGGAAAATAATTTTTTAGGCGTTGATTTCGGGGAAAAATTCGTGGGTTTAGCCATAGCCAAAGAACCCCTTTTTATTGCTTTTCCGTATAAAACATTAGAATATAAGAACAAAAAAGAATTGATAAATCAACTTTTGGAAATTATTAAAGAAAATAGTATTAGTCAAATTATTATTGGCTGGCCGGTTAGTTTGTCTAATAAATCAACTAAGCAAACAAAAAAAACGCAAAAATTTATTCAAGAATTTAAAAAATATATTAAAATTCCTATACTTACCACTGACGAACGATTAACTAGTCGAGGTTTATCAAAAGAATCTCATTCTTCTTCGGCGGCTTTGATTTTAGAAAGGGGAATTAAGAAATGCCAAATTTAAATTAGGATTTAGAATTTTTTATGACGCCTTTATTATTTTTTATTTTAAGTTTTATTCTTTCTGTTGGTTTGACTCTTTTAGTCCGCTATCTTTCTTTAAAGTTTAAAATTCTTGATTTCCCTCTTTCTCATAGCCGTAAAATTCATCAAACTCCCATTCCTTTGGGTGGAGGAGTGGCTATTTTTTTAACTTTTGTTATCTGTCTTTTTATTTCTTGGCAATGCGGTTTTTGGCCATCTCATCATATTGAGCTTAAACATTTAGTAGGGATGATTTTTGCCGGAGCGATTTTAATGTTTGGCGGATTTTTAGATGACCGTTTTCATCTTAAACCAATTTATCAAATTATTTGGCCTATACTTGCCTCTCTTGTTGTTATAATGAGCGGCATAGGCATTGAATACATTAATAATCCTTTTGGTTCGGGCTATATTTATTTTAATCAAATTAAAATAGAAGTTTTTCGTTTTAAAGGCATACCGTATTATTTTACTCCCTTGGCGGATATTTTTACTTTTATTTGGTTAATGATTTTAGCTTATTCTACAAAATTGCTGGACGGGTTAGATGGATTAGTAAGCGGAATGGGGGTAATTGGCTCTCTTATTATTGCTGGACTTTGTTTCTTAACCGAATTTTTCCAGTTAGATGTTGGTTTATTAGCTTTAATTTTTTCCGGGTCAATTCTCGGATTTCTTATTTTTAATTTTCATCCAGCTAAAATTTTTTTAGGAGAAGGAGGGAGCTTGCTTATTGGTTTTTATTTAGGAGTTTTATCTATTATCTCCGGGAGTAAAGTAGCCACGAGTTTTTTAATTTTAGGCTTAGCAGTTTTAGATATAGTTTGGGTAGCTTGGCGGCGCATAGCCAAAGAGCATAAATCTCCCTTTTTGGGAGACCAGGAGCATCTTCATTTTCGTTTGCTTAAAGCGGGCTTCAGCCATCGTCAGGCAGTGATTTTCCTTTGGCTTATAGCTGTTCTTTGGGGAGGGTTAGCCCTTTCATTCCGGACTAAAGGCAAGCTTCTTTTAATTATTTCTCTTATTCTTTTTATTTTTGGCCTTAATTGGTTTATTGAACATCGCCGTCTGGACAAAAAAGGCAATTTTTGAGATAATAAAATAGAATCAAGAATTTTAAATTATGGCTTCAGATTCTCAACCTCACAATGATGTTGTTTATTTTGGTGAAACAAATTATCGGAATATTCACCGGCGTTTTGGTATTAAAAAAGATGATAGACGCAGGCATATTTATTTAATTGGAAAAACAGGCACAGGGAAAAGCACTACTTTAGAGAATATGATTTATCAGGATATTCATAACGGCGAAGGAGTGGCTGTAGTTGACCCCCATGGTGATTTAGCGGAAAAGATTCTTGATTTTATTCCCGCTTCTCGAATTAACGATACGATTTATTTTAATCCGGCTGATACTGAATATCCGATTGCTTTTAATATTTTAGAACAAGTTGATTCAACCCATCGTCATCTTGTAGCTTCGGGGCTTATTGGTATTTTTAAAAAACTTTGGGCTGATTCTTGGGGTCCTCGGCTTGAATATGTCTTGCGTAATGCCATATTAGCGCTTTTAGAATATCCAGGTAGTACTTTGTTGGGTATTATGAGAATACTTTCCGATAAAGAATTTCGCCGGAAGGTTACCTCTCGTTTAACTGACCCGGTAGTCCGCGCTTTTTGGGTAGATGAATTTTCAAAATATCCAGACAGATTCCAAGCCGAAGCTATTGCTCCTATTCAAAATAAAGTAGGCCAATTCTTATCAACTTCTCTTATAAGAAATATTGTTGGTCAAGTTAAATCTAAAATTGATTTGCGCCAAGTAATGGATGAGGGCAAAATTCTTATTTTGAATTTATCTAAAGGACGGATTGGCGAAGATGCTTCGGCTCTTTTAGGAGCAATGATAATTACTAAAATACAATTAGCAGCAATGAGTAGAGTTGATATCCCCGAGAAAGAAAGAAGAGATTTTTATCTCTATGTTGACGAGTTTCAAAATTTTGCCACAGAAGCATTTGCTAATATTTTATCTGAAGCGCGGAAATATCGTCTTAGTTTAATTTTAGCTCATCAATATATTGAACAATTAGAAGAACATGTCAGGTCGGCTATTTTTGGCAATGTGGGCACAATTGTTTGCTTTAGAGTGGGTGCTTCTGATGCGGAATTTTTAACTAAAGAATTTCTCCCTCAATTTAACGAAGAAGATTTAGTTAATTTAGATCAATTTGAAATGTATGTTAAATTAATGATTGATGGTGTTACTTCCGAGCCATTTTCTGCTCGGGGATTGATGCCCTTATCTCGAATAGAAGGGAATAGAGATAAAATTATTCGGTTTTGCCGAGAACGTTACGGAGCTCCACGGCAAATAGTAGAAGAGAAAATTGCCCGTTGGAGTGCTAAAGAAGAAGAGAAAAATCAAATATCATTTTCCCAAGAGGCTCGTTATGAAACTAAATGCGATAAATGCGGAACACAGGTTTTTGTTCCTTTTATTCCTGATGGAGTTAGGCCTGTTTTATGTAAAAATTGCTTAAGAGAATATCGTCAGACAAAAAAAGAGGAATCTAACCGTCCTTCTTTATGAAGAAAAAAATCAATTTATTATTTTATCTTTTTCTTTTATTGGTTATTGGGATTCCTTTATTTATTTGGCTTTTTCACCATTTAGGTGTGGAAGAAGTCATTTCTCGTATTAAAATCCTTAAAGGGTATCAGCTTTCTCTAATTATTTTTATTTATTTATTAAATGTAATTTTTTGGTCTTGGCGTTGGAAAACGGTTTTGAATTTAATGGGGGTTCGAAATGTCTCTTTAGGGCTTACTATTAAGGCGAGAGCAGGCAATATTGCTGTAAATTATCTTACTCCTAGTTCTAGTTTTGGTGGTGAAATAGTTAGACCATTGGTTCTTAAAAAAGAAGGAAATATTTCCTTAAAACAAGGGATTCTATCGGTCATTATTGACCGTTTTTTAGAAGGACTTGTTTTCGCTTTTTTTCTTTTACTTTCCGCCTTTATTCTTTTGCTTAAAAAGCAATTTATTTGGGCTATTTTTCTTTTTTTTCTTGGCTGTCTTTTAGGGTTTGGCTTTTTATTTATTCTAAAAACCAAATGGTTTTTTAGATTGTTAACTTGGTTTGCTAATTTGTCTTTTTTTCGCCGTTTCTCTAAGGGGATTCCTCAAAAGATAGAACATGCTAGTCAAAATTTTCTCAATTTTTTTCATCAACGATCCTTTTCTTTATGGATATGTATTCTTCTTAGCGTAATTTGTTTTTTTTGTTTAGTTTTGCAAATAGAACTGTTCCTTTTCTTTATGGGAGAGGATACTTCTTTTTTGAACGCTATTGTTGTTCGGACAATTGCTCTTTTGGGTGGCTTTATGCCTATACCGGCTAGTGTCGGATTTTACGAAGGAGCTTATGTTTTAGGCTTTTCTGCTGTGGGTCTATCAGCGGAATTAGGTTTTGGATTTAGTTTAATATCACGCTTTGCAGATTTTATTTTAGTTGCTTTGGGCGTAATTTTAATTTTGCCTTATTTTGGCGAATTGTTTACATTAGTTTTTAAATCATTAATTAATAATAATGGCCACAATCACCTCTCAAGAATTAAGAAAAAAATTTCTTGATTTTTTTAGAAAAAAAAACCATCAAATTGTTTCCAGCTCTTCTTTAATCCCCGCTGATTCTACTGTTCTTTTTACTTCTGCGGGAATGCAACAATTTATTCCTTATTTTACCGGAGAAGTTGTTCCTCTTTTTAAAAGAGCAGCTAGTATTCAAAAATGTTTTAGAACTTCAGACATTGAGGAGGTGGGAGATGAATTTCATCATACATTTTTTGAAATGTTGGGGAACTGGTCTTTTGGCGACTATTTTAAAAAAGAAGCCATTGATTTTGCTTTAGAATTTTTAATTAAAGAATTGGGGATCAAAAAAGAACAGCTTTATATAACCATTTTCAAGGGAGAAAAAGAAATTAAAAAAGATGAGGAAACAGCTGTTTTTTGGCAAGAACAAGGTATACCCTCTTCTCATATTTTTTGGTTTTCAAAAAAAGAAAATTTTTGGGGACCAGTTGGTCAAACGGGTCCTTGCGGGCCTTGCAGCGAAATTCATTTTGATCGAGGCGGAAAATGGCAGAAATATCCTTGTACTATTAAAGGATGTGGGCCTAATTGTAAATGTGGCAGATTTGTGGAAATTTGGAATTTAGTTTTTATTGAATACAATAAACTCGCTTCAGGAAAATTAGAGAAATTAAAAAAATCCAGCATTGATACAGGTATAGGGCTGGAAAGATTAACTTGCGTTTTGAATGAGTTGCCCTCAAATTATGAAACTGACCTTTTTGCTGATATTGTTGATAATATTAATTCTTTAGCCAAAAATCAAAATGACATAAAAGCTGTTCGTATTATTGCCGACCATCTTCGTGCGGCTGTTTTTTTAATTAAAGATGGTGTTTTGCCGGGGAAAGAAGAGCGTGCCTATGTTCTTCGCCGTTTAATCCGTCGGGCTATAAGATATGGTAATTTGATAGAAATAGATAAAGGAGCGTTAATTATTTTAGCTAAATTCATTATTCAAAAATATCAAGATATTTATCCGGAAATAGGAATTGATAATGAAATGATTTTAACCGTTTTAGAAAACGAGGAAGAAAAATTTTCTCGTTCCTTAAAACAAGGGCTTAAAAAATTTAAAGAAATTGTTTCTTTGGTGAAAGAAAAAGGGGAATCGTCCCTTAAGTCCAAAGACGTCTTTCATCTTTATGACACTTATGGTTTTCCTTTTGAGCTTACCCAAGAAATGGCTAAAGAAGAAAATCTTTTTGTTTCTCGAGAAGATTACGAAAAAGAGTTTTCTCTTCATCAAGTAATTTCTCGCGCTGGGGCAGAAAAAAAATTTGGCGGTGTAGGCCATTGGGGGGAAGAAGTTGCTTCCCTTCATACAGCCACTCATTTACTTCAAGCGGCTTTGCGGATTGTTTTAGGGAATGATGTCCATCAAGCAGGTTCGGATATTACTCCCGAGAGGTTAAGATTTGATTTTAATTTTAATCGTAAATTAACTCCCCAAGAAATAAAAAAAATAGAGAATATTGTCCGAGAAAAAATTAAAGAAAATTTGCCAGTTAACTATGAAGAAATGCCTTATGAAGAAGCAATTAAAACAGGAGCATTAGCTTTTTTTAAAGAACGTTATCCTAAAATAGTAAAAGTATACACTATAGGAAAAGGAAAAAATATTTTTTCTAAGGAAATTTGCGCTGGTCCTCATGTTAAAAATACCGGAGAAATAGGCGATTTTCATATTATAAAACAAGAATCCATCGGCGCCAATCTCCTCCGTTTAAAGGGGACAGTCCCCTTTTCCCGACCTTCGCAAACCCGCATCAATAAAGGGTAAAATCGCTGAAAAATTAATTTTGACACTTTTTTTACCTAAATTATGTATTTAGTAAAAACCGATAAATTTGAAGGGCCGTTATCCGTGCTTTTAGATTTGATTGAAAAAGAAAAATTAGACATCAGCCAAATTTCTTTAGCCAAAGTGACTGATGAATTTCTTCTTTATATAAAAAATTCAATGGTTCAAGCTTCAGAAATGATTGATTTTTTGGAAATAGCCGCTCAACTTATTTGGTTAAAATCAAAATTTTTGCTCCCTGAGCTTATAGGCGAGGAAGAAGAAGGGGGAGAATCTTTGGTTTTAAAATTAAAAATTTACCAAGCGTATAAAGAGGCAAGTAAAAATATTAGCAAATTAAACAATCAGCCATATTTTTCTATTTCTCGGACTGCTTTGTCTCAAAATATCTATCAAAAATTAGATTTTTCTTTAGAACTATCCCCCCTAAAGCTTCAAAAAGAATTCAAACGGATAATTTCGGTCTTAGAAATTACTTCCAAAAAAAGAAGTTTCCATTTGCGCCTTAGAGCCATATCTTTGAAAAAAAAGATAGAAGAGGTTTTATCTTTTTTAAATAAAAATAAAGAATTTATTTTAAATCAAATTTTTGTTCAGAAATCAAAAGAAGAAGTCATTGTGCTTGTTTTAGCTGTTTTAGAGTTGAATAAGAGACGAGTTTTGACCATTGAACAAAAAGAATTATTTTCTTCTATTTATGTCCGAAAAGAATAATTTAAAAAGTAAAATAGAAAGCATTTTATTTGTAGCTAATGGACCATTGAAAGTAAGCAAAATCGCCCAAAGTTTGAAGGTTCCCAAAGATAAGGTTTGGGAGGAAATTAATAATTTGGTTAAAGAATATGAGGAAAGGGGAGCGGGTATTTGTTTGGTTTTTAGCGGTGATACAGTAGAGATGAGTTCAATAGCTTCTAATTTTGAAGAAGTGAAAAAATTTATTGCCAAACTTGTAGCGGAAGAATTGACTCCCGCCGCTTTAGAAGCGCTTTCGATTATTGCTTATCGCGGTCCAGTTAGTGAAGAAATTATCTCTACAATAAGAGGGATTAATTCGCAAGTTATTATTTCCCATCTTTTGTCTCGCGATTTTATCATAGGTGAGGGGGAACCAAAAGAATATAGAGTAAGCACAAAATTATTGCGTCAATTGGGAATAGAAAAAGTAGAAGATTTGCCTGATTATGAAAAATATCATAATTTAGAAATAGCACAAAATGAAGAAGAATTATAAATTTTTAGAACATACTGCTGATTTAAAAGTTCAGACTGAGGGTAAAAACTTAGAAGAGCTTTTTTTAAATGTCCTAACAGCAGTATTTGAGGCCTGTCGGCCAGAAATAAAAAACAAAAAATTAAAATTTAGAAAAATAAATATTAAAGCCGAAGACTTAGAATCCCTTTTAATAAACTTTTTAAGCGAAGTTCTTTATCTTTCTGATATTAATAATGAAATTTATTTTAAGGCAAGGTTTGATAAATTAACTCACCAAGAGCTAATAGCCGAAATTTGCGGATATAAAGTAGAAAGATTTGGTTTGGAAATAAAAGCGGTAACTTGGCATGATTTAGAAATAAAAAAACAAAAAAGAAAATGGCAGGCTACGATATTATTTGACATATAATTTTATGCTAAGCAGGAAAGATTTAAACAAAATAAATGATTATCTTTATGAAATTCCAAAATCGTTTCGTGGTGATATGAATGTCCCAGCGAGAATTTATGCTTCGGAAGCAATGTTAGGACAAGTTTTAGAAGATATGTCATTGGAGCAATTAGTTAATACCGCTACTTTACCTGGGATTACAAAATATGTGGTGGCTATGCCTGATATTCATTCAGGATATGGTTCGCCAATTGGAGGAGTAGGGGCAACTAATTATCCTAAGGGAGTTATTTCCCCTGGTTTTACCGGATACGATGAAAATTGCGGCGTGAGATTATTAAAATCAGATTACCAAGAAAAAGAAATTGCTCCTTATTTAGAAAAATTAGCCAATGAAATTCAAAGAGAAATCCCTTCTGGTTTAGGAAAAGGAAGAAAAATAAAATTAAGTATTGAACAAATTAATAAAATTTTAGAAGGAGGCGTGCCTTATTTAGTAGAAAAAGGATACGGAGAAAAAGAAGATGTGGAGAATTGCGAAGAAAAAGGTAAGATGCCCCAAGCGGATGCTTCTTGTGTCTCTTTTCAAGCCAAAAAAAGAGGTGAAGACCAAGTGGGAACTTTGGGCAGCGGTAATCATTTTTGTGAAATACAAAAAGTAGCAGAAATTTTTGATTCAAAAATAGCCGAAATTTTTGGTTTATTCCAAAATCAGATAGTTATTATGATTCATACTGGTTCTCGTGGATTAGGACATCAGAACTGCACTGATTATTTAAGAATGTTTATGCCGCTTTATTCTAAATATGGCATAAAATTGCCGGATAGAGAATTATGCTGTCTGCCTTTTGATTCTCCTGAAGGACAAAAATTTTTTAAAGCAATGTCAGCGGCTTGCAATTATGCTTGGGCTAATCGGCAAATGATAACTTTTTATCTTAGAAAAGCTTGGCGAAAAGTTTTAGGAGAAAAAGCGAAATTAAGTTTACTTTATGATGTAAGTCATAATATCGCCAAAATTGAAGAGCATAAAATTGATGGAGAAAAAATAAAATTAATTGTTCATCGCAAAGGAGCGACCCGGGCTTTTCCTCCAGGCTCTTTAGAAATTTCAGAAAAATATAAAAATATCGGTCAGCCAGTTTTGATTCCCGGCTCAATGGGCACTTCTTCGTATGTTTTAACTGGAACTGATAAATCAGAAGAAAGTTTTTTCTCCGTTTGCCATGGAGCAGGGAGAGCAATGTCTCGTCACAATGCTTTAAGACAAGCAAGGGGGGAAGAGGTGGTTTCAGAATTGCGAAAAAAAGGAATTATGGTAAAATGTCATTCAATGAAGGGAATTGTTGAAGAAGCGCCTTTTGCTTACAAAGATATTAATCAAGTAGTAGAAATAGTGGAAAAAGCTGGTTTAGCTAAGAAAATCGCTCGTCTTCTACCCTTAGCGGTTATTAAAGGAGAATAGGCGCTTTACACTTTTTTTAGATTTATTATAATATACTTAAATAGAAATTTTTAGTTTTAATATTTATTTTATATTAATATTATATGTCTGAAAAAGAAATAGGAAAAATTACCCACTATTTTAGCAAAATTAATGTCGCAGTAGTGGAATTGGAAGATAAAATTAAAGTTGGCGATAAAATCCATATTGTTGGCGGTAATGGCGCACGTGATTTTACTCAAGAAATAAGTTCAATGCAAGTTGAACACGAAAGTATTAAGGAGGCAAAAAAGGGCGATGCTATTGGGATTAAGGTTGATGAACCAGTTAGAGAAGGCGATAAAGTGTATCGAGCTTTAGAGTAAAAATAAATATGGCTAAAATAAAAAATATTGTTGCCCGAGAAATTTTGGACTCAAGGGCAAATCCTACTATTGAAACAATGGTTGTTTTAGAAAATGATTTATGGGCGAAAGCTTCAGTGCCGGCTGGTGCTTCTACGGGGAAATATGAGGCTTGCGAATTACGCGACGGAAACCCCGAACGTTTTTTGGGAAAAGGTGTAAAAAAAGCCATTGTAAATATAGAAGAAAAAATCGCCCCGGCTTTGCAAGGTAAAGAAGTAAGCGAACAAAAAGAAATTGATAGAATTATGTGCGAGCTTGATGGAACTCCGCAAAAAGCCAATTTAGGGGCTAATGCTATTTTATCTGTTTCTTTAGCTACTGCTCGGACAGCAGCTTTAAATGAGAGATTACCGTTGTTTCAATATTTAAGAAAATTATTTTGGCCGGATAAAGAAAAATATATTTTACCCACCCCGCTTTTTAATATGATTAATGGCGGCAAACACTCTGATTCAGGATTAGATATTCAAGAGTTTTTAGTTATTCCTAAGGGGGCAAATAGTTTTAAAGAAAAATTAAGAATAGGAGCGGAAATATTTTATGCTTTAAGGGAAATATTGGCTTCAAAAGGTTTTAGTTTTGCCTGCGGAGATGAAGGAGGATTTGCTCCAAAACTTGGGACAACTATTAAAGTTTTTGATACTCTTTCTCAAATTGCTAATTTTACTAAACATTCTTTGGGGGATACTGTTTTTTTTGGTTTTGATGCTGCGGCTAATTATTTTTATTCCCCAAAAAAGAAAGCCTATAATTTTGAAGGACATTTGAGAAAAACTGATTGGTTGATTAAATTTTATAAAAAATGTATTAAAGAATATCCTATTTTTTTAATTGAAGATCCGCTTAATGAAGACGATTTTGATTTATGGGCAAAATTAACTAATGAAATTAACATAATTAATCCTCAAGTTTTAATCGTGGGAGACGATTTATTCTCTACCAACATAGAACGTTTAGCCAAAGGAATAGCTCTTAAGGCGGCTAATGCTATTTTGATTAAACCTAATCAGATTGGCACTCTTTCTGAAACAGTTGATTGTTTTGATTTAGCCCAAAAAAATGGTTGGCAAACGATTATTTCTCATCGTTCAGGGGAAACGAATGATACTTTCATTGCTGATTTAGCTGTAGCTGCCAATGCTTCTTTTATTAAAGCCGGAGCGCCTAATCGAGGAGAACGAGTGGCAAAATATAATCGTTTATTGGAGATAGAAGAGATAATTTAATCTGTGGATAACTTTTCAAAAAAAAAGAGTATAATAGAGTATAATATCTAAAAAGATAAATTCGAAATCTTAAGCACAAAATTTGCTACAAGTTCTAATATTTAAAATTCAAAACTCAAAATAAAAAAGAAAAATTAAGTTTCGTTTATTTTAATTTAGAGTTTTTGATTTAGGATTTTAATAATTATATTTTGGATCTTCATCTTTAATCTTATGAGTAATAAAAAAGCTTTTACTTTGATTGAGCTTTTAGTAGTAGTGGCTATCATTGCTATGTTAGCGGCTATTTCAGTGGTAGCTTTAAATAATGCTCGAGCCAGAGCCCGGGATTCTAAAAGATTAGCTGATATTAAGCAAATCCAAACTGCTTTGGAGCTTTATTTTTTGGATAAAAATGAATATCCAACAGCCAACACTTCAACAAACATTGAGGGGAAATGTTTAGATGGAGGAACACCGGGTTTTAGTACTACTTGCACTGGCACGGTTTATATGGCTAAAATCCCGGTGGCTCCTGAACCTCATGATAGTGCGGCTTGTACAGCCGATAATAATAATTATTCTTATTCTCGGCCGACTAAGAAGAAATATTGTTTAAATTATTGCTTAGGGGCTGACAGCGGGGGGATAGGCGCCGGATATAATACGGCTACACCCGAAGGCATTTGGAAGGGAACCTGTCCGTAATCGATTAAAATGTCTTTTAAACGCCAAGATTTGGGCAAAAAAGGAGAAGAAATAGCCATAAATTTTTTAATTAAAAAACATTATCAAATTTTAGCCAGAAATTTCCGTTTTTCTTCTTTGGGGGAAATTGATATTATTGCTTGCGATAAGGATAAACAGCTTGTTTTTGTTGAAGTTAAAACTAAAAAATCAGAAGACTTTGGTTTGCCTGAAGAAGAGCTTACTTTTAATAAAAAGAAAAAATTAATAAAAATGGCAGAAATTTATTTGTCTCATTATCGCCCCCAAGAAGAGAATTGGCGAATTGATTTAATCGCCATTGACATTGATCCTTTAAATAAAGTAAAAATTTTTCATTATCAAGCGGTTTAAAAAAATTAAAAATAAAATTAAATCTACTTTCAACTTTTGTCTTTGACATTTTAATATTTTGTTTTAATCTTATGAGCAACAAAAAAGCTTTTACTTTGATTGAGCTTTTAGTAGTAGTGGCTATCATTGCTATGTTAGCGGCTATTTCAGTGGTAGCTTTAAATAATGCTCGAGCTAGAGCTCGGGATTCTAAAAGATTAGCTGATATTAAGCAAATCCAAACTGCTTTAGAGCTTTATTATTTAGATCAAAACGGCTATCCTGCGACTGCGAGTGTAGCGTCCGGCTCAGCAATATCATCAGGCGGCACGGTTTATATGGCTCAGGTCCCTACAGCTCCTCAACCCAGTGATTGTTGGAGTACAGAGGATAAATACACTTATACGGCGCAGGGAGCTGCTGGTGCTTATACCAGTTATACTCTTCAATATTGTTTAGGGGCTTCTAGCGGAGGCATTGCCGCGGGGTTAAGAACAGCCACGCCAGCGGGAATTAGCAACTAATATAGAATATAGAATTTAAAATTTAGAATATCATAGAAAAGAAACCTGTTTTAAACAGGTTTCTTTTATTGGTTAATTTGGTATAATATTTTTTATGAAAAAAATACATTTTTCTTTAGATATTATTATAGAAATTGGCTGGTTAGCAATTTTTTTATTGTCTCCGATTTATTTTGATACTTTAATTTATCAGCCATTCCCCACTGCTTGGCAAGTAAGTTTTTACACTTTACTACAAATCACTTTGTTTTTTTGGTTAATAAAAATAATTTTTAATTTTTCTGAATTTAAAAATGAATTTAAAAAAAGGGTTAAATATATTTTACCATTTTTCATTTTTCTTATTTTCGTTTTTATCTCTACTTTATTATCACGGTCTTTAAGTTTTAGTTTTTGGGGAAGCTATGAAAGATGTTTTGGTTTTTTAACTTGGCTCCACCTTTTTCTCTTTTATTGTCTTTTAATTTTTAATCTTAAAACAAAGGACCAATTAACAAAATTGATCGGAGTTATTTTCGGCACAACATTTTTTATTTGTCTTTATGGAGTTATTCAGCTTTTTGGTTTTGATTTTATTAAATGGGAAGTCAATCCTTCAGAAAGCTATCGTATTTTTTCTAGTTTAGGCCAGCCGAATTTTTTAGCTTCTTGGCTGCTTTTAGTTTTACCTCTTATTAGTTTATTCTTTTTTTATTGTTTTAATTTTTGGCGCAAAGAGAAAAAATCTATTTTATTCCCCTTCTTTGCCTTTTTAATGTTTTTATTTGTTTTTTTTGTTTTAATTTTTACTCAAAGCCGCGGCGCTTGGTTGGGATTTTTATCTCAAATTTTGATTCTTTATTTTTTTCTTCTTTGGTATTTTAAAAAAAGGAGATTATTTTGTACAAGTTTAATTATTGTTTTGGGATTAGGACTAATTTTAATAGGATTAAACATTTATCATTTCAATTCGCCTATTAACGAATCGCTATCGCCGATAATAGGCCGATTAGAGTCGCTTGTTTATTTAGGAGGAGCCACTGGACGTTTGCGTTTATATTTTTGGCAAGACGGTTTAGAATTAATCTCAAAAAAGCCATTTTTCGGTTATGGCCCGGAAACCCAAAGATTTTATTATATTTCTTATTACCGGCCGGAATTTGCTGCTTTAGAAGCTATAAACAGCTATCCAGATAGGGCGCATAACGATATAATAGATACTCTTTTAACTACGGGATTTTTTGGTCTTATTTCTTATTTGTTATTTATTGGTTCATCTTTTTATTTTGGAATTAAACAAGTTCTCAAAAAATTAGATTTCTCCGGTTTGTTTATTTTGGCTCTTCTTTTGGGTGTTTTCGGTTATTTAGTTTCTCTTCAATTCTCTTTTCATGTTATTCCTACAGCTGTTTATTTTGTTGGGTTTCTAGCCATTGGGGTCGTCATTGGGGTCAGACCCTCAAAACTGGTCGCCATTGGGGTCAGACCCTCAAAACTAACCTCACTGGTCGCCATTGGGGTCAGACCCTCAAAACTAACCTCGGAAACATCGCATAAATAAAGGAATATCTCGCGATTTTTTAAAAATGTCACGATTTTAATCAAATGTTAAAAAATCTTCATAAAATTATCATTATTCTCTCTTTGGCTATAATTTTTATTTTTATTATTAGTGAATGCGCTATTAAGGTTTATTTAGCTGATTTTTATTTTAGAGAAGCGCTTGTCTCGCGGATGAAAGAAGATTGGCCAAAAACTTTGCAAAATTATAATAAGGTTTTAAAAATATTGCCGCGCCAGCATTATTATCGTTATCGTTTTGCCGAAGACTTAAGAAAGGGATTAACATTTTATCCTAACCCTTCTTCAAAGATTAAAATTTTGGAAATAGGAATAGCCACCATTGAAAATATCCCATTAGAAGAGCGAACATTGGCTATGATGACTAATCAAGCTAATATGTTAGCTGAAAGAATTCATTTATCTGGAGAAAAAGATTATAGTCAGGCAGAAGAATTATTTGAAAAAATATCTGCACTTTCTCCGAAAATGGCAGGCATCTATAATGATTGGTGCCAATTAAAAATTTATGAAGAAAATTGGGAAGAGGCATTAGAAGTTTGCGAGAAAGCTCTTTCTTTATATCCTCCTGCAGACTATCCGGGAATCATCAATGACCATTATCAAATGATTATTGCTGAAGAGATAAATGTTTATGATAAATTAGGCCAAATCTATCAGAAACAAGGGGAGTATGACAAAGCTTTAGAATCTTGGTCTAAATTATTACATCTTTCTCCTTTTGAATATCATATTCATAAAAAAATAGCCGATATTTATTATTTGAGAGGAGATATTGATAAAGCCATTTTTGAAAATTTACACGGTTTTACTCTTAATCCTAAAGATTCTACTTGGCCTTTTGCTATTGCCCTGCTTTACAAAGAGAAGGGAGACATTGATGAAGCAATTTATTATGCTACTATTGCCCTTAACCTTTCCCCAGAAAACGAGGAAATTAAAAATTTTTTATCTGAGATTAAATTAGAATAAATATATGAAATCTGTTCCACAATTATTTGAGCAATTTTTAAATACTACACCGCTTTTTCCTGAGGATAAAGATTATTTTAATTTTCATTATCCTCGATATAAATTAATGATTGAACTGATAGATTCTTTATCAAAAAAATTAAATAGAAAATCAATTAAATTACTTGATTTGGGTTCTGCCTATTTGCATCTTTCTTGTTTATGTAGTTTAAGAGGGATAGATGTTTGTGCTTTAGATTTAGGAAAATTCGTTAATCAGCCCTTTCTTCAAGAAAGAGCTAAAAAATATCACATTGATCTAAGAGAAAGCGATTTTTCTAAAGAGAAAATTCCTTTTAATAAAAACACCTTTGATATAGTATTATTACTCGAGACCTTAGAACATTTTTATTTTGATCCTACCCCTTTATTAAAAGATGTTTATAGTGTCCTTAAAGATGATGGATATTTTGTAATAACCGTACCTAATTTTTTTAGATTAGGAAATAAATTAAGAATGCTTTTTAATCGCCAGATTCTACCCTTTGTTAAAACGCCCTTAGGAGAAGGACACTGTCATGAATACGGAGCGTCAGAATTAAAAGAACTGCTTATTCAAACAGGATTTAAAAAAGTAGATATTTTTTATTTTGATTATAGTATTTCCGGAAATTCATTATTCACCAAATTAATAAAGAAGTTTTTTTGTTTTTTTTGCCCCTCTCTTTCGGGTAATTTACTAGCCATTGCTCAAAAAAGCAGACGGGTTTAATAAAATATAAAGAGAAAATAGAGACGTTGAAAAAATCTGAAAAAGGAGTAGAATAGGAGTATGATGGTTTTTTGGTTAATTTTTGGTTTTATATTCGGTTTGGCTATAGGCAGTTTTTTGAATTGTTTGATGTGGCGGCTTTATCACAAAAAGTCAATGCTTGGCCGCTCTATTTGTCCTTTATGCGGGCATCAACTATCCTTTCGAGATAATATCCCCATTATCTCGTTTATTTTATTAAAAGGACATTGCCGATATTGCCATAAAAAAATCTCTATTCAGTATCCCTTAGTTGAATTAATAAGCGGATTGCTTTTTAGTTTGGTTGTTTTAAAAAATTTTGGTTATTTACCGAGTTTTAATTTTTTAGAAAATTATTTGCCTATTATTCAAGTTAGAGGAGGAATGCTTGCTTTACAGATAATTAGAGATTGGTTAGGCGTTTTTACTCTTCTTTTTATTTTTGTTTACGATTTAAAATATCAGATTATTGAGGACATTGTTCTTTTACCAGCCGCGGGGATAGTTTTCATTCTTAATTTATTTCTTGGTTGGTCTTGGCAGGGAATGATGATTAGCCTATTTTTGGCTCTTGTTTTTTTTGGTCTTCAATATGTTTTAACTAAAGCCAAAGGAATTGGTTTAGGAGATATAAGAATAGGTATTTTTTTGGCTGTTTTTTTCGCTAACTTCCGAATTTTTTTAGTAGTTTTGTTTTTAAGTTATATCATCGGCGCTTTAATTAGTTTGATATTAATAATTTTTAAAGAGAAAAAATGGTCAAGTCAAATACCGCTTGGCCCGTTTTTGTCTTTAGGAGGATTTTTGATTTTATTCTTCAGTTAACAAAAATGAATCAAAAACGTGCCAAATTCAAAAAATTGCCTGAAAACCCGCATAAACAAAGGCTTATAAGCAGCTGCTTTCCGGGGTCTGACCCCAGGGGATTGAGTAAAGGATTTACCTTGATTGAATTATTAGTGGTTGTTTCTATTGTGGCTTTAATTGCCGCTATGGTTTTAATAGATTATCGGCAAGGAGAACGCGAATTAAATATTAATTCTGAGGCTGAGGGATTGGCTAGTATTTTGCGAACAGCGCAAGCTGATGCTTTAAGTGGAACTTTAGTAAATTCTATTCGGCCAAATCAATATGGGATAATTTTTAGTTTTGGGGGATATGATTATACTTTTTTTGCTGAAACAGATAATAATTGCCTTTATAGCGGACCTGATGCGAATAATTTTTTGATTCAAAATTTTGACTTAATCCAAGGGATTAGTGTAGAAAAAATTCAAAAATATGATTCAAGTCAACAAAAATTTATAGATAATTTTTCTTCATCAATTATTTTTGCTGCGCCGAAATCTGATATTTATTATTACGATGCAGGAATCAATGGATGTAAGCTCTTGACGGGAAACGATTTCATCCGTATTATTTTATTTCAAAGCGCTAGTGGTCGGCACGCTTATATAGACCTTTATTCTCAAGGAAAAATTGAAATAACTAAATGAAAAAAACAGCTCAAAGTTTAATTGAAACATTAATTGCTGTAGCTATTGCTGCTTCGGCCATTGTGGCTATTTTGGCTTTAGGCCAAACTTTTCTTAATTTAGGGGGTCAATCTACTGAGAGAGTTTTAGCCACTAATTTGGGTCGTGAAGGAATAGAAGTAGTGCAAGCTATAAGAGCCAGTTATTGGTTAGATTCAAGCGTTGATTGGTTAGATGAATTTGCCGAAGGGAGTTATCGTGTCCAGTGGAATAGTCAAAATTTAGATGATTTAAATCCGCCAAATAATCCTACTATTGAAAATTGCACTAATTGCTGGCTTTATTTAGAAGGGAACCCGGCTATTTATAGTTATAATTGCAGTTCTTGTCAGGCGCCTATTTTTAAAAGAATAATAAAAGTAGAAAATTTTACGCCTTCTGGTGGTTGTGTTGATGAAGCACCCTGCGGAAAAAAAATTACTTCTACTGTTTGGTGGCAAGAAAGAGGCCGGCCCCATAAAATATTTTTTAAATTAGTTTTAACTGACTGGAGAGAATGAAAAGAATTTAGAATCAACTTTCATTTATCATTAGTTATTTCAATAAATATTTTTATGAAAAATAATCATAGTTTTACTTTAATCGAATTATTAGTTTCTTTAGGAATTATTAGCGTGGTTGTTTTGATTGTTACTGGCACTTATGTTTTTATTATTGGCTCGCGGGAGAAAACCTTAGGCCAAACTGACCTTCATCAAGAAGGACAATATATAATGAGTTTAATGGCTAAAGATATTCGCTCTTCAAAAATAGATTATAGTGCCATTGGCACTATTCCAAAAGATTCGCCTATTACTTATTTAATTCTCCAAAATATAGAAGAAACAGAGTGTAGTCGTTATCGCCGGATAACATCAGATAACCGAGGTATTATTCAAAAATGTGTAAAAACAAAAACAGAACCGACTAAAAATTGCGCTGATACAGCTAATGTTTGCCAAGATACAGATTTTCAAGATTTGACCAGTAAAGATATTAATGTAGAAAATTTAAATTTTTATATTCAACCCAACGAAGATCCTTTTAATAAAAGTTCTTCTTCGGAAGCAAAAAAACAACAGCCGCGCTGCACTATTACTTTTAATTTGAAATCATTGAAAGAAAAAGTAGGGGAGAATAAGATATTATTTCAACAAACCATTTTTGAACGTTGGACAAAAAGAGATTAAAAATTATAAATATGCGGTTTAATTTTAAAAACAAAAAAGCAGTAACCCTTCTTTTAACTCTTTTAGTTATTGGGGCGGTTTTAACCGGTTTGCTTTTAGTTAGCCAAGTTATTATCCGATATAGTCGAACAATAAAGGGATTTGAGGTTTCAGAGAAAGCTTATTTTGCTGCTGAATCGGCTACTGAAATTGCTGCTTATGATATTTTAAAAAATCATAAAGATTATAGCTCTTATACTCTATCGGGCAGTTTAGGAGAAGATGCAGAATACGAAATTGAGGAAATAATATTAAAAAATAGCCCAAATCCTTGGAGTATCACTCTTTTGCCTGGGCAAAGTTTTCAATTAAATTTAGATATTAACGGCGCTTCTTATCCAGCGAGTTTAAGTATTAGTCGAAATCCAGAAGAAACGAGTGAAATAATTTTAAGTTCAGCAGCTAAGTTATCGCCCTTAAATTGGAGTCAAAACACTTATTCAACTTGGCCTGTAAACCTGTTAAATCTTGATAGTAATGTCTATTATTATCGTCTTAGAATAAATAATTTAGGAGAAAATAACGTCACTTATACTATTACTCCCGGTGCCAATTTATTTGTCGGTTTTAAGGTCAGGGCAATAGGTATTTATCCCACAACGTGGGGAGATTACGAAAGAATATCCGAAACAGATTTTTTCCAATATCAAAAATTCGGTTCTTCTTCTTAACTTGCCAAAGCACTAAATAATGGTATAATAAAAAAATATTTCAAATATCAAAACCTAATTTTTAATTTTGTATTCTAAATTATAAATTCTGATCAAAATCGTGCCATTTTTGGAAAATCGCCTGAAAACCCGCATCAATAAAGGGTTATCAGCGGTCGGTTTTTGGGGTCTGACCCCCTAATTCAATTTGATTTTTGATTTTTTATTATGGACCTTTTTAATCTTATTATTTTAATTTTACTTTTAGGTTCTTTTCTTTTTGGGGTTATTTGTGGTTTATGGTATATTATTTCCGGCGTTGTTTCCTTGATATTGGGCGTTATATTGGCTAGTCATTATTATGAATTTCTTGCTTTAAAATTACTCTCTGTTGTTTCTGGAAATTTGAATTTAGCCAAGATTTTGGCGTTTGCTTTGATTTTTCTTGGAGTTTGCATCATTGTTTCTTTAATTTTCCGTTTATTAAAGAAAGTGTTAAAGCTTATTCCTTTTCACGGTTTGATCAATCGTTTAATTGGCGGAATTTTGGGTTTAGCTATGGGGGGGTTAATTATTGGTTTTTTCTTAGACCTATCCACAAAATTTTCTTTGGGCCCGGAATGGATTGCCAAGATTGTTTCTTCAGAAATTGCTTTATTTTTAATAAATTTAAGCCACATTTTAACGCCCTTAATTCCCCAAGCCCTTCAAGAGATTGAATCAGTAATATTGTAAATCCAATAGTTAAAAGGGGTCAGACCCCAAAAATCGACGGCTCAAAAGTCTTTATTGATGCGGGTTTTCAGGCGATTTTTCAAAAATGGCACGATTTTGAATAAAATTTAGAATATATAGAATTTAATTCATTTTTGTTGTTTTACTTTTTGATTTTTTAATTTTTAATTTTTATTATGCTTCCTCAAAAAATAAAAAAGAGAGACGGGAGGATAGTTAAATTTCAGCCGGTTAAAATACAACAGGCTATTTTTAAAGCTATCACCGCTACAGGAGCTACTGATGGCAAAGAATCAGAAAGATTAGCCAAAGAAGTAGTACAAATTTTAGTACGTCGATTTCCTGACCAAATCCCCACCGTAGAAATGGTGCAAGATATTGTGGAAGAGGTTTTAATAAAAAATAATTTAGTGGTAGTGGCTAAGGCTTATATTCTTTATCGTGAACAAAGGCGAAGAATAAGAGAAGCGCGATTAAGCACTGAAGAGGCAGTGGAAACAGTTGATCAGTATTTGAAGGAAATGGATTGGGAGATTAAAGAAAATGCCAATATGGCTTATTCTTTACAGGGTTTGAATAATTATATTTCTTCTTTAGTTAGCAAAAAATATTGGCTTTCTAGAGTTTATCCCAAAGAGATTCGTGAAGCTAATGAATCAGGAGATTTTCACTTGCATGACTTGCAGATTTTATCAACTTATTGTATGGGATGGGACTTAGAGGATTTGCTTTTACGAGGGTTTGGCGGTGTTTTCGGTAAAATTGAAGCAAAGCCGCCTAAACATTTAAGTTCAGCTTTAGGGCAGATAGTCAATTTTTTTTATACTCTTCAAGGAGAAGCAGCCGGGGCCGAAGCGTTTTCTTCTTTTGACACTTTTTTGGCTCCTTTTATTTATTACGACCATCTTTCTTATAAAGAAATAAAACAACAATTACAGGAGTTTCTTTTTAATTGCAATGTTCCCACGCGAGTGGGATTTCAAACCCCTTTTGAAAATCTTACTCTTGACCTTAAGATTCCTAAACATTTAGCTAATCAACCAGTTATTATTGGTGGAAAGCCACAAAACAAAACTTACGGAGATTTTCAAAAAGAAGTGGATATTTTTAATAAAGCTTTTGCTGAAGTAATGGTTGAAGGGGATTCTCAACAAAGGCCATTTACTTTTCCTATTCCCACTTATAATATCACTTCTGATTTTGATTGGGAAAATCCAAATTATCAAGCTATTTGGGAGATGGCAGCTAAATTCGGCATTCCCTATTGGAGCAATTTTATTTCTTCTGATATGAAACCTGAAGATGTAAGGAGTATGTGTTGTCGGCTTAGATTATTAACTAGCCAGCTTTATAAAAAAGGCGGAGGGCTTTTTGGGGCAAATCCTTTAACAGGCAGTTTGGGTGTGGTGACGATTAATTTGCCCAGAATAGGTTATTTGGCTAAAGATAAAAATAATTTCTTCCGCCGTCTTA
>Ga0116148_1001968_pt1 | contig 21091 bp, 19 predicted proteins | sample AD_UKC055_MetaG_FD_89786 | JGI IMG/M metagenome (GOLD analysis project Ga0116148, IMG submission 89786) | Active sludge microbial communities of municipal wastewater-treating anaerobic digesters from USA - AD_UKC055_MetaG | ecosystem: Engineered > Bioreactor > Anaerobic > Digestate | place: USA... | reverse complement strand
GGCAAAATTAATGCCAGGGCAGAAACTGAAAAAATTATTGGCTTGTATCCCAAAGAACATGAAAACTGGATACACATCGGTCTAAATTTTACTGTATTGATTAGTCTTGTCACAGGGATTGTCATTTTCTTTCAGGTTATACGGAATAATTCTGTAAACCATGACAATCTTGCATATATTCCGTTTATATTCCTGTTTGCTTTGATGAATTCTTTTACCGAAGAGATGATTACCAGGTTCGGTGTTGTTGTTGCTCTTGACGAAATACTTCCCAAAAAGGGTATTTGCGCAATCTCTGCCTTTATTTTTGGTTCCGTCCACTACTTTAGCACTCCCGGCGGCATTCTTGGCGTATTATTGGCAGGATTTTTAGGTTGGCTGCTTTCAAAATCTATTATAGAGACTAAAGGTATATTTTGGTCGTGGGTAATCCATTGCGTGCAGGATATAATTATTTATACGGGTTTATTTTTTGTAATGCTATAGGTTTTCGTATTTACAAGTGGTAAGGAATAAAAAAACCACAATAGAGCGGATGAAGGGAGTCGAACCCTCGTCTCCAGCTTGGAAGGCTGGGGTAATAGCCGTTATACGACATCCGCTCTATTGTGGCTTGGTCCGAAAGTTGTGTCGGATAAGTATGTATACCAAATATTAGCTGATTGTGTCAATACCCGGTGCCGGTTCCCGGAAAAATCGCACCTGCATGATATTCCGGGATGGTATTGCAGGAAGGTATTGAGGGAAGCGAAAAACAAGAAGGATTATCGGGAAATCCGGTATATTCCGTCGGATTCAGCCACGAAACCTTCATGGACCAGTCCTTTTACCGCAATGTCCAGACGTTCGGCCGGAATCCCGGAATGGTCGGCTATGACCGATACAGCCGCGTCGCCGTGGATTCCGAGGTACTTTAGTACTGCGCCTCTGGCTTGGCGGTTGGATCCTTCAAAGCGGCTTTGTGTCTGATAGTGTGCGCTTTTTCTGTTGGGATTCGCGGTTTTCTTTTTCAGGACCGCTCCGTAATCCATAAGGGCATAATACCATGTACGGGGATCGGGAAGATATTGTGTTTGCTCGATCAGTTCGAGTATTTCCTTGTCGGTGACTTCTTGCACCTCGGGATAGAAAAAAAATATATACACAGAGCGGATATTTGTTTCTATAAACACATTGGGCAAGCCGAATGCAAAGGTAGAAATTGCCCGCGCTGTATAGGGTCCGATGCCGGGTAAGGCATCGAGTTGTTCCGGATCGCTCGGGATTGCGCCGTTGTATGTTTCGGTTATTATTCTGCACGTTTCCTGCAAATAGCGTGCCCGCCTGTTATAACCCAGCCCCATCCACTCTTTGTACACATCCTGAAGAGAAGCTTGCGATAGTGTTCGGGCATCGGGAAATACTTCGAGCCAACGGGTATATTTGGGTGCTACCCGCTCCGTTTGTGTCTGCTGAAGCATCATCTCGGAGACAAGAATATGATACGGATTGCGGGTTGTGCGCCAGGGAAAGGATCTGCCGGATGCATGGTAATTTTCAAGTATTGCAGTCTGAAAGGATTGGACAGTTTCCGGATCAAGGATTCTCTTTTCCAATAAGGCCTCTTCGTTCAAGTTCTTCAAGAATAATCTGTACAATATCTTCCGGCTTGTTCGTTTCGGTATCAATCACCATATCCGCGCAAGATAAATCAGTGTTGTCGATATTGTACAACTCTTTATATCTTCGCGTATCTTCCGAATCTCTGAGTGCGGTAAATCTGCTGATTTCCTCAAGATTTCCACCTTCTCGCTTCATAATTCTGGCTGCCCGGGTTTCTTCGGAGGCGGTCAGATACACTTTGAGGTTTGCATTTTTGAGCATCCAGATGGCAAGACGGGAGCCGAGAACACAGGAAGATTTTTCTGCCAGTGCAACTTGATTCGTATCGACCATGCGGTCATAGCTGAAGTCGTTTTTTGCCTTTTCGATGATGTCGCCAAGGGGAAGGCCCAGCTCCTGCGAGAGCGATCTGAATGTGTAGTTGATAAACGCAATGTCCAGCGTTTCGGCAAGCATTCTGGAAACTGTCGTATTGCCGCAGCCTGACCTGCCTGATATTGCAATGCGTACATCTCTGCCTTCAGGAACATAGTAGCGTGCTTTCATATTTCTCCCATATTATTCAATATTGCGCATCTGTTCGCGTATATTTTCCAGTGCGTCTTTTGCATCGATCACAGCCTGACCAACCTCGATAATCTGGTTTTTTGAACCGATTGTATTCACTTCCCTGTTGATTTCCTGGCAGATAAAATCAGCTTTTCGGCCAGGCGAGGGGTTTTCGGCTAATTCTTTTTTGAGCGAAGCAAGATGTGCTCCAAGACGGACCAGCTCTTCATTGATGGTATACTTTACCAGAAGAGCAGCTGTTTCCTGCAACACGCGCTGTTCGTCTATCTGATTGCCCAAAATTTCGGTAAATCTGTTCCTGATCGATTCCTTGAACATTTGTTCCATGGACGGGACGAATCCGGAAATAATCGAAACATCAGTCTCGATTCGCGCGATCATCGCTTCGATATCTTTTCGAAGCATTGACCCTTCCGTTATTCTGGAATCCTCGAAATCGGAGAACGCCTTTTCGAGTACTGGTTCGATTCGTTTCCAGTATTCTTCTATATCCAGGACTCTTTCCGATTTCAGGACGCCTTCCTGGGCTGTAATCAACGAGAGAGGAATGTTTTCCGACAAACCGAGCGAGACTGCTATTTCTCTGACAGCTTCATAGTACGCACGGGCTGCTTCCGAATCCGGTGTAACCTGAAGGTTTGCAGAGCGTTCCCGAACCCGTAGGATCAATTCAACTTTTCCCCGCTGAATTCGGGCCGAAGCGTAATCGCGGATTCGTGTTTCAAGCCTTCCCAGCCAATACGGCTGATTCACAGAAAGATCAAGAAATCGTGAATTATAGCTTTTCAATTCTACCGATACGGTAATATCGTCCCGGGTTTCTTCGTTCCAGGCGTAGCCGGTCATGCTTTTCATAGTCTGTTTCTCCGGTCTTCGAGTACTGCATCTCCAAGGTGCCAGTTATCCCCTGCACCCATGGTGACGAACAGGTCGCCGGGTTTGAGCGTTTCGTTCAAATACGGGCGGGCGTCAAGGACTTCCTCGAAATAATGTGCGTTTTTATGTTTTGCTTTTGTCGCTTCGAACAGGGTTCTGCCGGTAACGTTGCCGGAATATGTTTCCCGCGCCGAAGCATAAATTTTGTGAAGAATTACTTCGTCCGCCGATGAGAATGACGATGCGAATTCTTCCAGAAGTGCTGATGTTCTTGTGTAAGTATGAGACATAAAATCCACCACAAGCCTTCTGCCCGGATAAAATTCTTTGAGCCCTTCGAGGGTTGTGCGAATAGCTGTCGGATGATGGCCGTAGTCGTCGATTACAAGAACACCGGCTGCTTCTCCCCGTATTTCAGTGCGCCTTCTGGAGCCGGTAAAACTTTCAAGCGCTTCGCGAATTTTCCCGATCAAAGGAAAATCGGGCGTAATTCCTTCTTCGCGGAGAAGGTTGACAGCGAGAGCGATTGCTCCTGCCGCATTTCTTGCATTATGCCTGCCGGGAATGCGCATCCTGAAGTCGCCCGGAAAGCCCTTGAGTGCAAACACAAGGCGTTCGTTGCGAATTCCTTTTATCTCCAATTGATAATCGCCGGTTGCTTCCACTCCATATCCGGTAAATATGATATCGGGACGGCTGGAAAACATCATTTTTGCAGCTTCTCTGGCACCGGGATCGTCGGCACAGTAGATGAGCTCGCCGAACTGTGGAAGCAAATCAATATACTGCATAAAGGCAGACAATATCGATTCATACGTCGGATAATAATCCTGATGATCGCTTTCGATGCTGGTCAGCAGTATTTTTTTCGGTCTGAAAGACATGAAATGACGCTGATATTCGCAGGTTTCGGCGATGAAATACTTGTTTCCCCCGATGAGGGTACAATGATTGTCGAAGCTGGATATAACGCTTCCGGCAAGTACCGAACAGTCCAGAGGCAGGTTTTTTACGAGCGTTCCGGCAATGCCTGTGGTGGTGGTTTTTCCGTGGACTCCGGCGATGCCGCACGAAAAACTTCTTTGCGAAAACTCTCCAAGAGCCTCTGTATACAGCAAAACGGGAATCTGTCTTTGCGCAGCCGCTTTCAGTTCCGGATTTTCGTCTTTTTTATATGCAGAAGAATGGATCACCAGCTGTATATCCGATCCAAGATTGCGTGCGTTGAAAGACGTATATACCGGGATTTTCAGGGCGGAAAGAATACTGTCCGTATAAAAAATTTCAGGCACATCGCTTCCCGTTAACACAGCTCCCCGTGAAACAAGAAGTTCGGCAAAGGCTGCCATACCGGTGCCCTTAATACCGACCATATGAATCCTGAAACCGTTAAGGTTTTCAGGCAATAGAAGATCGTTCATAAATCTATAATACCTAAAGAGGTACTTTACCGCAAGTTGTTTTTAGGGCATACTTCCGCCTGTGAAATCTTCAAGACAGACAGAACTTTTTTGCGACTGGCTCGAAAATTTTCTCGATTATGAGAAAATACGCAAAAAAAATTCATTTTCTCTTGATGCAATGCAATTTCTGGTTACACGCTTCAAGCATCCCGAATCCGCATTCAGGTCTATACATGTAGCAGGATCGAAAGGCAAAGGGTCTGTGTCTACCATGATGGCGGCTCTTGTCGAACAGGCCGGCTATCCTGCAGGTTTGTACACTTCACCTCATCTGGTTGACTTTTCCGAGCGCATAACCAGATCCGGAATTCCGTTCCAGGACGAAATCTACGGTAAAGCTGCCGATATCCTTGTTCCCCTCGTCGATTCCATAATCCCCGGAAGCATACCCGGAAACGCAGATCCGAGCTGGTTTGAGCTGGTTACGCTCTTTGCGTTTACAGTTTTCAAAGAGGCAGGCCTGCCCTGGGCTATACTGGAAACGGGACTCGGTGGACGGCTTGACGCAACGAATGTAATCCACTCCGATGCCAGTATTATTACTCCCGTCGAGCTGGAGCATACCGAATACCTGGGCAACACAATTTCTTCAATTGCCGGCGAAAAGGCAGGAATAATCAAGGAAGGCAGGCCTGTTTTCGTCGCCCGGCAGAAAGCTGATGCGATGGCTGTAATCGAGACAAAAGCAGAAAGTCTTGGTTCGCCGCTGTTTTCCGTTGGGCAACTGATGAAGATCACCAAAGCTGAACCGGGCATACATGGTCTGGATCTGGAATTTACTTTTGACAAGCATCCCGGCGGTCCTTCTTTTTCGCGTCCGATACACACCCTGCTGAAAATGCCGACGGTCATTCAGGCCGAGAATGCGGCTCTTGCATCCTATGCGGCAAAGACGCTATTCCCGGCTCTGACGGAAGACGCAATCGAAGAAGCCCTGTCCAAGGTGTGGCTTCCCGGCAGGTTTGAAACGATTGCCCGTGATCCGGCCGTAATTCTTGACGGAGCGCACACTCCGATGAGCCTGTCGTACACAATAGAAACCTTCAAAACGCTGTATCCGGGAGAAGCCTGTCTGGTATTTGCCTGCGCTGCGGACAAGGATGTAGAAACTATGTCCCGTATCTGCGCACAAGATTTTTCTTCCATTACAGTTACCGTTCCCGGAAACAAAAAACCGGGAGACTTTCTGCGTGCAGTGAAGGCATTTAACGCAACGTTCGGGGAAAAGCCAGGAACGCACCTGCAGTTTGAGGAAGACTACAAAACAGCGCTTTTGAATGCAGCTGAAGAAGCTGCACAAAAGCAGCTTCCCCTGCTTGTTACAGGCTCATTCTATCTGGTTGCTGAAGCAAAACGGATACTCGCGAATCCGAATCAGGATCGGGAAAATCTATCCCGTTAGCGCACAGCTGGAGCGGTACGTCAAAGCGTTCCGCGTTATATAAGCTGTCGCCGATAATCGGATATCCCATCTGGGAAAGATGACATCGAACCTGGTGGCGCGCCCCCCGATCGAGTTGACAGGTGATACCATAGAACGTTCCCGCATCAATTTTAATGTGTCTTATTGAACAAACAAGAGTGCAATAATTGTGTTTCGCGTCGGCGTATCCGCGGTCATTCGGGAACAGGGCTTTGACTTCCCTTCCGCCCGGACCCCACGGACGGAATCTGCTTTCTATTCGGACAGGCACTCTGGAATCAGGGCCGATTGCTGCATCGGGGGTGCGGCTGCAGAGGGCTCTGTAGGTCTTGGTTATCGCCGAGGCTTTTTGTGCGTTGTCGAAAAAATCAAAGGCGTTTTGGGTTTTGGCGATGAGAACCAAGCCTTCGGTACCGGTGTCCAGACGATGCACAAGACCGTGTTCGATAGCTTTTTTTCCGCGAACGGCCGATGCTTCCGGGAAGCGCTGCAAAAACCATTCAAGGAGTGTTCCTGTTTCGTTGCACACCAGCGGTGCGGTCGGCATGTCGTGGGGTTTCCAGACGAGTGCCCATGTATCCGATTCCCTGACAATGCGCGGCTCCCGATTCATCTGTACATTTCCCGCAATTTCCGGATTACTTTTTTGAAGCGCAGGGGAATAGGCGCGTCGAATCTTGCCCTTTCTCTCCTGCCCGGGATGTGGATGGTCAGGCTCTTTGCGTGAAGCATGAGCGTCGCATCCGAAAATACCGTATCCTTTTTTCCGTATACCGGATCACCTAGAATGGGACAGCCAAGGAACTTTGAGTGAACGCGCAGCTGGTGCGTTCTGCCGGTATACAGGCGGAAAAGGACAAGCGAGTACGGGCCGAAGGTTTTAAGGACATACCATGCTGTTTTGGAATGTTTCCCCCGGGAAGCGTCGCCGGTCCAGGTAAACTTTTTCCGATTGCGTGGATCACGTACAAGGTTCACTTCTACCGTTCCGGAACGGGTTCGGGGAACTCCGGAAAGGATTGCTGCGTACACTTTTCGGACTTTTCTTTTTTTGAAACGGGATTGAAGCCATGCTTCCGTTTCCGGATTTCGTGCGGTAATGATCACCCCGGAAGTGTCCTTGTCGAGGCGGTGGACGATTCCGGGCCGATGGTTAGGTAACGCGGGGTCAGTTGCAAGCGCCGGGTCAGTTGCAAGCGCCGGGTCAGTTGCATGCATCAGGACAGCTGTCTTCCAGTGCCATAGGAGCGCATTCACCAAGGTTCCTGTCCAGTTTCCGGCTGCCGGATGAGTTACCATTCCCTGCTTTTTGTTTATGACAGTCACGTTATTGTCCTCGTACAGTATGTCGAGGGGGATGTTTTCTGCGAAAATGTCGTCGGGCTCCGGGTCTGTCCAGTCCAGCGCAACACGATCTCCCGGTTTGAGCAGACGCGACAGTTTTGCAGTTTTTCCGTTTACGGTGACCACAGAGACGCTGTTTTTCAGTCTTGAACGCGTCATGCCGGATATCCAGGCACTGCAATACTGGTCCAGTCTGGGATTTTCGTTACAATCAGGGGGTATCACAAATTCGATACGGTTCACTGCAGTTCGTTTTCTCCACTGTCTTCCGGTAAAACAGGTACAACCCGTATTGCCCCTGTAGTATGTGTGGTGCTGTTCGACGGTGCGTGCGTTTGCGAACGCCTGATTGTATTGATGGCAAAATCGATTGCCGCAAAACTGACTGAAATTCCGGCCGACATGCACAGGATGTTTATCTGTTCGCGCTCTGACAGCGGAATGGCAATGTCCTTTTTTTTAAAGGGCCAGGGTAAATATCCGTTATCGAAGTCGTGATCGAAGTACCGATACATATCGTACCCGATAGATGCCATGAAGGTGACAAAAGGCAATGATCCGAGCGCGATAATTTCCGATCGTCTGAGGTCAAGCTGCCAGGGAGCAAACTCTGCCGGGCCGTAAGGAGCCGGAGTCAAAGTACCGGGATCCGAACCGGTTTGGGGAAACATCGTACAGGCGAAAGAGGCCAGGAGAAGCAGTGCCAGTATTTTTTTGCGGCCAAAAAGCGTGCAAATCATCTTCGCTCTCCAAAGATTGCGGTGCCGATCCGGACTTCAGTGGAACCTTCCCGTATTGCTATTTTATAGTCTGAAGACATACCCATTGATAAAACACTGAAATCGAGTTCGGGATACCGTACTGAACACGCTTCTCCAAGACGCCGCATATACGAAAACGACCCAGCGATAGTGCTTTCGTTGTCTGTCTGCGGAGCCAGAGTCATTAAACCGCGGCAATGAACAAAGGGATACTCGCAGAGAAGATCAAGGCTTCGGAAAAGGTCGTCTTCCGAAGTATACCCGGACTTGGATTCCTCGCCGGTACGGATTTCAAAAAGTATCGACATATGCTTCCCGGAAGCGGTAGTATGTTTTCCAATTTCTCGAAGGAGTTCAATCCTGTCCACAGATTCAATGCACGCTGCCAGGGGAACAATCTGCCTTACTTTATTTCTTTGCAGGGAGCCGATTAAATGGAGTGATATTTCGGGGCTGTTCGATAACACTTCCTGAAATTTGGGAACCGCTTCCTGCACCCGGTTTTCTCCGAACACAGTCTGTCCGGCTTTTACAGCTTCCAGAACAGACGAAACTGGATGAAATTTGCTGACCGCTACCAGTGTGACACTGCCGGCCGGACGGCCTGCAAGGGCTTCTGTACGCGCAATCTCTTCGCGAATCAATTCAAGATTATCCCGAATACTCATAGAGTGCTTACCGTGTCTGAAAGTCTGAGAAAATCGCCGAGTGCGAGTGTTTCCGCTCGGCAGCCCTGGTCTATGGATGCATCGGACAATATCGATCGGGCAAGTTCTTCGACAGCCGAACGATTGCCGGCCAAGCCTTTTTTTTCGGGAATTGGGGAGAGGGTTAGCCAGGCATTAAAATTATTGCGAACCGTCTTCCTGCGGGAAGAAAATAATCCTCTGAGAATGGATTGAAACTGAACGGGATCGGCGCACATGGGCCATTCTTCTTTTTTGTTCATGACTACAGCCCGGGAAGTAACATTCGGCTGCGGCCAGAAACAACCGCCTGAAAGGTCCATCAAAGGAGACACGTCATACGCCCATTGGCACAATACGGAAAAAGAGGAGTAATCTTCAGTATCGGGTTTTGCAGCCATCCTGAGCGCGACTTCCTTTTGGACAGTGACAACAACACGATTGAATCTGACCCCCCGGGAAATCATATCACCGATAATGGCGGCAGCGATATTATACGGCAAATTCCCGAACAGCCGATCCGGTATCGATTCTGATGCGAACTCTGGCCATTTTTTGAGAACATCACCTTCGACAAGGCGAAAAGTATCGTATCCCGAAAAAAAATCTCTGAGCGCTGCGCAAAAACCTCTGTCGATTTCGAATGCGGTCAGCCGGACGCCCTTCTCTATCAAGGCGGCGGTCATTGCTCCAAGTCCAGGACCGATTTCCCAGACGCTATTGCCGGTTTGCAGTTCGAGCGCATCTATTAACCGTGTTCTGCTCTGGCGGTTAATCAGGAAATTCTGACCGAACTTTTTTTGCATCGCCATATCCCTGCTGTCCAGAAATGTTTTCAAAGATGTCGGGGAATCATAGTCCGGCAAAGCAATCATCTGAAGTCCTCCAGTTTCCTGATTTTTTGTACGCATACATAATCATACACATTGCCGCAACCGGCAACAGTACGGCTGCTATTGTAGCTTTGCGATTGACGATTGGCAATGGGTTGCAGTATGCAAAAAAATCGACGCAGATATAAATCAGTTTGTATAACACGCCGGCTATTGAGCCTGCAAGTTGAGATACGGCCGGACACAGGGAGCCGACAACAGCAAGAAAAGAGCCTGCTACCATGAATAAATTGGCAAGAGGGCTCACAATCACCGAGGCGATAATTCCTACCGGAGAAAGAAGCGCTGTTGTGCAGGCCAGAATGGGCGCAGTCATCAGCTGTGCGCCTATTGACGAGGACAAATCGTTTCTGACAATTGCCGGAATGCGCTTGTCGAACAGACGGGATAGATGTGTCCCGGAAAGAAGAATACCGGCAAGAGCTCCATAGGTGAGCATAAACGCAAGTGTAGTCGCATCGGCTGGAAAAACAAGCATCTGGACCAGCGCAGAGGCTGCAAGAAGAGCTATTGTGGAGGGAAAGATGCCGGTTGACGAACAGTAAGAAGCAATAAGCAGCATTATCAATGCCCTGTTGAGCGAAGGGGATACACCGGCAAACCACACAAAAGCAACCGCAACGGTCGATACCAGAGCACGGCTCAGTCGAATGCCTCCGGCCCTGGTGCCGGCTTTGGACACTAGCAATCCGATCAGCGACAGATGCATTCCGGACAAGGCTAAAATATGGGACAAGCCTGTTTTCTTGAAGTTCTCCGAAAGCGAATGTTCAAGATATGCCTTGTCTCCGCTGGTCAGTGCCAGCAGAAAGCCTCCTGCATCCTTCCATGAATAGAGCGCGCGCATGAGCGAAAGGCGGAGAAATCCTCTGAAACGGCAAATCCGGTTATCCATTTTATCCGGTGAGGATTCAGTACTTGCGGATTCGGCCTTGAATACCGGTATACCCCCGCTGGAAGCACCAAGGAACCGGCCTTCAAAAGATGCGGCAGTTCCTGAACAGAGAAAAATGCGCGCGGCAGATGTTCCGGAAATTTTCCCCGGGTACATACATTCGACTGTTCTTTTTGGAACAAGCACGGTGAGTCGACCATTGCAGGAAAACCTGGCTCCGTCCGGACCGGAAACATCACGGGTGAGGACATCGGTTCGATACAGGTCTTCTCCGTACGGAACGGGATCCGAGGCCAAGACGCCCATAATACGCTCCACTTCCGGTAAAGGGGCCAAGGTTATAGGTGCTCTTGCGGCTCCGAAAAACAGAAGCCAGGAAGTCCATCCGACAAGCAATCCGGCAGCCAGACACTGAATATGCACGATCCCGGAAGCTGCATCATACAGCAGTAGAAAAGAGCGAAGGGCGACAGCAAAAGAAAAAAAAACTGACAAAACTACAAAAAGGTGGAGTGCTTGAGTCCGCGGAAATTCTACAAACACCAACGGATAGAATAATGCAAGGGCTGAAATTGCAGCTGTAACAAGAGGAGAAAGTGTTGTTTTGCCTTTTACCATTGAAGCCTCGCGAGTGCATCGCGAGAGGCCTTTTTTACCGTTTCGGGATAGTCCAGATAGCCAACATATAACAGATAGTCAAAAGCGGTTTTATCGCCAAGGTCTCCCAGCGACTGGATAACGGCCAGCATAAGCTGTTCGTTATATGTCTTTTTCTGTTCGGTTTCGGAATTGAGCAGACCGAGGAATATCGACAGTGCCTGTGCCGAATCTGATGAACCCATTGCTCCCATGCAACGGACAACAGGAATCATTGCTCCAAGCTCCGTTTTACCGTTCTTGTAGTCGCTCTGCACCTGATAGAAGTACTTTACGACAACCGGAGAAGCATTTGACCAAGAAAGCTCGGTAAGTACCTTCATAGATTCATTGATCAGACTGATCCGTTCAGAGTTTTTTGCCGTTTCGCTCGTGGACAGGCTGTCTACTCCAAGAGCAAACGCTTCTGCAGCAATTGCCCCCTTGTCTGCGGGCTGCAAATCCGATCGCTTCATCGCCAAAGAAAAAGCCATATACGCTTCTTTTATATTTTTCTGACCGATAATGGCCAGGATTTTTGCGGTATACCCATCCGACAGTTCATTGATTGCATTCGACGCAGCCGATGTCACACTGGAGTCCAGTGACAGGTTCGAGAGTCTAAACAGCGTATCGAATGATTCGATTGCTCCTATAGTGCCCAAGGCAGCCGCTCCTGCAGAAAGCACCTTGGGATCATAAGATTCGCCTTTGACAGCCTTTCCAGCAGAGTCTTGGAGCCATGAAGCAAGCCAGATACTGGCAGATGAATCCTGTTTGCCCAGCACGGAAAATGCAGAGATACAGGCTATCCTGACGCGAGTTTCCGGGACAAGAGTAAACACTTCCTTAATGACCGGAAGAATCGAAAAATCCTGATATCCTGTTGATTTTGATGACGCTATTACGGCGATATCCATCAATTGAGAATCGTTGTCAAGAATCGGATAATTTGAGGCAACGAATTTGAGAGCATCGATGTACAGCGGAGTCATATTGATATTGGTGATTCTTGAAGCATCATTCAGCAATTCCAGTTTTGTACTGATACTGGCTCTGATAAAATTCCGTTGATAGGAAAGAATTACAGGATCTGCAGATTGAGCTGACAAGATCAACTGAATACCTGCAGACAATAAGACAGCAGTAATTTTTTTCATCGGTATCCTCCGGGAATATCCGTCATTGCATGGCAAAATCGGGCAGTTCCGGCAATTCTTCTGTTTCTGCCGACTCGGCAGCAGCAGATGCAGTGCCGGATTCATCCTGACCGTCCTGCTCCGACAGACGTATTGCGTCGAATTGCTGTTTTTCTTCTTCCGGCAATACATTGTATACAAATGCAAGTATCGCATTTTTCATTCTGGGGTTAAGATTCCCGCATTCAAAGTGTATCCGCGACTGATGAGTCGTTGGATTGTATTCGACTCCTCTGGAAAATCCGGACATTACTACGCACACATCGTGAAGCATGAACTGGAGCTTGATCTTCATATTTCTGACCGCTTTGCCGCCGATCAGGATCATGGCACCGTCTTCCGAGAGATCTTCCAGCAAGCATTTCATTCCAGATTCCGGTTCGATATCGGTATCGAGCTCCCGTTCTGATGGTACAATGTATAATTGCGCGTACAGGTTACACTTAGCCCTCACTGATTTCCGTTTTTGAGTCCGCAGAAGAGTTCTTGAATGCGCAATAAAAAGAACAGCCGCATGTTCTGGTTCTTTTTGATTTTGAGGAACAGGCACAACAGTCGTTTCAAATTCATACCCCGCGTCTTCTTTTCTCCAGAAGTATACCGTAATTTCCTTTCCAAGCCAGGGGATCGACGTAGGGCTTTGCATCGGAGAACCTGCGGGTGCGGACGGAAAATCGATCATCAGAGTCGTGCCGTTATTTCTGAGAATTCGGGACACGTAAATGCCCGCCCCTTTCAGGACGATTCGAATTCGTTGTCCGGGATTGATATCTCTGGTCGATTCCAGTCCTCGTTTTTTTTTCGACTGTTCGAGCTCGACGGATGTACGGTACTTATACAAATCTGAAAGGAGTTTTTGGGTTTCAGGATTGTTCTCTGTGCCGTTCAATTTGCTTTGACGGATGATTTCCGCGGTGCATCTATCAAGAGAAGGAAGCGACCAATACAGAGAGGACACATCGTCCAGACCGGCCGATTTTCCGACTTTTCCGAGGAGTGCTATTTGCCGCAATGAAAACCCGGTATCGAGACCGGTAACTAAAAATTTCAGGAAATTCTTGGTTCCTCTGCCTTTCTCGGAAATGAGAAAGGCTACAAAAGAGAGAATCAGAAGAAGGACAACCGCCAGGAAAATCATTGTCAGATGAGGCCGGCGACCGCTGACCCGAGTGTTACGGCATTATCCATAGTGACGATTTCGTACCAGATGCCGCGTTGCTCGGTCAGCACAGCGTTAAGATACCCGGTTACCCGCTCCCGCAGATTATGGGTCTTGAGGAAGGTCGTCCCTTCGCACAGAACGCTGACCGGTTTAACCGGATTCAGTCCCTTACCGCTTTTTACGATTACGGCGCCGATATTTGCCGCTGCAAGGCGCGCACAACGTTCTACAAATGCATCGAGAAGACGGAAGACAAACTCTCGGTCGAATTCTGTGCCATGGGCCAGGATGGAACCGATTTTGGTATCAGTTCTGTAGGGTCCGTAAAAAAACTGATCCATGTCTTTTAGTTCCAGCGATGCAAGAGCCTGGAATTCCTTTGCAACGGCCGGACTCAGAAAGCCTTCATCCGCAGCAGCAATGAGTGCGAGGCGTGCTACAGGGCCAAGGTAAGCACCGGAACACATTTTTTCGTATCCGTACAGTCCGGGCGAATTGGTTGTCTTGTCAAAGGCAATATCGAAGTCGCTTCTGGGTATCTTGTTGCATTTACCGGATTCGCACACGACAATCTGCGACGCTGGAACAGGAACACTCGACGATTTGATTTTTCCGATGTTTCCGGATTCGATGTAGGCGGCATTCATGCCTGTTCCCAAAATGAAGCCGACGTAGGAATCGTACGCCTTTCCGTTTGTTGCGGCAGAGGCTCCGGCAAGAAGGGCGGCTGTGGTATCATTCAGGAGAACTATCTTTTCAGGTTTTTTCCATCCGCGGGCAACGAGTGCTTCTGACAGGTTTGCGCCGACCAGTGAGCCGATTACTTCCTTTGCCTTGATTTCTTTGGAAAATTGAATAACCTTGCCGTCCCCGTCCGGTGTTATGGACATTGCATAGGAAAAGCAGAAACCGATTCTGCTTGCCTTGTCTTTGAGGTGGTCAAGGAAGGATGCGATTGTGTCAAAAAATTCCTTTTTTGAGTATTCACGATCGGTAGCGGGCATGGCGGTTTTTTTCATGTCGCTGATCGAAGGGGTTCCGTTTTCGTCGAACGTAACCAGACATGACCTGAAATTTGTTCCGCCGGCATCGATCACAATGACAGATTTGCTCTTTGGAGAACTTGCGGGTGGAACAGCCCAGGTAGGAATCATATCCAGGGACGGTCCCTGCTCCGGGGGTGTCAGAGGATCTTTTAGCAAACCTTCTTCTATATCGTATAGTATTGTATTGATTACGGTATTGACATCTGCCCCTGAAGCCATAAAGTTATGACGCCCGAGAAAAGCATTCACTGCATATGCGGGATTCATGATACACCTCTTTTACTGGAAAATATTGTTAAAATTATACCATGAAAAGTTAAAATTAACTACCTGGAAAGCTGCAGATATATTTGGTCGGCTAGACCAAAGCCCGCATTTTTGGTCATATCGCGTGCCAGCTCGTCGTAGAGCATGTCTTCATACATTTTGGAGGCAAAATCATTTTCACCGGACAGTCCGCTTTTCTGGACCGTATTTCTCATGGAAGACAGCATCATTTTTACAACATAGGATTCAAGTTCCAGGGATTGTTCGTATAATTTGCTGGATTTGTCTATTATACCGTTCATACCTGCGTTTGCCGCAGCGCCTTGTGCAGCGCTATTCCTGTCTGCGTCTGAAGGATCGTCAATGTGGAAAGAACTGATATAATCGCCCGGGAGGCGGGGATCAATCGCGATTGCCGGTGATGCACTACCAGTGTCGATATCGGTGCCGGTACCGGCTTTGGTATCGAGTCCGGCCTGAATCCCGTCGATAAGGGCAGAAAATTTCCGTTCGGTTTCTGCCGCTTTGGCATTACCCGCCAGAAGGCCGAACGAACCCGACAGAGGCGCAGAAGCGGACACTGATGCATTCAATGCGATAGTCATATCAGGCTACTACCTTTTCAGGCTTGCTGCGGTTCCCAGCATACTGTCGCTGGTCTGAATCGCTTTTGAGTTGAATTCATAGGCTCGTTGAGCTACGATCATGTTCACCATTTCGCTCACTGTCGACACATTCGACATTTCAAGAAATTTGTGTATCGATTTGCCAAAGCCTTCGAAACCCGGCCTGCCTGCGATCGATCGTCCCGAAGCGGGTGTCTGCCTGAACAGATTTTCTCCGGTTGCGGAAAGTCCTGCCGGATTTTGAAAACGGAACAGTTCAACCTGTCCAACTTCTACAGGATCGTCCAGATCGTCGACCCGAACCGTTACCCTTCCGTCCTGACTGATGTTGATCGTATCCTGGCGGTATCCTTCGGGAAAAGTGATTTCGGGAAGTACTTTCAGTCCGTTGGACGTAACCAGCTGCCGCTCTGCGTCTATCTTAAAGGAGCCGTCGCGGGTGTATGCGTAGGTTCCGTCATACTGAAGAACGCGAAAAAATCCTTCGCCCTGAATGGCTATATCGCTTATGTTTCCGGTATTTTGCAATGATCCCTGATCGAACATTCTGAGCGTAGAAGCGACCTTAACGCCGTGGCCCATCTGAACACCGACCGGAGTGATAGTGTCTTCTGTTGCGGGGGTTCCAGCCGTTTTTACAGTCTGATAGAGGAGATCCTCGAATTCAACCCGCTGCTTTTTGAAACCGGTTGTATTGACGTTTGAAAGATTGTTCGAAACTGTATCGATATTCGCCTGCTGGCCGTTCATTCCGGTTGCTGCTGTCCACAAACTTCTTACCATCTATTTCTCTCCTGTATCAGTTATTTGACGCGGACTGTTTCGCCCCAGAGTTTGGCCATCATGGTGTCTTCCGCCTGTACGGTTTTTTGATTCGCTTCATACGCGCGATTTACTTCTATCATTTGTACCATTTCTGTAACCACGTTCACATTGGAAGCTTCTACAAAACCTTGGCTGACGATAGGCCGGGTCTTTCCTTCTGCCGGTATGGCAGGTCCGGAAACCGGAGAATCCTTATACAGACTTGAGCCTTCTTTGGTGATAAAGCGGTCGTTTTCGAACGTTACCAGTTTGAGCCTGTCGAGAAGCACCTGATCTGCATCGGAATCGGATATCGGACGGGTCCAGATTTCCCCGTTTTTGTTGACCGTGAAATCGGTGTCCTGAAGAAAAATCCGGCCGTTTTCTCCGAGTACCGGATAGCCTTCCTTGCTCATCAGATAGCCTTCGACGCCTACAGTAAAATTACCGTTTCGGGTGTATCGTTCTCCGTTCGGCGTTTCCACAGCAAAAAACCCTTTGCCTTCAAGGGCAAAATCCGCTTTGCTGGATGTCGGTTTGAATGAACCCTGCTGAAAATCGGTAAACAGTTCGTTCAGCTCTACGCCCAAGCCGATTTTTCCGATAATCGGTGCGGCATCCGCCGATCCGAAAGGATTTTTGTACACGCCGTCGTCAGAAAGGCGCCTGAGGAGCAGTTCCGGGAAATTTTTGCTGACGCTGATGTCCCGCTTGTAACTGGTTGTATCCACGTTTGCAAGATTGTTAGAAATCGCATCCAGCCGTGTCTGCTGGGCATTCATTCCGCTTGCGCCTGTATACCATCCTCGTACCATGAGTGTACTCCTTGTATACAGTATCGGAATGCTGCCTGACGGAACTTAGTCCTTTATTGCGGTTTGCGGGGGATTATTGTGGAGATAGTTGAGGCGCTAGCGGGTTTTCCGGCCAGTTGTGCCGGGGATACCGGCCTTTCATTTCCTTCCGGACTTCTATCCAGCCGGTTTTCCAGAATCCGGCCAAGTCCCGTGTAATCTGCACAGGCCGGCGCGCCGGAGAAAGAAGTCTGACCAAAACCGGTTCTCCCAGTATACAGGGAGTCGATGCGCATCCGTACAGATCCTGGATTCTTGTTTCCAGTACCGGTTCAGGGCCCTTGCCGGGGGTGATCTCTTCCCAAGAAAGCGGACGGGAAATTCCGTTGACAAGCTTGATATGATTCGGCACATCCCGGTCTACGGCCTGACCGTCGAATTTCCACCTGAGAGATTCCAGAAAAACTTCTTCGGTCAATATCCCGTCGGGGGGCAGGAACGGAACAATCCAGTCTTCCGGATTGACAAGGAGCGTTCCGGTGTCGGCATGAGCAGTCCGCGATAACCTGAAACACACCCGTGCAAAAAAATTTCTTGAAGCTGCATTCCAGGGAAGAATATCCGTGCCCTCATTTTGTAGTGCCTCGCACACCGCTTTGGCGGTTTCGCCCGCTTCAGGCTTGCCAAACCGTTCGCGTATGACGATCTTCCCGTACAGTTCGGTTTCGTGCAAAACCGCTTTACGGCTGTTCAGAGCCCCCTGACCGGCAAGCTTTACCGTTCTCCGGGATTCTGTGCGCCCGGAAAGCCATGCTTCAGCTTTTGTAGAATCCAGGACTTCAAAAAACCTGATGAGGCCTTCCCGCTCACCGCCGTCGACATCAGTTGCAACAATCCATTCAGGAAAGCGTGCATTAGTGTCCCGTGCTGTTTTAGCAAGAACTGCGGTACGGCCTGACGGAAGCCGGTATTTTCCGTCTTCCTGATGGCGGGCCAGACGGTCCGGAAAGCCCGCAAGCAGCAATTCAGGCGATTCAGTCTGTGCAGGCACGTTTCTGCCGGGACTGATCCCTGCCTCCGCAAGCCTGCGCTTTAGATCCTGCCTGATTCTTTCCTGGTCGGCAGGAGATTCCAGTGTTCCGCTATGGCGGACGGCGAGCTCCGGCGCACCTGCCAGAGCTGCGGCTGCAATGCGCGGATGCACGCCCAGACGCGCAATGGATTTTCCTGTTGCGGTAACCGCTCCCGAAACGTCAAGGGCTCCGATCGACGTCAGGAAATCCCGGGCCGAATTCCAAGCGCCGGGATTCGGCTGGTCGAGCCATTTGAGACGCTGAGCATCCCTGACGCCCCACAGCGCGCATTCAAGCACCAGAGGGATCAGATCGCAGCGGCAGATTTCCGGCGGACTCTCCTGGAGCCGAAGTTCATGTTCAGCCCAAAGCCTGACACAAAGCCCCGGCGCAGTCCGGCCTGCTCTTCCGGTGCGTTGACCTGCCGAAAAGCCGCTTTCTATTTCTGTTACGAGTCTGGTCATTCCGATACGGGGATCGAATCTCGAAACACGTGAAAGCCCTGAATCTATGACGCACGTGACACCCGGAACGGTAAGGCTCGTTTCAGCTATAGAAGAGGATAGAATTATCCGGTGATTGTGATCGCCATCCGGCAGGGCCGACAGCACTTCCTTCTGTTCCTCGAACGGGACAGAACTGTGCAGTATGAAAACAGTACCGATATCGGACAGTGCAGATCGGGTTTTTCGAATTTCGGAGATTCCCGGAAGGAATACCAGTATCGATCCTGGATGATCGGGGCTTGATCCGGCCGAAGAAAGAACGCTGCGCACGGCGGAAGCGGCTGCAAGGTGAACAGGGGTGCCGGGAGCAGGCGGAGCATAGCGGATTTCAACCGGATGCTGGCGGCCCGGAACTGTTACGACCGGTGCCTGCAGTTGGAACGAAAGCCGCTCGGTATCCAGAGTGGCAGACATTATTAGAACATACAGGTCGTCCCTGAGGGTCATGACTTCCCGGAGAAGCGCGAGCGCGAGGTCTGCCTGTACTGAACGCTCATGAAACTCGTCCAGAATTACCAGCGAATACCCGGTCAAAAAAGGATCTTCCTGCATCATGCGTACCAGAACGGCTTCGGTCATAAGCTCTAGATGTGTTGCATCTCCGACCCGGGTGTCAAACCGCATCCGGTAGCCTACGGTATTTCCCGGTTTTTCGCCAAGGGATGAAGCGATTCGGTCTGCAATAGCGTAGGCTGCAAGCCGGCGTGGCTCCAGCATGGCAATTTTACCGGGAAAATGTCCGAGCAAATAGCGGGGAACTACAGTGGATTTTCCGGCGGCGGTTTCTGCGGTCAGAACCAGATAGCGCGTTGGGGAATTTTTCAATGACGAGGCAATGCGCTCCAGATGGTGTACAACCGGAAGGTCGGGATAGTCGTGATTGTGCTTCAAAACAGTCGCTCTATTTTTCTTGTTAGCCGTTCTGTACGCTTCAGGTCGCCAAGCGATTGTGCAATGACAAGCGCTTTTTCCGGATTTCCAAGCCGATGCTCAAGATCGATTGCAAGGATTTTTTGGGCAAGAGGATCGCCTGAACTGGCAAGCGGCGAAAGGAAGCGTTCGGCTTCTGCGTATCGTTTCTGTGAACGAAGGTCCAGTGCCCGGACAAGTCCAGCCCGTCCGCTGCCTCGGGAAATTTCAAGATCCAGACGTTCCAGAAGCTGTGCAAGGGTAATACAGTCCTGGAGATTGTGCTCGCCAACCTGCAGGATGCGAGAGGAGGATTCTCCCCTGATCCATTCGAACCATGCATCCGGCGCTTGGCTGCCGGGAAGGTCGTTTTCTCTGTGGAGAGCGAGTTTGCCTGTTTCTATTGCGGATAAGGTGCAGGACCCCAGTTCGCGCTTCCACAAGCGGCGCGACGGAAAAAGAAGATCCAGGTGCAATGTTCCGGGTCCGAGAAAGCGCGGGCGCATTCCCTGCATCAGGTACCGCGTCATGAGGATCTGGCTGTCGAAACAGCGGCCATTGAATGATACGAGAACCGGGCTGTCTTCGCCGACAAGAGACGCAAACCGGGAAAGAAAGTCGAATTCACCGGGATAATCGGACAGAAGCAGTTGGGTAATTTCCAGACCTGGTGCTGGTTCGGTGTCGATATACCGTGCAAGAGATGCCATGAAGGCAACAGTGCCTGCTCCGTGTGAAAGCCCTGTCGTTTCCAGATCGAAAAAGACAAGTTTGCTTTTCAATTCAGAAAAATTGCCGTCGGAATTCCGGTACTGTTCCAACTGTTCGCAGCAGGACGGAAACAACAGATGCAGCCATCCGGACAGGGGCTGTGCAGTGTCGGCAGCCCGTATTCGGGTGCATCGTTCGAGTACATTTTCGGCTGTCCGCACCCACCCCGGCAGCTCTGCACCGGGGGGTGGGGCTCCTGGTGTTGATGTGCTTGTTGCTGGTGCGCCGGGCACAATTCCGCCAGGTGCTGGTGCGCCTGGTGCTTCCCTCCCGCGGATTCGGCTCAGCCGGGATGCGAGCCCTCCCCGCCTTCCCGTTCTGCCGCTTCCGGCGCCTGCGCCATTCATGCAGGACTCCCTGCAAGGTGCACAAGCAGGTCGACTGCTGCCCGTTTGATTTCGGCACCGGTAGAATCTACTCCGATGCAGGACGGGCAACCTGTTTCGCAATCGCATCGGGCAGTTTGTTCGCCAGAGGCTGCAAAAACCGAAGATAATGTGCCGGCGAGCGCTTCTGAAAGCCCGGAACCGCCGGGAGCTGAATCGTAGATATACAGGGCTGGTCGGCCAAAGTGCGGATCCCGTACTCTGGTGGCAATACCGATATCCCGTCTGTCGCACAAAAGGAAAAACGGTGCAACAGACTTTAGTATGGTACCGATGCCTGAAAGTACTTCAGCCTGTCCTGCTTCATCAAGCTCGTCGTAAGCAGCACATCCGGTGAGAACCGGCTCGTCGACGCCAACGCTCACGCCTGCGCCAGAACCGATGTCGGGGATGTCGGGG
>Ga0116148_1001966_pt1 | contig 21113 bp, 11 predicted proteins | sample AD_UKC055_MetaG_FD_89786 | JGI IMG/M metagenome (GOLD analysis project Ga0116148, IMG submission 89786) | Active sludge microbial communities of municipal wastewater-treating anaerobic digesters from USA - AD_UKC055_MetaG | ecosystem: Engineered > Bioreactor > Anaerobic > Digestate | place: USA... | reverse complement strand
TCAACCTGATGGTCCTGCCCGCCTACTGGCCGCGGGTGGCGGGCTTTCTATCGGCGGTGCTGCTGCCGAGCGCCCTGCTGCGCTATTTCCATTTCATTCTCGCCACCCTCGCCATCGCCGCCCTGTTCGCCGCCGGCTGGTTCGGCCGCAAGGGATTCGACATGGCCCGGCTGCCCGATTTTACCCGCAGTGAGATCATCGCGCTCTTTTTGCGCATCGCCATGATCGTGACTCTGGTTCAGTTCATCATCGGGCCGTCCCTGCTTCTCTCCCTGCCCGTACATGGCCATTCCCTGACCGTCTGGCTGCTTATCCCCACCGGCGCGACCTTCGCCGGTTTTATGGCATGGGCGCTCTGGAAAGAGCTGGGCCGGGGGTCTGCCGACCTCGGCCGCAGCTACCTGGTCATTCTCACCCTGCTGACCTGCACGGCGCTCTTTATGGCCTACGGCCGCCATTATTACCGCGAGCGGGCGGTGGCGCCTCACCGCCGGGCGATGATGGCCAAAACCGAGGCCTTTATGTGGGATGCCAAGGCAGCCCAGTCGCGCGCCCGCCTGGGTGAGACCAAAGTGGTCTACAAGAGCGCGGGAGAAAAAGAGTTCAAGGCCAACTGCGCGGCCTGCCACGCGGAGAACACGACTGTGGTCGGGCCGCCCCTGACCGAAGTGCGCTCGCTCTACACGGGCAAGGCGGATGAACTGGTCGCCTGGGCCAGGGCCCCGCAGGTCAAGCGCGGCGGCGCCCCGATGCCCTCCTTCAACCATCTCCAGGAAAAGGTGCTGCAGGAGATAGCGGAGTATATACTTAACACCAAGTGAGGAAATAACTTCCCTCGATTTTCTGTTAAGCCCTGTGATACCAGACTGCACTCTATTCGAGGGAAAGATGAAAAAGTATTCTGTCCTGCTCTTTATAATCCTGACGGCGGGTTCTCTTGTGGCTGAGAATCCGCCTGCCGAACAGTTCGGCAGAATCACCGGCCACGTCTTTGACGCCGCCACCCGTGAGCCCCTCATCGGTGCCAATATCCAGGTGGTCGGCACTACCCTGGGCGCCATCTCCGACATCAACGGCACCTTTGCCATCAACCGCGTTCCCGAAGGCACGATCCGTCTGCAGGTGACCATCATCGGCTACAAACCGATCGTCGAACCCGATCTGATCGTGAGCCCGGTCAAACCGCTGGAGGTCAAGATCGGCCTCAACCAGACCGTACTGGCGGGCGCGGATGTCACCATCAAGCCCAACTATTTTGAATCGGTCAGCGACAAGCCCCTGAGTGTCCAGACCCAGAGCTACGCCGAGATCCGCCGTCTTCCGGGCGGCCTTGAGGATGTGGTACGCGCCATCTCGATCCTGCCGGGCGTGGCTCAGGTCCAGAACGGGCGCAACGATCTGATCGTGCGCGGCGGCGCCCCCTCGGAAAATCTTTACGCCATCGACGGCATCGAGGTTCCCAACATCAACCACTTCGGCACCCAGGGGGCAACCGGCGGACCCTTGAGTTATGTCAACCTCGACTATGTCGCCAATACCACCTTCTCGACCGGCGGCTTCGGCGTGCGCTACGGCGACCGCCTCTCCTCGGTGACCAGCATCGAACTGCGCGAAGGGCGTTCGGACCGCTGGGGCGGCAAGGCGACCATCTCCGCCTCCCAGTTCGGGCTCAACCTCGAGGGACCGCTCTCGAACAAGGGCACGCTGGTCTTTTCCGCCCGGCGCAGCTATCTTGATTTCATCTTCAAGGCTGCGGGTTTCGCTTTTGTGCCCGAGTACTGGGATTTCCTCGTCAAGGGCGAGTACCGGCTCAGCGATCGCGACCAGCTCTCCCTGACCGCCCTCTCGGCCATCGACGACGTCAAGCTCTTCAATGACACCGCCGAGAAACGTTATGACAACGCGCGCGTGATCGCCAGCGACCAGTACCAGGCGGTCGCGGGACTGACCTGGCGGCGCCTCTACAAGTCCGGTTACTCCACGGTCACCCTCAGCAACAACCGTTTCCGCTACGATCTGGTCCAGTCCGATACCAACCGGACCCCCATCTTCAAGAACAACTCACTCGAGCGCGAAACCCTCCTCACCGCCAATCTGGTCTGGAAGCCGGCCAAACGCACCGAACTGACCTTTGGCGGACAGGCGCGCGCCGTCCTCTTCGACAGCGATGTCAAACTGCCCCCCTTCACCACCGCCTTCGGCCAGGTGCTTGAAGTGGATGCCCTGCTCGACACCACCGCCGTCAAGAGCGCGGCCTGGCTGCAGGCTGTGCAGAAAAGCGGACGCTTTACCCTCACCGCCGGCGGGCGCTTGGACTATTTCAATCTGATCAATGAAGGGAGCGCCTTCTCCCCGCGCCTGGCGGTTGAATATGAACTGGACGCCCTGACCAAGCTCAGCGCCAGCGCCGGGCGCTATCATCAGGCGCCGGCCTACATCTGGCTGGTCGCCAATCCGGAGAACCGCCGCCTCAAGCAGATCCAGGTCGACCAGTTCATCCTCGGCGCGCAGCGCTTCCTCAAGGATGACGTCAAGCTGAGCCTCGAAGGTTACTACAAGCGGTATGACCGCTATCCGGTCAGCACCCTCCAGCCCTGGCTGGTGATGGCCAATACCGGAGCGGGATTCGGCGGCGCCGAGGAGGGTTTTGCCGCCTTCGGCCTCGAACCCCTGGTCAGCCGGGGCACCGGCTGGGCGCGCGGCCTCGAGCTCTTTTTGCAGAAGCGCATAGCCAGGGTGCCGCATTACGCCCTGCTCAGCATCAGCTATAATGAATCCAGATTCAAGGGACTCGACGGAGTGCTGCGGCCGAGCAGTTTCGACCAGCGCTGGATCATCAATTTCGGCGGCGGCTACATCCCCAACAGCCGCTGGGAGTTCAGCGCCAAGTTCCGTCTTGCCACCGGCCGGCCCTACACCCCCTACAATGCGGATTACACCAAATCGGGTGTGAACTATAACTCCGCCCGCATCGGCGTCAACCACTCCCTCGACATCCGCGCCGACCGGCGCTGGAGTTTTTCGGGGATGGCGCTGGTGACCTATATTGATATCCAGAATATTTACAACCGGGCCTACGAAGACGTTCCGCGCTGGGACAGCTTCAGGGAGGAATTCGACACCACCGCCAGCATCGGCATCCTGCCCTCAATCGGGATCAGTGCCGAATTCTGATCCCGCATCCGTCGTTAAAAGTAAAAGCCCGGTGTGAGCCGGGCTTTTTTTATTGAACATATACCTGATGAAATCCGGGTTTGAAAACCGGTACCGGCCCGGCGGAATTAAAGGAGACTTGCGGGCTTGAGGCCGAGAACGAAGGGCAGGGCGGCGGCGAGATCGGGATGTTCGAAGCGGAAGCCTGCGGCGAGCAATTTTTGCGGCAGGACGCGCGCGCTGCCGAGCAGCATCTCGTCGGCCATTTCGCCGAGCGCCAGGCGCAAGGCGAAAGCCGGCGCGGCGAAAACGGCCGGGCGGCGGAGGAATCTGGCTGCCGCTTTGGTGAATTCGGTGTTGGTTGAGGGTTCGGGCGCGGTGAAATTGACGGCTCCGGCGAGGCCGGGCTGCTTCAGGCAGAAGCTGAGCGCGCGATGGATGTCGTGCATGGTGATCCAGCTCCAGTATTGCCGGCCGGAGCCCAGCCGCCCGCCCATCCCCGCGCGCAGCAAGGGCAGCAGCTTGCCCAAAGCCCCGCCGCGCGGATCCAGGATGATCCCGAAGCGGCTGTGGACGACGCGGATGCCGGCCTCCCGCGCGGGATCGGCTGCCTTTTCCCACGCGAGGCAGACCTCCGCGAGAAAGCCCTTGCCGCTGCCGGCGGATTCATCCAGAATAGTGTCACCCCGGTCGCCGTAAAATCCGGTCGCCGAGGTGCTGATCAGCAAGGTCGGCCGTTGCTTGAGGCCTGCCAGTACGCTGCTCAGGAGCCGGGTGCCGTCCCGGCGGCTGGCCATGATCCGCTCCTTCTTGGCGGCCGTCCAGTAGCCGGAGAGGTTTTCACCGGCGAGATGGATGACGGCATCCATACCCTCCAGACCGGCGCTGTCGATCTCCCCTTTGCCGGGGTCCCAGTAGATTCCGCGTCCGGTTTGGTCTCCTTTGCGCCGCACCATGGGATGGATCTCGTGCCCCTGCTGTTCGAGATGGCGGACCAGGCCTTTTCCGACCAGTCCCGTTGCACCCGTGATCGCTATTTTCATCGCTTCCCCTGCTTGGGTTTGAATGAGCTCTGAACCGGCATAATCTGCAGCTCCTCCCCTCACCAGCGGCAATTACAACTCCCGCGCCAGCTCTCCCCGGCAGCCCGGGTTCTCCTCATCATGGCGATAGCCCCGGTCAGCCTCTGCCATCTGCTTTCTCCGGACCAGGCGCCTGCCGGATTGCCTTGGGCCTATTTTAGCAATTGATGAACTGAAAAACAACATTTTTTCCTGAGGCCCTGTCAAAAAAGCTTTCATCTTATGTGTTACAGGCTTATATTTAAAAAAGAGTTGCAGTGCACTACAAACCCCTATTGCAGGAGAGAGAAAGAAATGATTAAATAGAGAACCCGATTCCGGAGGTAACCGCATGATACAATATCTGTTGGATGAATTCACCCACGACAACCCCACCATCACCAGTCTGATCCAGGAAGCCGACACCCCGCACCGAGCCCGTAATTTTCTCAAGGCTTATCTGGACGAATTTTCCCGCTTGTTGTTCAAAGAGAGCCAGCGCGACAGCAGCCTGGCCTGGTCGCAGCAGATCACCTGTTACCTGACCTTTCAGGAGATCATCTCCCTGCGCAGCGAACGGATCAGCCGCTTCAGCATCATCAAGCGTTTGTGGCAGGCGATCCATAAACGGGAAAATTCGTCCGATCAGCCGTTGAGCGAAGCCTTTTATACCGATCTCGGCCATATTCTGGCGGGCATGACCGGTAAAAGCACGATCTATCTCTCCAAAGAGCTGCCGGATTTCCTCACCATGCAGGGACAGGAGGCGGCCAATGCGCGTTCGGAAGAGCTGGACTGGCTGGCCGCGCATACCCTGGACTCCATCAGCCGCTACGCGCACGGCCTGCAGCCCGAGGTCATCGACAGACGGGCGCAAAACCGGGCGCGCATCCTCAGCCATTTCGGCGGCGCAGAAGAAGAGTGGCAGGATTACCGCTGGCACCTGCACCATCTGGTGCGCGACAGCGCTACCCTCTCCAGTCTGATCGATCTGACTGCCGATGAGAGCGCAGCGGTCGACCGGGCCCGCAAGGCCCGCCTGCCTTTCGGCATCACCCCTTACTACGCTTCGCTCATGGACCAGGAGGCGCACCGCATCGACGATCATGCCGTTCGCGCCCAGGTGATCCCGCCGCCTTTTTACGTTGATACCATGCTCGATCATCAGAACGACAAGGCGGACTATTTTGATTTTATGCGCGAGACCGACACCTCGCCCATTGAGCTGATCACCCGGCGCTATCCCCACATCGCCATCTTCAAGCCCTACAATACCTGCAGCCAGATCTGCGTCTATTGCCAGCGCAATTGGGAAATCGACGATGTCCTCTTTCCTGAAGCTCTGGCTCTGCCGGAAAAGATCGACCGTGCGATCGCCTGGCTGCAGGAGCATCCCGCCATCACCGAGGTGCTCGTCACCGGCGGCGACCCCCTGGTGATGCCCGACCGGGTGCTGGCCGGCATCCTGGAACGGCTGGCGGCCATCGCTCATATCGAGAGAATTCGCATCGGCTCGCGGATCTTCGTCGCTCTGCCGCAGCGGATGACCGATGATCTGGCCGATCTCATCGCCCGCTTTCATCAGCCCGGCCGCCGCGAGATGGCCATGGTCACCCATTATGAACATCCCTATGAAGTGACCCCGGAATCGATGGAGTCGGTGCAGAAGATGCGGCGGCGGGGCATCGCGGTCTACAATCAGGCGGTCTATACCATGGAGAACAGCCGCCGCTTCGAACTGGTGGCCCTGCGCCGCCTGCTGCGGTTGATCGGTGTCGATGCCTATTATACCTTTTGCACCAAGGGCAAGGACGAGACCCGCGACTATCGTGTGCCGATCGCGCGGCTGCAGCAGGAGGTCAAGGAGGAGGCGCGGCTCATGCCCGGACTGGTGCGCACCGACGAGCCGGTCTATAATGTCCCACGGCTGGGCAAGAATTACCTGCGTGCGGAACAGAACCACTCCCTGCTCACCATTCTGCCGGATGGAAGCCGGCTCTATGAATTCCATCCCTGGGAGAAGAATCTCACCATGGCGCCGACCTATCTCCACAAGGATATTCCCATCCTCGATTATCTCCGCGCTCTGGAGCGGCGCGGGGAAAATCCGGAAGAGTACCGCAGCATCTGGTACTACTTTTAGCGGAGTGGAGGCGGATCGCCGATGATGCGGCTGCACTCCTGAAGCGTTGTTCTATCTGGTACTGCTTTTATCTGACCGGCATCGGTACCATGCTATGGATCTGATCCAGGTGCATTCGATCCCAGCCCGAAACAGGGGAGGTAACAGCCATGAACAAGTTGGGCGCATCCGTTCTCCATCCCATGGAGCTTTTCAAATCCGGCACCTCTGTTCTGCTCGTTGCCATCCTGTTCTCATTTTCCCTGTTCCTGTCGGATCGGCCCGCCCCCGGACCTCATCCTGACCGTGGTGCCGCACCATCCACTCTCTATCCCCTGCCGCGTTTTGAAAAGAATCTCGGCCAGGCCGGCAGCGATGCCGATTTCCTCTGCCGGGGCCGGAACCATCTCCTTCTTTTGGGCCCGGCGGGTTCGTCGCTGCATCTGCTGGACACAAGCACGGGAGACAGCTTCATCCCGCTGCGCATGCAGGTGGCCGGCGCCCGTACCGGGTCAAGGGGCAAGGGGGTGAATGAGCTGAGATCGAAATCCAACTATTACATCGGCAATGATCCCAACTCCTGGCGCACCGGCGTGCCCCATTATGCGCGGGTTGAATATGCCGATCTCTATCCCGGCATTGACATGACCTACTATTTCCGGGGCCAGGAGGTGGAATTCGATTTCATCGTCGCGCCCGGAGCGGATGGTGGAGCGATCCGGCTCTCTTTTGCGGGCGCTGACAAGCTGGTTACCGATGAAGAGGGCCATCTTTCCATTCATGCTCAAGGAGAGCAGCTGGTCTATCATAAACCCCTGGCCTGGCAGCAGCGGGCGGGCCGCAAACAGCCGGTGGAGGTCCAGTTCGCCATGCTGGATGATCAGAACATCGGCTTCGACATCGCTTCCTATGATCGTCATGCAGAGCTCATCATCGATCCGCAGATCGTCTACGCCACCTATCTCGGCGGCAGCGACACAGATACCGGCTATGGCATCGCTGTGGATGCCGACGGTTGCGCCTACGTGACCGGATCGGCCGTCTCGGCAAATTTCCCCACGCAAAATGCGTTTCAGGGCGCCCTCACCCCGGGTATGTTCTCCAATCTGTCCGATGTTATTATCAGCAAACTGAGTGCGGATGGCAGGGATCTCCTCTATTCCACCTATCTCGGCGGCCGCTGGGATGACCGGGGCGCTGCGATCGCGGTGGATGCGAGCGGCCGCGCTTGCGTGACGGGGCAAACCAGTTCGGATGATGATGCCGGCAAGCCGGGCTATCAGGGATTTCCGCTCCAGAGGGCTTTTCAGGAGACCATCGGTGGCCCCAACTTTCCCGATGCCTTTGTCACGGTCCTCAATCCCTATGGAGATCTCTATTACTCCACCTACCTGGGTGGTAAATATGAGGACGCCGGCACGGACATCGCCGTCGGTGCCGACGGCTCCCTCTATGTCACCGGCAAGGAGTTTTCCTTCGATTTTCCGGTCAAGAACGCCTATCTGGAGAAGAAACCCGGCTACTATTTTGACGCTTTTGTGACCAAAATCGATCCGGCGAAATCGGGCGCGGCCTCGCTGATCTACTCCACCCATCTGGGCGGGACAGCGGATACCTACGGCAACGCCATCGCCGTTGATGGCAGTGGCTGCGCCTATGTGACCGGTAAAACCAGCGCCGTGGATTTCCCGACGCTCCACGCCATCCAGCCGGCTTATCAGGGCAAGGGGGATATCTTTGTCAGCAAGTTCGATCCGGCAAATTCCGGCGCCGCTTCTCTGATCTATTCCACTTTTCTGGGCGATGCGGTAAGCAATGAGGGGCTTGGCATCGCGGTCGATGCCCACGGCTGTGCCGTGGTGAGCGGATATGGCCCGGTGCCGGTCACTTCCGGCGCTTTTACCACCCCGGGCTCGGCGTTCATCTCCAAACTGAACGCAGCGGGCACCGGTTTCCTCTGGTCCGCCCGTCCCTACAACGCCAGAAAACTGGCCCTGGATCCCGATGGCAATGTCTATACCAATTCCTCTTATTTGTACCCCGGCGCCGGGGCGGGAGTGATGGCGCTCAAGGCGGACGGCACCGACACCCTCTACACCAGCCGGATTGTTGTGGTTCCCCAGGATGTGGCTGTGAGCGGCAGCGGCGATGTGTATGCAGCCGGGACGACTACGCTGGAGGATTTTCCCGTCGTCAATCCATTTCAGCCCTCATTGGCGGGCAAGTCCGACCTCTTTATCGTCAAGATGGCGGGCACGGTGAGGAAGACGCTGGCGGTCACCCCTGATCCGGTCTATTTTCCCCTCACTCTGCCCGGGGAGATAGCGCGGAAAAGCGTGGAGATCGCCAGTACCGGTGGCGAAGCGGTTGAGATCGGGAATATTGAAGTCGAGCCGGCTGCGCTCTTTGCGCTTGAAAATGCGCCCTCGCTGCCCTTGACACTCAAGCCGGGAGAAAAAGTCGAATTCCAGATCGCCTACGCGCCGCCCGCAGCGCTGAAAAAGGCCTTCAATCCTGCAGAAACAGGCGCCATGACCGTAACCAGCAATGCGGATGAGCCGATCACCACAGTTTCTCTTTTTACGGCCGGCATCATTGTCAACAACACCGGTGACGCCTCCGATTACGACCTCAACGACGGCATCTGCGATACCGACCCGGACCAACCCGGCAATCAGTGCACCCTGCGGGCTGCCATCCAAAACGTCAACGCACTGCAAAGTACTATTCCGACAACCGTCTATTTCAGAATCCCTGGCAGCGCCCCATTCGAAATCAAGCCGCTGGGTGCTTTGCCCGCCATCGACTATCCTCTCCTTTTTGACATATTATCTGCCCATGCTCCTGTTGTGCTCAACGGCGAAAAGGCAGGGGAGGCGGACGGTTTGATCATTCATGCCGGGAACAGCCTGATATGTGACATTATTTTAGAAAAATGGCGGGGCAACGGCCTCCATATAAAGGGGGGGAATGGGAATACCATCGAGAGATGTGTTATGCGCGCGAACGGCTATCCACAAAAAGAGCGGCGCGCTGGTATCCTGATCGAGGAAAGCTCTTCTAATGAGGTGCGCAAAAACAAAATTTTCAGTAATATAGGGGTCGGTATCCATATACACGGCGAGTCCTCTCAGCTTAACCATATATTTGACAATCGAATCGGTTATAACCAGTTCGGTACCGCAGGAGCCAGTGTCCAGGCTTCGGGTATCGCGATCCTTCAAGGGTGTAACAACAAAATTCAAAATAATGAGATTGGATCAAACTTGTACGGCATTACTATCGAAAGCGTGAACTCACTCAGTGGCAAGGCTGCCGGAAATCTGATTCAGTCCAATCAAATCGGCTCTGACACGTCGGGGAAGGTTAATTATGGAAATTTTATTTTTGGCATTCTCATCAAGGGCGCTCATGAAACGGTCATTGACGGCAATCTCATCAGCTGGAATGGGAATGAATCTCTACCCTTTTGCGGTGGCTTGAAAGTTGCAGATGATGCGCGGGATACCCAGGTGATCAATAATATCATCGGACCCGATTCCAGCGGATTGGTGAGTGATATGGACGTGGGAAATAAGGGGGATGGTGTCATAATTGCCAATGGCGCCAGCTATACACGGTTACGCAACAATTTGATTTCTGCCAACCACAGGTATGGAATCAGAATCGGTGAGGAGGATCATAGTAAGCAAAATGGAGTTGTTCATCACACAACAATTGAAAACAACGTTATCGGTCTCGATAGGAATCGAGACGAAGTGATGGGCAATGGCGGAAGCGGCATTCTGGTTTATGAACAGAGCTACGCAACCAGTATTCAATCGAATGTAATCTCCGGGAACAGCGCATCCGGCGTGTACATAACGACCGGGAAAGCAATCCATGCCAATATCATTGGCGATAACAAAATCGGCACCGACGGCTCGGGTACGAAGCCAGCCCCTAATAGTTCGGGTATCTATGTTTCGTATTCATCAAACTTGCTTATTTTGGGCAACACAATCTCGGGCAATACTGAAAAACAAATAGGGATAAGCGATCCTACGCCAGGTGTCTGCGCCATAATGAACAATAACATCGGGCCGGCAGTAACAGGCGAGGCGCTGGCGTGGAATTCAAATTCGGAAGTTGGTATTCAGTTGTCAGAGGCTTCTGCTACAATTGATGAAAACCAGATCGCTTTTAACATGATCGGTATAGAATGCAAATCACATACAGACGCGAATATCACGAATAACATGATCCATCACAATGAGCTGGGAGTAAAGATCAGGCAGAGTCCGGCCACAATCATCCAGAACGCGATTTTTGAGAATTATCGGGGAATCGATGTCGACAATCGCGAAACAGGCAAGGCTGTCATTGCCAGCAACGAAATTTTTGACAATTTCGGTTCGAACAGCGGCATCCATCTGATTTTTGCCAACGCGGCCATTTATGGCAATTATATTCATCATGATACAGGTGACGGCATCACCATCGCCGGCGGCGGTTCGCCGCTCATCCAGAAAAACAATATTATGGACAATCAGGGATTCGGCGTCCGTCACACAGGTAGTTCTGCATCAGTCGATGCTCGCTATAACTATTGGAATGATGCCAGCGGACCTGGCGGTGCCGGTCCCGGAAGCGGCGACAGGGTGAGCGTCGGTATCGATTATACCGGCTGGCGTAAAGAGGCGGTCTCGCTATTCGTCTGCCCCGAGAGGGATACCCTGGTGCTCAAGACTGGCAAGCAGGATCAGATCACGCTCTTTTTTCAGAACTGGTCCTGGGCCGGCGATGTTGTCGAACACACGGTGCATGCGGATAAGGATTGGGTGGTCCCGAAGCAGACGAGAATGATCGGATTGGGGCAGGCTTGGGGAGCATCCGACCAGGTTGACTTTTTTGTCCCTGCCTCCACGCCGCAAGGGAGTACTGCCCGTGTGGAGGTGCGCGCCATCTCCACCATCAACCCGGCCTACCGGGACACCGCGCGTTTTGTCGTGATTGCGGGATCTATGGCTCTGCACCGGGTCATAGTTTTACCCGATTCGGTCATGGTCGCTCGTGGAGACAGCGTATTATTCACAGCGCAGGGTTATGATCAATTCGCCGGCGCCCTGGCAGTTCAGCCCCTCTGGCAGTGCACCGGCGGGACTGTCGATCGTTCCGGACTCTTCGTCGCGGGCCAAACCACCGGGCTTTACCAGGTAACGGTCAGCGATTCGTCGTCCGGCCTATCCTCACGGGCCAAAGTGCTGGTCGGTGAAGAGACCGGTGTCACTGATCGCGATGATATACAGCCGATGCGGTTTTATGTTTCTCAAAATTATCCCAATCCCTTCAATCAAACTACCCGGCTGGATTTTATGCTGCCGAGGCCCTCGAAGGTCCAAATCGATATTATTAATGTCCGGGGCCGCAAGGTGCGAAGGCTGCTCGATGAATATCAGCCGGCCGGTAATTATTCTGTTCAGTGGGATGGTTATGACGATCAGGGCGGAGCGGTAGCCGGGGGCCTGTACATATGCAGGTTTAACGCACCTGGCTTTGTCGAGAGCAGAAAAATGGTTTTACTGCGGTAAGGCGTCTCTGCAAGTCGTGTGACCCTGGTTTGGCAGCACTATCCGTTTTAAAAGCTCCACTTCAACCGTGTATAACCGACTTTAGCATCGCCACCGAATTCGCTGCCCGGATCGCCGGATAAGAACTGGCCGATGAGGAGAAAGTCGAGGTTGTCGCCGAGGGAGACGGAAAGCGAAGGCGCGACGTAGCAGGAATGATCACAGGGATTATGGATGATTGCTGTATCGACCGTCACCAGGGGGGTGAGGGGATAGCGCAGCTGCACGAATCCGTTCAACCGGCTGCGGGTAAGGGTTTTTGCCGTGAGGTACATTTCGCCGAGAAAATCGATGGCACCGGCGGCATCGGTTTTTCCAGCGCTGTTGTAAAGCAGACTGATCTGGCCATAGAGGCCGTTGCGCAAGGTATAATCAGCTGACAGACTTGCGATCCAGGTGGTGCGGAACATTCCCGTGTCGCGCGGATGAAACCAGGTCCATTCACCGCGCACGGCCCCGCCACCGGCCTGGCCCGACCATCCCGCTCCAACCACCCAATCCCGTGCCCATCGCCCTCCCAGCACTTGCAGGTCATATCCCCATCGGTTCATTCGGTACAACATCGCCAGGACTGCTTCATTGGCATCCTCTGCCGGCTGATAGACAGCCTGCAAGAACGACACCGCTCCGGTATAGCAGGTTACCTGCACGGCGTCCCGTCCCGACCGCTCTTCATAATCAAAATCGATGTAGGAAAAGCTGTTGAAAAGGTCATTGGGATTCCAGACCAGGTTCATGCCCCAATTGATCCGTTGGCGGCCGAGGCGCAGCTGCCAGTTCCGATGGGTGTAGTCGATATAACCCCGGTCGATCATGCTATGCACAACCCAGGATGAGCCATCGGCGATGACTCGGGACCAGCGCCAGTAGCCGGGATCCTCTTCAAGAGTTTCAGCATAGTGGGGGATAAGTGAGACGAGATCCCCGTAGATCAGGCGGTTGCGCAGGCCCAGGGTCATCTGCATTCCGGAGGCAGCATGCCAGGTGGCGTCGATGCGGTTGTGGACCATGCTGCTGAGCAGCCACTCCGGGCATGCTGGCATCACGATGACCGCATGCAGATGTTTCGTATAACCGCTGATCTGAGGGCGAGCTGTCCGGGGCGTCAGGGCCAGAAAAGCAAGCAGGGAGATCCAAATGCTCCTCGAAATGAACCACTGCCGCTGTTTTTGCCCCTTGCCGGCGGATCTCATGAGCGGGCCTCATCTTTTTCCACCCGGCCGTCCTGAATGGTGATGATCCGGCGGGCCTTTTCCATGACGTGCGGATCGTGAGTGGAGAAGAGAAAGGTAATTCCTTCATCCCGGTTTAATTGGGCCATGAGGTCGAGCAGGCTCGCAGCCGTTCTAGAGTCCAGATTGGCGGTCGGTTCGTCGGCAAGGATGAATTTCGGTTTGGCTGCCAGGGCGCGCGCCACGGCGACGCGCTGCTGTTGACCGCCCGAGAGCTCGCCCGGCCGGTTATGTGCTCGTTCCGCAAGACCGACAGCCCGCAGCAGGTCGTGGCCACGCCTCTCCTGCTCCGATTTGGGCCGGCCTTGCAGTTCGAGAATAAAGATAACATTCTCAAGCGCAGTGAGAACCGGGATAAGGTTGTAGGCCTGAAACACAAACCCGATATGATGCAGGCGATAGCCGATGCGCTGGCCGGCGGGCATGGCCGTGATATTGACGCCATCGATGATGACCGCTCCCTGCGTTGGATCATCCAGGCCGCCCAAAATGTTCAGCAGGGTCGTCTTGCCTGAGCCCGACGGGCCCACAATTGCTGTGAATTCACCTGCTGAGATGGAGAGATTGATGCCATTCAGGGCGCGTACCGGCACCTTGCGGTCGTCATAGACCTTGTGCAGATGCGTGATTTCTATGATGGCCATATCCATGATTCTTTCTATTCTATCTCTATTCGATGCGGATCGCCTCGGCCGGCCGCAGTTTCAGAGCCTTGCGGGCGGGATAGATGGCGGAGAGAATGGCAGTCAGGACCACCAGCAGTGTTAAAATGACAAAAAATGGGGCTGCTACCCCGGGATAGACATGCGCGGCATAGCCGATCGCGGCCAACCCCTCACCGACGATGGAGAGGTCGATGCCACGGCGGCTGTAATAGTGAATGACTGCAGCGCTGACCGCCATCCCGATGGAGCCTCCTGTCAGAGAGAGAAAAATCGTCTCCAGCATGATCATGACAAAGAGGCGGATTTTGCTCATCCCGAGCGCCATCAGCAGCCCGAGTTCACGGGTGCGCTCGACGATAGCCATGAGCATGGTGTTGATGATACCGAAGGCGAGCGCGATTAAAATGATGACAAGAAACATGAACATCATTTGCTGCATCAAACCCTGCAGCATGCCCAGGTCCGGCGCGATCTCACGCCAGGTCTCGATTTTGAGATCCGGGTATTGAGAGGCCAGTAATCCGGCCGCTGAAGTGATTTTTTGCGGTTGGCGCAGCAGCAGAGCGATTTCATGACTCTCATTCTCCGGCAGGACGAGCAGGCGGCTGAGGTCTCTATAGTCAGCGAAAATCCGGGTCTCATCAAAGAGCGAATTGTCGCTCCTGAAAATGGCGGTTATTCTAAAAGCCCCGCCTGTCAGGGTGCCGTCATCAGCCTGGGCGGTCAGCACAATCTTTTGGCCGACTTTTACCTTGAGCTTCCCGGCGAGCCTTTCCCCGACAACAATCGGATTCCTGCGACCGGTCGAGAAATAATCGCCCGTGGTGATCTTTTGCCAGACATTGGTCACCTTTTTTTCAACTTCCGGCTCGATCCCGATGATCTCTACGCCCGTTCCGCCTCCGGCCGTACTGGCCATGGCGCGGACCCGGTAGCGCCTGGTGGCTGTGACCACATCAGGGTTACGAGCAAGCTGGGCCAGAATGCTGTCAGCCCCTGAAATTCGATATTTCAACTCCTCATCATCCAAAAAGAGGGGATGGTGCAGCTGGATATGTGAGACCTGCAGAGCGATGGAGGCGTTCACCGTCTGCTGAGCGATCCCTTCCATGAAGGCGATGGAAAAGATGCCGCCGAACAGGCCAATCGCGATAGCCGCGATGACGATACCGCTGCGTAATCTGTTGCGCCAGACATTGCGCCAGGCTATGGCAGCGATCATAAACTGTTCTCCCAAACTACCCGTGCAAGGCTTTAACGACCCGGAGTTTCAGAACGCTGGCAAGCGGCCAGGCCGCTGCCAGCGCGGTAAGAATAAGGACTGTCCAGGCTTGATGAATGAAGACAGACGATTCAAAGAGAAATGGCAGCACGGGCTCCATACCAAAATTTTCGATCGCCTTCGCCAATTCGCCCGAAAAACGGGGTGGATGGATGGTATAATGCCAGATGATGGGCATGCTCGCGAGAGAACCCAGAACGATGGCCAGTGCGGACATGATCGCAGTCTCAATGGTGAGCATAGTGAGGAGCCGGCTTTTGCGCAGCCCGACGGCGAGCATCACGCCGAACTCCCTCCTGCGCTCGTGGATCATCATCGTCAGCGTGCCGAAAATGCCAAAGGTGACGATCACATAGAGGATACCGAGCATGATCAATCCACCGGCATTATCCGATTCAATCTGCTGCACCAGCTCCACCTGCATATCGTCCCAGGGCATCACCTCGTAATCCGCCTCCGGCAAACGTTGCCGCAGTGCCGCTGTGACCTCTGCGGTCTTTTGCGGATCTTCCAGATCGATCGCCAGGGAGGTAAGACGATTTTCGGCACTGAAAAACAGCTGGCAGACCGGCAGAGGAATATAGACCAGCTGGTTGTTCAGTTGCGGAGAGGCAAAATGGGCCAGACCACAGATGGAATATTTGCCCGCCGCGCTGATGCCGTGATACCCCTGGCTGAGCAGTACCAGGGTATCGTCTACAGTCACTCTTAAAAATTCAGCCAGTCTTTCCGCGACCAGGACTTCCGGTTCATCCGGAGAGAGATAGCGGCCTTTGGTAATCCGCCCAGCCAGGGCGGTCAGTTTATGTTCGGCTGCAGGGTCTATGCCCACTACCATGATGCCCTTGGTTTGCTCCGCCCCTGAAGCCAGGGCAAAGGATTCGAGGCGCGGGATGACGCCGGCTACGCCCGCTCTCTGCTGGAGCAAAAGGGAGAGAGAGTCGGCCATAATGAAGGAGTATTCCAGGGTCTTGTTGTCCCAGTAACCCCGCCGATGAATTTGAACATAACCGCTGTAGCTTCTTACGACATCCCTGACCATCTTGCGATAACTGCCCAACTGCCAGGAACGCATGATGAGAGCCAGCAGTATGGCGAGAAAGATCGAGGCCATGGTGATCAGGGTGCGCCGCGCATTACGCCAGAGATTGCGCCAGGCCAATTTCAGCAGGGTCCTCATATCAACGCACACGCTTCATGTTCTGCTGTGAGAAAAAGGCATCGTCGATGGAGGTGTTATATTCTATGGCATCGATCAGCAGGGTTGTGCTGTGGCCGGGTTTGCCTGCCGGGATGATCTCCATGCGGGTGGGAATGGTGCGGTCCCCCATGGGCCTGATGTCGTAAAAGTTTTCCGTATGCACCAGTTCGCTCTCTTCGTCAAAGAATTCAGCCCTGATCTGCAGATAGTCCTGCTCTTCGATCCAGAGCAGGATTTTGCCCCAGACCACGGCGGCATCGGGCAAGGGGGTGAGCTCAATTTTATGGCAGCTATAGCCTCGGATCGTTTCCAAACCGGTTTTTTCGTGACTGTAGTCGAGGAGGATAGAGGATTCCTTGAGCAGGTCATCATTGGTAAAGTCCGAGCCCATCCACGATTGACTCATCATCGAGGGGGGAATCTTGATCATGCGGTCGATGGCCGGCACCCACTGCCACATCTCATTTTGACGTTTTAAAAAGGCCTGGCCCTTTTCCTTTGCAGGAGCAGTGATCAGAACGAGCGCATAATCACGGCCTTTGCTCCAGCTTTTCATCGCGACTGTGCGGCTCCAGTTGGGCCGGGATATGGTCATGGTCATCTCGCTGCGGCTGGTTTTACCGCGAAATTTATCGTCGGCGCGCTGCACAATCTCCCGCGCGCTCTCCTCCGGCAGCGCCAGCCCGGCATGGCAAACGACGAGAAGAGACACTATAATACGGATCATTTTGAACGCCTTTGTATGGATAAGTGTTTATGGACCTCTGATCCATTTTTTGCGACGCTGGAGGTCATTATTAGGAATATAGGATAAAAAGCGTGATGAGCAAGTGAAAAATGACTGTATCACTGCCGCACTTTTGCCCCTGGAGCCGGTACCGCATCCGGATGTCCCGGTTTGGTGCCATACAGCCGACGGGGAACAAAAACTGTGCATGGAGTGTTAAAATTTATATACTATTGATAAAATAGAAATTAAATGGTTTTAAGCGGTTCTGGAAATCCTGCATTTCGGGGAAATCGCTGGATTGTGTCTCTATTCTCTATCATCCTCCGCCGCCCGCTCAGCCGGTCCCAGCTTGATCCTGAAAATCCGTTCAAAGCGAATGCATTTTTAATAAAGCGCCATTAAGTAAATTGAGGGATGGTCATGCGACATCGACTTTTCACGGTTTCAAACCGCTTGCCTGTACAATTCAGCAAGCGGAAGGGAGTGATCACCTATCAGCCCAGCGTGGGGGGATTGGCCACAGGACTTTCTTCCTTGCGCAAGGCCTATGACCTGCGATGGCTGGGATGGCCGGGCCTTATCAGCACGGACCCCGTCGAGCAGGCCGGTATTACCGCTTCGCTCGGAAAACTCGATATGACACCGCTCTTTCTCAACAAGGAGGAACTCGAGCTCTACTATGAGGGCTTTAGCAACAAGACAATCTGGCCGCTCTTTCACTATTTTACCCAGTTCGTCGACTACGACGCCTCCTTCTGGCAGGCTTACAAGCAGGTTAATCAGCGCACTGCGGATGCTGTGCTTGCTGCTTCCGATCCAGGGGATTTGATCTGGATCCATGATTATCATCTTATGCTGGTGCCCGGAATGATCCGCGCCCGGCGGCCGGATGCCGTCATCGGCTATTTCCTGCACATCCCTTTTCCCTCCTTTGAGCTCTTTCGCACCCTGCCCTGGCGCGAGGAGTTGATCAGCGGCGTACTGGGTGCGGATCTTGTCGGTTTTCACACCTATGATTACGCGCGTCATTTCATCAGCGCCTCGCTGCGTCTTGCCGACGTAGAGCAGTCGCTCACCCAGCTGGTCTATGGAGATCGCATTATCCAGGTGGACTCTTTTCCCATGGGCATCGATTTCGATAAATTCGACAGTGCGCGCAGCCGCAGGCCGGTTATACGTGAAGTACGCGAGCTGGAGCCGCGCCTGGAGGGTCGCAAGGTGATCCTCTCTATCGACCGGCTCGATTATTCCAAAGGCATACTCCAGCGTCTGATGGGTTTTCGCCGTTTTCTCGAGCTTTATCCCGAGTTTCATGAAAAGACCAAACTGCTGATGGTTCTGGTGCCGTCCCGCTCGCAGGTCGAGGCCTATAAGGATCTGCGCACCAAAGTCAATGAATGGGTCGGGCAGATCAACGGTGAATTCAGCACAATCGGCTGGTCGCCGGTCTCCCATCTCTACCGTGCTTATGGGTTTGACAGTCTGGCGGCTTTGTATCAGTTGGCGGATGTCTGTCTGGTGACCCCGTTTCGCGACGGCATGAACCTGGTCGCCAAGGAGTACATTGCCTGCAGAGCGGATGAGAGTGGTGTGCTGATTCTGAGCGAGATGGCCGGGGCCGCAGAGGAGCTGCGGGAGGCGATTTCGATCAATCCCAACGATATCGACGATATTGCGGCTGCGCTGCATACGGCCTTGACCATGCCGGAGGAGAAGCAAAAAGAGAGTATGCATAAAATGCGTGAGCGTCTGAAGCGTTATGATGTGATGCGCTGGTCGGATGATTTTATCCATTCTCTGGAGCATGCTCACAGTGCTTCCCAGATGATCCGTTCCAAAGAGATTACGGAAAGCGTGCTTAAAAAGATCATGACCGACTATGAACGCAGTGAGCATCCGGTGATTTTTCTCGATTATGACGGCACCCTGCGGCCGTTTGAGGATCTTCCGCAAATGGCCATTCCGGACGCCGCTCTGCTCGACCTGCTGGCGGATTTGTCGGAGCCGGGGAAGTGTGAGTGCATCATCATCAGCGGCCGGGATCGTGCGACGCTGCAAAAGTGGTTCGGCCATTTGCCGGTTGGTCTGGTCGCTGAGCATGGCGCATGGATCAGCCGGGGAGGCGGCGACTGGCGAACGATCGAGGAGCTGGATGAATCCTGGAAAGGGGATATCCGGATTATTCTCAACCAGTTTGTCGAGCGAACACCCGGTTCAATGATCGAGGAGAAGAATTATTCATTGGCGTGGCATTATCGCAAAGCGGATGTCGGGTTGGCGGAAGTGCGCGCGCGCGAGCTGCTGTCGCGGTTGGGAAGCATAGCCGGGCCTCTTGATCTGCAGGTGCTTCAGGGCAGCAAGGTGATCGAAATTAAAAATACCGGCATCCATAAAGGCCGCGCCGCGCTGCAGCTGCTTCAGGAGCAGTCGCACGATTTTCTTATGGCCCTCGGCGACGATTGGACCGATGAGTATCTCTTCAAATCCCTGCCTGCAGATGCCTATACGATCAAGGTGGGCATCCGTGCCACAGCTGCGCAATATTGTGTGCGTAATGTCTCCCAGGCGCGCGATCTGTTGGCGGGATTGATTCGGAAGAGGTGAGTAGATAAGGAGGTGTTTGTGATACGATTGGATGACTATAGAACTATTGTCGGGGACGAACTGATCGGCAAGATATTCCGCAAGGCGCGTGTTCTCTATGGCAAGCGGATCATTCATGTCAATTCGACTTATACGGGAGGCGGGGTTGCCGAGATGCTGCAAAGTCTGGTGCCATTGATGAATGACGCCGGCTTGAAAGCCGATTGGCGAATTTTACGCGGATCGCCCGATTTTTTTGACATCACCAAAAAATTTCATAACGCCCTGCAGGGGGATACGATCAATCTCTCCAGGATCAAGAAATCGATCTACGAGCAGGTGAATGAAGATTTTTCCCGGTACGCCGATCTCAATCATGATGCGGTTATTATTCATGATCCTCAGCCCTTGCCCCTCATCCGCTATTACCGCAAAAGCCAGCCCTGGATCTGGCGCGGCCATATTGATCTTTCCGATCCCAATCCCACTCTGTGGGAATACCTCAAGGCTTTTATTTTACGCTACGATCTGGTGATCGTCTCCAGCAAGGCCTACCAGAAAACCGATCTGCCCGTCGAATACCGCATCTTCACGCCGGTTATCGATCCCCTCAGCGCGAAGAACATCGCGTTGTCGAGTCAGAATATTCACAGCTATATGAAGAAGTATAATATCCCGACGGACAAACCGATCATCACGCAAATTTCGCGATTTGATAAATGGAAGGATCCTCTTGGTGTTCTGGAGGTGTTCAAGCGCGTGCGGGAAAAGATAGACTGCCGTCTGGTGCTTTGCGGCAGCATGGCCTCAGACGATCCGGAGGGGATTAAAATTTATGAGGCGGTGGAACGGGAGGCCAACAGCATGCTGCACAGTCAGGATGTTATACTTCTGACGACGGAGAATAACTTTCTTGTCAACATGCTGCAGCGCGCTTCGGCGGTGATCGTGCAAAAGTCGCTGCGCGAAGGGTTCGGCCTGACTGTGACCGAAGCACTGTGGAAAGGGCGGCCTGTGGTGGCTTCCCATGTTGGCGGTATTCCCCTGCAAATCCAGGATGGAGAGAGCGGTTTTCTGCTTGACCCCACGGACAACAAAGGCTTTGCCGAAGCGGTGCTGCGCTGCTTGCGCAATCCCACACAAGCCACGGAAATGGGTCTCAAAGGGCGTGAATTTGTCCGGCAGAATTTCCTGATTACCCGTCTTTTGCTCGACTATCTACAGCTTCTTGCAGAGATTATCTGATCAGGAAGGCGACTCGCCGGAATGCGGGTGATAAAACAAGGGCGGGATTGATGCATGAGGCTTGGCTTGAGGAGGTATCCCGAGTGTGGCCCTGCCGGATCATCCGGTGACTTTAGCTCTGGATGGCGGCCTGGGCGCGGAGCAGGTCGTGGAGGGTGATGAGCCCAATGACTTTTTCCTGCTCCCGCTCCACGACGAGGACGATATTGGAGGGCGAATCGATGAATTTG
>Ga0116148_1001961_pt1 | contig 21163 bp, 17 predicted proteins | sample AD_UKC055_MetaG_FD_89786 | JGI IMG/M metagenome (GOLD analysis project Ga0116148, IMG submission 89786) | Active sludge microbial communities of municipal wastewater-treating anaerobic digesters from USA - AD_UKC055_MetaG | ecosystem: Engineered > Bioreactor > Anaerobic > Digestate | place: USA... | reverse complement strand
CCGGGACTTTGCCATCGTCAGCCTCTTTCTCAACACCGGCATTCGCGTGTCCGAGCTGGTCGGACTTGATATCGATGACGTGAACCTGCCGGAGCGCCGCATCACCATCCGGGTCAAGGGCGGCCACACCGCGATGCGGTTTCTGAACGTCCATGCCCGCCGCGCGCTCGAACCATACCTGAAAGCCCGCCGGAAGACGCCGGTCGAGACTCGCGCGCTGTTCGTCAGCAATCAGGGCCGCCGCGTGTCCGTCCGGTAAGTGCAGCGCTCGTTCGATGAGTGGCTTGCCGCCGCGGGCATCGGGAAGAACATCTCCGTCCACGGTCTGCGCCACACGTTCGCAACCAGTCTGCTCGAGCGCACCGGGAATCTCGCGCTGGTGCAGCAGAGTCTCGGCCACCGGCACATCTCGACGACGACCATCTACGCCCACGTGCCGTCCGAGGAACTTCAACAGGCGATGGAAACCTTATGAAGGGAGCGCCGCATGGATTCGCATGAACAATATGAGATTGAACAGGCGGCACGGGCGCTCGCAAAACGGTTCATCCGTCCCTATGTCGAGCGCGGCGACTCGTTCGAGAGCCTCAAGAAATCCCACATGGGGATGGGCTGCACGGGGGAGCGCGTTCAGATCGGCGGCTGGATGAACGATAAATCCTGGTCCACCGATTTCATCCTCGTGTCGAAAGTCGGCGGACGGAGGCGAACGTCACGTTCCGGCTCCGGGACGTTTTCAAGGAAGTCCGGGGCGAGATTCAGTCCGCCCGCGATGTCGATGACTTCCGTCTGGAGCCGGGGTGACCGCCGTGCGCCCCTTGCGCCGCCGCCACTTTACAGAGACCGCATCGCCGGTCTCTTTCTCTTCCTGTGGGGCGTCCGGGGGACCCGGAAACCTGGCGCGGGAAAAACGCCCCGCGCGGTTTGCCCCTCTGGGGGGCCGGTTCGCTTTGAAATTTGAGTTTTTCGCGCATTCGATTGATGCCTCGATGCTCGAGCCGATAACGCGACAGGCGCGAACCTGGGCGCGACCGTCCGCGAACGGTGCGGCTCCGCTGTGCGGTTCCGATGATTCAGTTTTCAAGGTTCAATGTCCGCCGTGGCCGTTGGCCGGGGCGGACTATTCCGGACTGCTCGATATGTGTGCTTCTCCCGCGACTTATGCAGGAGTCTCCGCGAGGGTCGGAGGGGTCTTCCAGCGTCGCATTTTGTGTCCTCGACGACGCTTCACGCCTCGAACCCCTTGGTTTCATCGGACTTTTTCGGATCGTCCCCTTCATCAACTGTGACTGTTTTTTTCGATCCTTCAGAGTAGGCGCCGTCCCCGCCGGCCTGTCCGGCCCGCTCCCTCGCTTCTTCCTCATCGACACTCTTCAGAAGCGCCGACGCCCATTCCGCCGGGGTGGTATTGATATTCACCGTGTCGCCCTCGCGGGCGCTCTTGGTCGCCTTCAAATCGGCAAGGTGCATCCGGAGCGTCCGGTCGTGCGTTTCAATCGCCTTGAGGTCGCCGTTTTTCGCGGCGCGCCGTAGAAGAATCATGCTCAGGGCGACAAGTTCCGTGGCGATGAAGTCCGAGGATTTATTCAGGTTGAAATCCTCGTGCATCTGGTTGGCCGTGGCCAGAAAATCCTTTCGCTCATTCTCGTCCAGAACCTCGAACGCCAGGAACCCGTGTTTGAGTCCGACCGCCAGATCAACGTCGAGTTCCTCGGCGGTCTTTGCGAGTTTGTCTTTGTATTTCTGTATGACGTTGGTGTCCCGTCCGCTGGTCGTCTTCCTGGGCGGATCGGTCGGTTTCCTCTTTTTGTGAGCGCCGTGCAGCCTGCACACGGTGTAACCGTGGACGGCGGGATTCTCACACCGGCGGCCCGTGCTCTTACTGGTCGCGGTACACTGCGGGATATTTTCATTTAACGGTTTGAACGTCATTGTTTTATACCGAAGATACGGTTTGCTCTATCTGGCCGCCGGAATTTCGGGGGGATCGCGGAAAATAAATTTTTTGCGGGTTTTCCGGCTGCGCATCCCCCTCCGCGATCACAGCCCTACTATATAAAAGACTTTTTGGGGCTGTTTTTTAAGCATGCATTTTTATTAATTTTATGCACGCTCCCGTTCAGCGGCTCTCATGTTTGAGTATGATTCGGCGGATTTGGCCGGGGGTCAGTTTCGCAAGCCCGGCAATTTCTTTAGTGGTAACGCCATTTTTTTTCAGGAATACGACAAGCTCATCGCGCTCTTTGCGTTCCTCTCCTGTGCCCGGCACCCACAGAATTCCGCCCGGAAAATATTTTCTGATCTCGTTGATAAGCTCTTCCGGCAAAATTTCAGCGGCGTTCTTATAACTCATTCGGATTACCCCCTCTCGACCACTAATGAAGGGACCTGCTTGCGCGTGCTTTGTGTGGGGGCACTTTCCTCGGGTGCGGTTCCGGCTCTATTCCTTATTATTTTGTCTATCTCCCGCACGTCGGTCGTCCGGACGGCTGCGTCCAGCATTTCTTTTCCATACAGGGCGACGGCATGATTGTAGAGTTTTGAAATTCTGTCGAGGATTTCCACAAACGTGGCTTCAGAGATTTTTCCACGCGTGAGCGCCTGTTCCATAAGTGTGAACTTGTGGTAGAACCACGCCCAGTATTCCGGGGTAAGGCGGCGGTGAACCTTCCCGGCCTGAACGAAAGTTTCCGGCGGACTCCAGAATTTCGCGGAATCGATTTCAATGAAAGTGGCGTCTGAGGCGGCGTAGACTATGGTTTTCATGGTTTCCTCCCTGATCGACCTGATTCATTACGGTTGCATTACGGTTGGAGAAAACAACCGAAATGGGAAATAACGGCTTGCCAAAAGGCTTTTTTGAAAAACATTACGGCATTACGGTTAAATCCCTATTTACGTCTATACATGAAAAAAACATATTTTATTTTTTTTATTTTTTTCTCTCGCGAGACGTAATTAGAGAAACAACCGTAATGCCGTAATGTTGGGGGTAAAAAGGACAAAAATACCGCTTCGCAAAAGGCTTTTACAACATTACGGTTGAGCCGTTTCAACCGTAATGAACCGTAATGCAGCCGTAATGCGGCTGTATAAACTACTACACAAATTCTAAAACTCATCGCAATTTAACCCCCACAATGATTTTCTGCGATCCCCCGTTGAGCCATCTGGACGTAAACTCGCAGTCAGGCAGTATGCGCCTCAGCTCTTTGAAAAAGCTGATTGACGAGAACGGCCTTAAACTGTTGTCTCGGCAAAATTCCTTGTAGGCGTCGTAAATCTCGCGGTTCGAGACATACGGTTCCACGCCCATTTCATCCGGCTCTGTGCCGCGGTCGCAGCAATCGGTAATGAACGACGCGACGGAACTGCTGTGCCGTTTCATGTCTTCTATGGCTTCGAGCATTTCAAGCGGTATCTCGAACCGTCCGCGGGGCTGGAGTCGTTTGTAGCCGGTCAGAGACCACTGGAATATGCCGGGAAGTTCGGTAAGGAGTTTATCGAGCAGGGCGGTGTCTTCCCGCCCCTCGAAGGATTGCTTAAAGTAGAGGACGAGAAGCCTGCGGTAGACGCCTTGGGAGGTGTCGTTGAATTTCGGGAAATTGTTCGTGGCGAAGCACAGGCGCGCGAAGATCGGGAAGCTAAACCTGTCGCGGAACTTGAAAGCGTCTTCCTGCGTCTCGCCCGACACAATGGATTTGAACGCCGCGGAATTCGCCACTTCCCGCGCCTCGGTTTCCTTGCACAGATTGAGCAACTTGTTGAATAGCCCCACCGTGTGAAAATCGGCGTCCAGCTTGTCGAGCGATATGTGCGAGCAGTTCTCCTTGCCGATAAGATTCTCGAGCACGGTCAGCGCGACGGTTTTGCCATTGCAGCCCTCGCCGACGCAGAACAGCGCTTTTTCAAATCGGGTGTCCGGCACGAGGCAATATCCGAACCATTCCTGGAGGATGCCCTGGGAGTCCGGGTCGCCGGGGAATATCTCGTCAAGGAACCGCATCCATCTCGGACATTTCGCCCCGGGCTCGAAGGCGAACGGCAGTTGAATGGTCGACAGGTACTTCGGGTCATGCGGCAGCATCCGGCCGGAATTAATGTCGTACATGCCGTTCCTGAGGTTTAATAAATGGCGATAGCCATTTAATACCGATTCGACCGGCAGCAGCACCCGCGAGTGGATGGCGATTTTTTCGCGCACCTCGTCGCGCAATCTTTTTGTCGTGTTGTCGTTTCGATAGTTCTCATCGAGCCGCACATCGATGATCTGGTTGATGTTGTCCTGTTCCATACGTATCCACACTCCTTTTCTGTATTGAAACCATCCGGTATTGGATGCTTGGCAGAAAGGCCCCGCGAAATCGACGATGTCCTCGGCAAGTTCCCTCAGCGTCGGATCGTCGACTTCATAGTTGTCCGCTGGCGGGGCTGACGATTTGAGCTGGCGCATTGTAGTGCGAAGCGCCGTCTTCGATATCTTTGTCGTGAAATGCGCCCGGATCGCGTCGAGGTGCGTGTCCTGTTCGAGCGTGGTGCGTCGCGCGAGTCTGCGCAGTATGGGCTCCAGCGCGCTGTTTCTTTCATTCTCCGGCGCGTCGGGGGGTATCGAGCGGATGGCGTAATGAATCGGCGTCAGCGCCGTGGCGAGAAGCGCGCGGAAGTCGTCCGCTGTGTGGGTGAGAAAATATTCATTGACGTCAACCTTGGAATCCTGTTTCAGCTCATCAAGGACATTTTTTGGACAGTCCGGCGGCATTTCCGCGAGCCGGGCGCGCGCCTGTTTCTGCTTTTCGCCGATGGGCAGGCTCGATACAAAAACTTTCAGTCCCCGCGATTCCAGGTAATGCGCGGTCTTCATCGCGCCCTTGAATCCCGCCTCGCTCGGCTCGTTGTCCTGGCACACGTAGATGCGCTCAAACCGCCGCGTGAGATTGTAGAGTTTCTCAAGGTCGTTCTCGGAAAAATTGTTCGTCACCGGCGAGAACGCGGTGAAGCCGTGCTCCATGAGCGATATGCAGTCGGTGACGCCCTCGGTGATGACGACAAACTCCGATTGCGTCAGAAGCGCGTCTTCATTGAAGAAATAGCGGTTGCTGACGCACTGCGAGACGTATTTGCGCTGGTCGTTGGGAAGTTGAAGTTTTTTGTATTTCGGCCTCTCGTACTCGCTCTTTTCCGTCCACGGCGACTGCCGGGCGATGAGATAGACCACGCGCCCCTGCTTCCAGTAGGGAAAGACATACCTGTTTTTGAAAACGGGAAGCAGGTTCTCCTGAAAATCGAAATTGAAGCATCCGGTCTTCGACATGTCGGCTGCCGTGTATTTCTTTTCCCTGAGATACGTGAGCAGTCCGTCGTTGTCGGAAAATCCGATCTGTATCGACTTGATTGTATCGTCGGAGATGCCGTATTGAGCACGGAAGGCGTCCCACACGTCTTTTCGGTCGAGGAACTTCTTATGGTAAAACTCCGCGATGTCGGTGAGGACGCCGAAAACGAGTTCCTCTTCGGAGCGGCGCGCTTCGATTTCCTTAACCTGTTCGGGCGACAGGTTCCATTGCGAGAGCGGCGGAAGTCCCGCTCTACGGGCGAGGTAATCCCGCGCCGCGCGGTGCGAGTCCGGCATCCTGCCGGCGGCGTTTTTCGTTACGACGCCTGATTGAATGAACTCGACAAGATGCAAAACGTCGCCGGCGACATCGCAACCCCAGCAGCGCCAGAACTGCTTGCGCCGGTCAATGTGGAATGAACGACGTGAAACGCTGGCGTGCCGCGGGCAGTCAACGTAAATGACATCGCCGGACTCATCCGTTATCCTGTCCCCGATAAGTTCCCCTGCGATGTCTGCTATGTCCGTGTTGGTTATGAGGGAATAATATTCCTTCACGTTATCCGTATTCACATGTAAAGCCCTCCAGGCTGAGAAACGTCTTTCGTTTTTCCGTGAACTCGCGCTCCGCGCAATTTTTTATGCCCCACCGGTCACCGATTATGACGGCGGTCTTTTTTGCGCGGGTGACTGCTGTGTAGAAAAGGTTGCGGTGGTGCATGAATGACTGCGATTTGTGGATGACCGCGATCACGCACTCGCATTCGGAGCCTTGCCACTTGTGAATAGTTGACGCGAATGCCAATGAGATATGTTTCATGTCGTCCGGCTCGAACGTCCTGACACCGTTGTCGAATTCAATGTGGTAAGCGCCGTTGGCGGCGTCGATGCGCCTGACGTACCCGACCGCGCCGTTCATTACATCGAGTGAGTAGTTGTTCCGGTTCTGGATGACCTTGTCATTGACGTGAAGTTTCGGTCGCCTGTTGGGGCGGACGGGTTCGACATTGAAAGCGAAGCATTTTTTCTGAATGAGCCCCTGAAGTTCGATATTCAGATTGTCCACGCCGAGAACGCCTTTTTTCATGGGCGCAAGGAGCTGAACGTCGCGGATAAGATCGAATCCGAGTTTTTCCGAGAGAACATTTTCGTAAAGGTAGAGAATGAACTTGAGAACGTCTCCCGGATCACTGAATTTATCCACCACGTACCATTCCTTCCGGGCGGCGGCGCCCTCGGCGTTTCGGGGCACGCGGCCTGAGAGGATGGCGATGCTGTTCTCCTTCAGAATGCCCGCCTGGCGCACGACCTCGGTGAGGATGGTCGCCGGTATAATTTTCTGCTGAATCAGATCGCGCAGGATATTGCCAGGACCCACCGGCGGCAACTGATTGTGGTCGCCGACCAGAACGAGATTTGTGCGCTCAAAATTGACCGCCTGGAATAGCCGCCAACAGAGGGGCACGTCCAGCATGGAGACTTCGTCAAGAATGAGAACGTCCACATCAATCGGATTGTCGGGTCCCCGCTGAAATGAAACGCCGTCGTAACCGAGCAAGCGGTGTATGGTGGAGGCCTCCATGCCCGTGGCCTGTTCAAGCCGTTTCGCCGCCTTGCCAGTGGGCGCGGCGAGGATGACGGAAAGATCGGCATCGCGGTAAAGGTCAACAATGCATGAAGTTGTATACGTCTTCCCCGTGCCCGCGCCACCGGAAATCAGACATACCGCGTTCCGGATCGCGTTCCGCACCGCTTCCTTCTGTCCGGGATTCAAAGTGTCGGGTATGCACGCCGGCGTGGTCTCGGCGTCGAGTTTTTTATTCGGGCGCACGTTCTCTTTGAATCGCGCGGCGATGAACCGCTCCATTTCGTAGATGGACTTAAGGGCGACAAAGAACTGGTTCTCACAAGCGTGACAGACGATCCCCTCTGATTCCTTTATCAGTTCTTCCAGCCGCTCTTCGATCATCTCCCGGCTGTCGAGGGTGTCGAGGATGAGGATTTTATCTGCGCGTGCAATCAGATCGCGGTATTCGACAAGGCAGTCGCCGTCATCGAGAGCGCTTTCAAGAACATAGAGAAGCGCCGAGCGGATGCGGTGGGGAGACGATTTAGGAGTGCCCGCTTTCCGGGCGATCATGTCCGCCTTTTTGAAGCCGTAGCCCGAAACTTCCTCGATCAGCCGGTAAGGGTTCTCCTCGATGATGCGGGCCGCATTGTTCCCGTATTTTTCGATAAGCGACATGATCTGCTTGTGTGTCAGGTCATAAGCCGCGAGCCGGGTCATGCATTTGTTGTATTCCTTGTGTTTGACCCATTCCGCGTGCAATGTCCGGGCTATCTCTATTGTCACACCGGGGATTGCCGTCAGGCGTTCCGGCTCGTCTGTTACGATCCTGTCGAAGTCGTCGCCGCAGAATCTGGCGATTTTCATTGCCCGCGCAGCGCCGATGCCCTTCATTTCCGGGTTGGACGCGATGTAGTTCGCTATGCCCTCGATATCAAAATCCGTGTCGTACTCGAACCGGAGCGCGGCGAACTGCTCTCCGTATTTTTCATGGACGCCGAACTCGCCGTAGAGAACGACCCGGTCTTTTTCCCTCAACCCGCCGAATTTGCCCGCGAAGGATGTCTGCATGCCGTTCCCCGTGGCAATGCGCCCAGCGGTGAAACGGTCGGATGTGAAATAAAGGTGGGTGACCGTCCCGTGCAGGGCCGTCGGCTCTTTCGTCTTTTTCTGTGCGTTTGCTCTGCTCATTGTTCTCCCAGGTGTTTTGATGCGTATCGTTGAAGAAGCGACTGCGTCACGTGGCAGGCGAGTTGCCTGTTTCCCGCGAAGATGATGGGAACCCGGTATTCCACAATAACTGCGACCGCCGCGCCGATGACCGACACTGGCCGGACGCCGCTCTTGTATCTGTGTTCGAGAATGTCCGTCAGGGACGCCTCGACCACTATCGCCGCGAAATCCATGCGCGCCAGAGCGCACAGCTCATTGTGAAAACGTTCCTTCTGGTAAATGACGGTGCCCACAAAGTCGTCGATGCTTTTGCGCTCGATGGCGACACGGTCTTCCAGCCCGGCGACGGAGTAGTCCCCGGCGTCCAGTTTCTGTGGGATCGTGGAGATGTCGCCGAAGGTGTATTCGTCTTTTTCGCGGGTGTCGACGACTATGATCATGAAGAGATACCCGCCGGTTTTTCGTTTTGCTGAAACAGCAGAAAGCCCTTTTTCTCCTCGCGTGGATGATCGTCTATGAACTGAATAAGTTTCATCGCCATGACCGCCAGTTGCACCGCGTCGTCCCTCATGCGCGCCCGGGACCCAAAGCGGTCGCTGTTGAATATCTCCGTCTCAAGGCCTATGTATTTCTCACGGATAACGGCGAGTCCCTCGTGCTCGCTGTTGAAAGCCGGGTAGTCACGGACAGCATCTTCGAATTCCGCCGCTATCTCCTCAATGATGTTTTTCATGGCAAATACCTCCGGGATATGGTCGGCTGGTGTCACTTGAAGATTTTTATCTGCGCCCGTTTCGCCGGGTCCTGGAGCTGGATGTTCCTCTCCCACGTGACGCCGAAAGTCGGATGGATCGAAAACAGTTTCTGCACGGGCGCCACCGCCGACTGGAGTTGTTTGATCGAGTATTCCGTGCCGCCGGGCCATGCGCCGTTTAGCAGGATTTTTCCGATGTTCGCGGGACGGTGAAAATGACCGGCGAGGATGTAATCGAAATCCGCGTCAAAGTCGTTGACCATCTGCTGGACGCGGGCGAGAAACCGCTCCAGCCCGTAATAGGGAACGCCCATCCATGAGCGCACGTCGTCGCCGTGAGCGCAGTAAAAACGGAATCCCATCCGCTCGACGATCATCCACCATGAGCGGCTTATGTTGAATCGGACGTTGTCATGTCCGGCCAGTTCGCGCTCAAGCAGGACGTAAGTTAAAAAATCGAAATTATTGAGGGGAGACTCCTCTCCCTTTTTACCAATCCTTCCGTGGTTGCCGACCACGCAGTGGCAGTTGACGCTCCACGGGTAAAGCCCCGCCAGCCACGATATGAGTTCCCCAACGCCGTTTATCGCCTCGACCACCTGGTCCATCGCGTGCATATCGACCTGCCGCGCGTGCCCCGGATATATCGCAGCGCCGTCCACTATGTCGCCGAGAAAGAAAAGGTTGATGGCGGGATACGGCGTATTGCCCAGGTGGATTTCAAAAATCTGTTTGAGTGAAACCTTCAGGAATGCCAATCGCTCGAGGAAGATTTCAACATTGTAGCTGCCGAGGCCGCCTGATTCGCGCTGATCGACGTTCAAGCCTATATGGCTGTCCGATATCATCAAGCCCAACTCCTCCGGCTCGAATTTCCTCCTGAAACGCAGTGTGTCGCGCGGCGGCGCTTTCGGGGGAATGGTTTTTACCGCCCGGAGAAGTTCCTCTCCGACAAGTTCGAAGAAGGTCTTACGCTTTTTCAGTTTCTTGTACTCGGCGAGGTCGATCTGTTGCCGTAGTCTGTCGGTGGCGGATTTTTTATTTTCACACGGACGCTCCTCCAGAACCCTCCGCACCTTCCATTGCGAAAGACCCGTCTCTTTTGCGATGGATCGCCGTCCCATGCCGCGCCGCGCGAGCGCGAGAACTTTTTCAACGTCGCGTTTTTCCGAAATTGGAATGTTTGCCATACTACCGGTCACCTCCGGCCGATCAGAAAATGTTGAAATAAAATCGCCTCTCCGCCAGCGTGTCGGCATGCTCGAACGGCATGATAAAACCCGAGCCCGTTTCCGTTTCAAGAGGCTTCAGTCCGCCCCGGCCGGGGAAATATTTGTCTTTCCCGAGGATGACCCGCTGGAGGGTTTTCTTTCCGAAAATGTAGAACAGTTCGTAGTCGCCGATCCCGTACAGCCACGCGCCGTCCCTGAAAAGCGTCGCCTTGAAAAGAAACGGAAGGGGAGGAATCTCCTGCACGCGGGTCTCGATATAAACTCCGCCCCGCCTTCCCATCAGGGGGTCGTAAATGATGTCGAGACCCAGAAGATTGCCACACCTGTGAGAGGGCGGACGGCCCAGTACCGGCTGCAGAATGATTCCGCGCTCGTGCAGGCTCTCGCAGATAAAGGACTCGTATTTCTCCCGCTCGCGGCTCACGGTTTCGACGTCGTTATTCTTTTTTCTGCGAAACATGAAATGCACCGCCTTTCCCTATCGCGCGGATGAACCCGGCGATGCGGATTGAAAAAAAAGTTGGGGACGGGGAACCGCGGCGGCTCCCCATCCCCGAAAACGGATATCAGAACACCTTCGCAGCCTCTTCCTCGAGCTGCTTGTCGATCTGCTCGCTTTCGGCGTCCGAAACGAGGCGGCGGTTGATGTAGATGTTCTCATTCTCGCCGCGCGTCTTCTTGGTCACCTCGAGGCGCACATTGAGCAGGCGCTTCAGGTTGGCGGGAAGGTCGGAAAGTTTCTCCAGATCGAGCCCGCACACGTGCAGGTCGTTCTTGAACCACTTAACGTTGTTGTCGCTGGCGATGACGTTGTTGCGCCACATAATCGCGCCCTCATGCTTCGGGCCGAGCACCTTCAGCTTCCATTTCAGCATCGTGTTGTTCGTGTTCTGCGATTTCGTCAGTTCCACGCGGTCTACCACGACCTGGTACTTGCCGTCGGGCACGGTGTCGAACTCGCGATCCTCGATGGGCGCATTGATGTAGGCCTCGTCCCACTGCGCGAGATCGAACTGGTCGCCCTCCTGCTCGTATGTTTCATCCTGGTTGTCGTTCATATCGCTGACCTCCATTCGTCAGATTTTTATTGCCGGTGAATTACTTCCCCTGAGCCGCGGCGGGTGATTTCTGGCCCGTCGGCGGCTTTTCATCTCCCGTTTTCGGGGCGGCGGGTTGTCTCGCGCCCACTGCAGATTGCGGTTGCGTGTCCTTCGGCGTTGCGACGGCGGTTGTGTAAGCTTCCGCGAATTTTCCGTAGTCGAGATCGATGATCGTCGGCAGCAGGCCGCTCCGGTCGCCCGCCTCGAAGTATTTGGACGGCTTGGTGCGCAGAACGCGCCGGAAACGCGGCTTGTCGTTCTCGTCGCGCTCCTCGTGCAGGTCGGCATAGAGGATCAGGTCGGCCATGCCGAGAATCTGGCCCGACGCCTTGTCCGGAAGCTGCGGAACGGCTTTGAGGTACTTCTCCGTCCGGGTTTCGATCTCTTTCTCCACCGAGTGGGCGACCATCCAGACCCCGAACGGCAGGTTCGCCAGCTTGAGCATCGTCTCGTAGAACAGGTTGTTGGCGAGCACGTGTCCTTTGCCGATGGCTTTGAAATCGCCGACGTACTCGACTTTGTGTTTCTCGCACACGGCGCGGCAGGCGAACGAGTACAGGTTGTTGATCGTGTCGATGACGACCGTCTGAAAGTTGTGTTTCTCCTCGACGAGCGCGTTGCCGAAATCAATGAAGTCCTGCCAGGACTGGATCGGTACTTGGTGCACCTCGAGCTGGCCGAGACCGGGCTCCGTGGCCGCGAACACAACGTTGGGCATACCGGCGCAGAAGCTGGATTTCCCGATCTTCTTGCCGCCATGCAGAAGCACGGTCAGGCTGCGCAGATCGTTCTTTTTCGGCGTCGGCGCCTTGGGTAGCGTGATTGGCATTGATGCATCTCCTTTCAGGCCTTTACGGCCTCAGAATACCGGCGCATCCGCCGGCGCGGTTTCTCCAAGCTCCGGGTGCTGCGGCGCGACCCGGAAAAGATTCTCGATGACGTTCGGATTTTCGCCTGATCGGCAGATCGGGAAGTAGGCGCACGGGCGGTTGAAGTGGAAACAGAAATCGGGATTCTGATACCAGCGTCCCGTGCGTCGCGCGAGAAGAAGCTGCTGGGTCAGTTCCCAGACCTCTGAATGAAGAGCCGCGAACTGGTCGGCGTAGAAATAGAGGAGTTCGCGGTGGAACATGCCGTCCTCGCGGTATTTGGCCGCAAGCCGCTCCTGGAAGTCCTCGTCGGATTCGGCCATCTTGCGGGACGCAGTGGTCTTGCCCGTCTTCGATTTCGCCAGCAATGCCGCTTTGCGGTCTTCAAACTCTTCCTCTGTTTCGCCCTTGCCCTGTTTTATCTGCGCCTTGGCGACGACGTTGTAGATGACCCCGGCCACTTTGATGTTCATGTCACGACCGATGTAGTCGGAATAGAGCGTGACCTGAAAATCCATCGGCAGGCGTTCGATGTAGCCGCCGTCTATGGCCGACGCCGTCTTGTGTTCGAGAATGAAATACTGCCCATCCTTGACCACCACGGCGTCCGCCTTGCCGCGCATAATGAACGTGCGGCTCGCGCAGTCGGTGTCCGGATTGACGATGGGCACATTGAACTCCTGCTCGACGGCGACGATGTTGAAATCTTCGGATGGGTATTTCTTTATGTACGCCAGGAACATCGCGCGGGCGAGATGCCAGTTCTTGCGTTGCCGGTCATCGGTGAGCCGGTCGGGATATGAGCCGTCAATGAAATCGAGAATTTCCGCGACGACCTGATCCAGCGGCGCATCCGCGGCGCGTTTGTACCAGCGTTCAAGGCAGGCGTGGAACATCGCGCCGAGTGCGAGCGAATCGTCATCGTCGAGCGGTACAAGCCCGCGGTTGTATCGCAGGTCATACATCCGGCGGCAGTTGCGGAATGCCTTCAGCGCGGAGTACGTGAGCGTGAGTAACGCTTTCAGCGCACAGGATGTGAGGGTGCGGAACGCCTTCATCGCAGAGTGCGTGAGCGTATCGGGTTCTTTGGACTGGTCCATTTAAAGTTCACCTCCTCTCAGTTTTGAAGATATGAATCCAGGCCTTCGCCTTTGAAAACCTTTCTCATGCGACGGACGTAACAATTGACTGCGGCCGGGGTGATATGCAGCTTTTTAGCGATGTCCGTGACCCCGAACCCGTGATAGAGCATGGAAACTACTCGTTTCTGCTGGGGGGTGAGCTTTTCACAGGCTCGTTCCATATCCATTTTCAGAACCGTGTTGTGTTCGGAAGTGTCTGTGAGCCTGTCGAATATTTCCGGGAAATACGTTTCTCTGCTGGAGCGGAAAGCCTGTTTCCGGATCAGTTCCTGTTTTTTGTGTTCAATGAATGTGACGATCAGGGCACGGATATCGTCCTCGGAAAGCTCGGCGATGTTGGATATGCGGGCGGTCTTTTTAAGGATATAAAGAATTATTTCCTGTTCATGATCTTCTTTATCTTCCGGGGCGAACAGCCCGCTCCGCTGCATGTCACCGGCAGCGCCCCGCGTAAGCCTCACGATGTTTTCAGGTATGTCCGGATACTCGTTTTTCGTCTTCATTGTCGCCGCGTCCTCTCGTTTTCATGTGCCTCTACCTGGTAAAGGCCTTTTTTGAGGCGCTGAGGCGACAGGTTCGGGAAAATATTTTTTTGAGGCCTTAAAATTGAAGTTTCGGGGAGCCGCTGCAACAACAAAAAACGCCTTTTATTTCTTGCTTTTTTAGCAATTTTCTTGCGGTTGTCCGAATCCCCAAATCAGCCTGCGAAAATTTATTTTTGCGAAGCTGTCGCCTCAAGCCCCTGAAAAAGGCCTTTACCAGGTAGGAGAGGATTTCACGGTCTCCGACGGGGTTTGGAAGGATATAAATTGCGGGGAATTATGCGGAAATAGCTTGAGGTTAATCCGATTCAGAGGCAACCTCACCCCTGACAAAAAAGGGGGTGAATGCCGATGGACATGGAGAAGAAGGAAATCGTGGCGTATTCAATTATAAAAATCGGCCACTATTTGCACGGGCACCAGTACGCTGTCCGTCTGAAGCTCGATAACGGAGAGGTGATGAAAAGACGGCTGCCCGGGCTGTTTCCGACCAAAGAAGACTTCCATGAAGAGCCGGTCGAGGTGCAGAACAAGGCGCATCTGGCCGTGTTCAACATTCTTCAGAACCTGCACGAGGAGGGCCCGCGGCCTACGGGGCGTTATAAAACGTGCCGCGAGGCGATGGAGGCTTACGAGGAATGGCACGGCCTGAACCGGAGATGCAATAAAAGAAAATTCCATTATCTATGCAAGAAGTTTTATGACCACTATGGCGACGCCCCGATCACGGACATCAACGATTTCACGGCACAAGAGTTTATAGAGAGCCTGATAGATCATCCATACGGCTATGACACAGTCCGGCTCATTATCACGACGGCGTCCGGCATGATCGCCTGGCTGAAAGATGAGAGGCACTGGCCGGGGTTCAATCCGTTCAGCGGTCTCATGCGAAGATACGCAAACCGCTTCATGCCGGAAGAGCCGGAAAACCCGCGGTTCGATGATGTGGAAATGGACGTCATCATGCGGGCGGCGGCTTTGCCGGAATATCGGACGGCGAGGCTTTTCATCGAGGTGGCGCGCTGCACCGGGCTGCGACCATCGGAGATTTGCAGGCTCGACGCGAAGCACATTGACCGCCAGAAATGCTCATGGACGGTCTTCGTTACGAAAAAGGCCGGGCGACCGATGTATCGCAAGATCGCCGTGCCGCAGCAGATTATCGTGTTTCTCGATAACGAGGGAATAACCGGAGAACTGCCCCTGAACGAAACCACCGTCGCAAGACAGATCAGGAACCTGAGCGCCGAGACGAAAATCGTGTTTACCGCGAAGACCTTCCGAAAGGACTTCGCCTGCCGGATGGAAGAGGCCGGCGCGGACGAGAGCATCATCAACGTCCACCAGTGGCGCGGCCAGACCGGCACGCTCTACAAGAACTACATCAAATTCCCCGACCGCGCGGTCAAGCTGTGCAGACCGTATATCAATCTAATGTTTGGGGAAAAGACAAGACTGTTCCGAGCAATTTGAAATCATCTTAATGCCGCATTCAATATAAAAGCTTTTATTATCAAACCATCCTTTGAAAGACTTATAGCTTGTAAAGCAAATTGTTTTCTCGCATTTTCAATATCCATTTTGGGAACATTGTTTTTTCTATAATCAGCTTCATCCCATTGAGAACACATAAACCATCCAATCAGATATAGGCCATTGTTACATTGGTTATCTTTCAAGTATCTGTTAACCAGTTGGGTTTCCATTGCTGTCTCTATCTCCTGATGCCAACAACCTTTAACCTCAATGATTGCTTTAATCTTTTCAAGAACTTCATGCTCCTTTCCATGAATTATTGCATCTACATGAATGTCGGTAAGTTCCCCAGGTTGTCCGCCCATATTATTTCTTATCTCAACCTCTCTATTTACTATCACTCCTTTTAGATCATTGTCTAAATGTCGTTTCACATAATCAGATAATGCATTTTCATCTTTAGGTGTATATTGTCCTTTCTCGTTCCAAAGGTCTCTCATAGCTGGTGTTTCGCCTTGTAGTTTTTGTTCGAGACGCTCCAAAGATTCTATTAATATATCGAGAAGTTGTTCTCCGTTACTAACCAAACGCGACTGTTCACTTTCTGCGATCCTTATTATGTCTGCGGGTTTTGGGGGCAACCAGGTTTGAATCCTTGCTATTCTCTGTGCCTTAAACACCAAGCGATTCAACCAATCATAAGAAGGCAATTCGTTTGACAGTCTCTGCAATTCCTTGCACGACTTTTCTGTTCCTCTTGCTACAAGATTGTTCAGCAATGAATCCCGTAACATTCCTATTTGCTCTCTATGTGATACTGCATGAGCTCCTTGTTCATCAGGGTCCTCTTCATAAGGGTATTTTTTGACAATCCATAAATAGAGCATAGAAATATATTCTTCTGGAAGATTCACAAGGAATCTTTTCGTATGTTCTTCGTTGTGAACACTAGCAATATTTGTAATTATTGATTTTCCAACATTTTCATCTTCTTGAATTAACGGCCAAACTATTTCCCAACCTGCATCTTCAGAATAAAGCATTAATGAAGCCGCAGCGTGAATAGTCCGCATCTTTTCTTCTTGAGGCAAATTTTTATTTGTACTTATTATTTTTACGGCGCTTTCCCGTGCTCCCGCAGCTCTATTTCTTAAAAGCGTTTCAAGTATATTATTCATGCAATTAGGTTTAAGTTTACCTGCTTCTATCTTCTCAATCAAAGCCTTTGTTAAACGTTCATCTAAACATATATCTGTCTTGCGAATAATAAATATATGTTCGAACTTACCATTTTCTGTGTCAATCAGATTCATTAGGATATCGATGAATTCACCCGGTGCTTCCTTGTAGGTCCTTGATAACAAGACCTTATGATTATCACCATAAGCAAGTGGGCCGTTGCATGCCGGATATGCAACGACAGATGAGACCCATTTTTTCCAAATATCCTCTTTCAAGGCTTCGAGATATGAAGGTTCACATTGAAGCAATAATCTCAGTGCCCAGTAGCCAGCGAGGGCAGGATAATAATATTTGTCTTGGTAGAGCCATTTTACGGATTCAGGGGAACAATCTTGTAAATATAATTTGGCTGAATTCAGAATCCTTTCTTTTATATTGTCATCTGATGTTTTCCATCCTGGAAGGTCTGTCATTTCCGATTCAATTACGTCGTCATAATAGGTACTGTTCGGTTCAAGCGTCATTTCTCTTTTCAAAGCCCACCATGCTTTGATGTTTCCGGTTTCGCATTCGTTCAATATTGCAGCAATCCTTTCCCTGGGAGGGGGTGTAAGAGGGGGAGCTTTCCTATCTTCTTCGAACATTTTCATCTCATAGTGATTTTTCTTCATTTCGTCAGCTAACGGAGTGTTAAGTTCGACATAGAAGAATGGAGAAAAGAGACTTTCAAGAATTGGATCGGTTTTGTATATGTCAAATATAATATTTTGGTGCTCACATTCCATGGGATTGAAAACCGTTCTCATCATTTGAGCTATAATTGCCTTCTGATTATTATCGGTTTCATCTATAAATTTGTCTCTCAGCCAAGTCAAATCGGTGCCCGATAAAATCGGCGTACTGCCCCACACGAGCCAAAAACAGTTTCTTTCAGCTGTAATAATCGGAATTATTTCGTTTAGGACATTACGGCGTCTGTTATTATGAATTTTTAGCTCCTCTCCAAAATCGGGAGCGGCATGTCTTCCTACGATGCCGTCATGGTTCTTCAATCGTGCAAATGTTGCCTCAGCGAAACTTTTGAGAACTCCTGGATGTTCAAGATTATTCCATGCCTTTAACATTATTGCATCGATAAGATCGGAGAAGCGACTCATAGCATGATGGTTTGGCAATTGTGATTCCACCCATTTTAATGCAACAGGTAAATCGTCGGTTTTAAGATTCTCGGCTATGCCTCGATCAATGAAAACATGGTAAAGGCCTATTAAATGCTCATTTTGGGGAGAAGTAAGGACTGAAAATAATTCCTCGGCAGTTATTGATTCAGGCCATACAGCTTTAAGACCAATGCCCTTGAGTTCATCGTTTGAATCGTCACCGGCAGCACCTAAAGCAAGGGGCTTCAGTTTTGATTTAATGTCTTTATCGCCACACCGGCAAAGCACGGCAGCAGCATGAACACGAACACCTATTGGCTCAGTCTGATCGAGCGCCAATTCAGCCAATTCCGGTAGAAGGGTCTGTAAATTGCAGGCTCTTACGATATCCATTGAGGCATTTCTCACATTTTCAGCCCTGCTTTTGTCAAATATGAATTTTCCGAGTTGATTTTTCAGCCTTTGGTGCAGCAGTGTGTGGTTGTCGAAGTCATATTCTAAAAGGAGCCTTCTCTCGTGCAAATTCAACAAACGCTCTATTAACTCTTCCTTATGCTTATCTTCTATGAGAGACAAATCACATCTTAGAAGTATCTCTGGATCGTTTTCCAATATCATTTTGAATGTCTCGATATTCGCTTCTGCAAGCCATGAGGCTACTCCATATAATTGAGGGACAATTCTACCTTCTGGATCACCAGGATGCACGATTAAAGAGGATATCTGTTTCATTGCCATTTCATGGCGAAGTAAATACCATGCTGCAAGGAATTCCGCATAAGTATGATGGGCAAAGCCCATTCTATTGGCCCCGCGGGATGTAAAAAGTCCGGTTGACAGGGTCTCTGAAATCACTTCGTTTCTTATGTCAATGTTTAAACCCTCAAGAGCTTCCTTCCCCAGGAATTCAGAGATTGTTATGTCTTCTTTAGGGATGTCACCGTGATCAGGTCCAGTCCAAACAGCGTATCTGTTAGAGAAAACTGTTGCCGCCGCTATACGCATGGCTACAAGCATTCTTTCATCCGCATCAAGGTTTCCTCGTATCCTTCTATCTTTTGAATCACGGCGGCTTTCATTGGATTCATCACAAAGGGATCTACAACCTCTTTCATAAATATCCGCTTGTGCCGATGGCAATGCATTGTCATTTTTGAAAATGTTAAGTAGCATTTTTAATGTGACAGGTTTGATCGCAAATGGGACAACATTCCTCTCTGCCACCACTTTCATAAAAGCATCCGCATCGCCCAACTCAATACTTGCCGCTTCATGCACATCTTTTCGGCGAAGTGGGGCTAATTCATAAACCCCAACAAAATCATCCCCCCAAAGATTTCCCAACGAGTTTTCAAGGCTGTTCGGCCAGTCGGCTGTTCTGCAGATGATTCGAAGAAACAGTCTTTCTATCGGGCTCCTTTGAAGGGCATTTTCTATGAGCTTTGCAGAGACATCAATGCGAATAAGACATTCATCGAGACTGTCAAGAAATAAATGGAGATTGTGTGCCCCATTTCTCCAATTCACAAAAGCAATGTCCTCAAAGACAATCTTAAATAGCCTTTCTTCATTGCCAAATTCTCCTAAATGAAAATGTAATATCTTATCATCTGTGACCCTTTCTTTAAGGGCGTTTATTTCTTTTTCAACCGCTGTTGTTTTCCCTATCCCGGGCTCTCCGAGTAAAACAAGACATTTGGTTTCTGATATCTTTTCAAAAGGAACAACGTCACTTGGGTGAAACATTGCGTATTCCGATTCTGGATCGTACAGATAACCCTCATCACCGCAATTTATGTGCCCGATTCTTGGGCACCAGAAACGTTTCCAATTGAAGGGAACTCTTGTCATAAAAGGACTATCGCACTTTCTCATATAGCGTAAATTATATCATTTTTTATCATTATGACCCCACTCCCCGCGAGATACTTAAAATGATAAAGTGATCAAATGCGACGCTTCCGCAACCGATGTGAAAACGCCCTATGTTCCCGATATGTTCCCGCTTTATTCCGGGTTTGCGAAATAGGGGAATCTAAAAAAGCCAGTGTTTGTGCGGATATTTCGATGGAGCTAGGGGGATTCGAACCCCCGACCTTCTGACTGCCAGTCAGACTTCAAAACAAAATATTGTAGTAATAATAAGCATATTTATGGCCTTGATTTTATGTGTTATGCTTGTGTTACGACTTTTTTAAGGTTTATATATGGAGTTCAAAGATAGAACGCGAGGGCAGAAAATGAATAATTCTGACCAAACAGGTCGAGATTGTTGATATTGTCGGCTTACTGTTGGTCCGAAATCATTCCTCTTTCTTAAGGCAATAACTGGCGGTTGACTATGTTTCAATAAAGTCAAGCGAGTCAGGCGGAACGTCTTTTTGTTAGGAAGCGAATGATATGCACAAGATATGTCCTTAAGATTGTTGATAGGCGAGCGTCCCGAACGAGAATTTAGTCGAAGCATCTCAATGATTTTTGCGGTGAATAGGGAAGAATACTTAAAGCTCTCAGACGGTTGTCTGATTTAGGAAGGAAGACGACAGAGATATTGGGACAAATGGAAGAAAACGTAAAAGGCGCCCGAAAGCTTTTGTCTTCCAGTCAGGCACAGCAGAATTAACGCTGGAGAAGTGAAAATAATCTCCGCTTTCTCCCCCGCTCGACTGCCGATATAAAGTCTTGGCTGACAAAATGTTTTTCATGGCATATTTGAAGCATTCTCGTGGAAGGAAACAAAGTGAGATTGAACGTTTTTATCCGATGGATGTTTGTGAACTGTGAATAGAAACGAACGGCGCTGATGTAATCATCTTCAGTTTCATAGGGCAGCCGAAAGATGTGCCCGATTTCGCACGGCATGTCTTCGCAGTCGCAGAGATTAAGCGCGCGGTATATCGTTTCATTTGATTCGGCGCGGCCGAGAACGTCTCTTCGAAGTGTTTCATTGACGCTTTGAACGCCGAACTCGATTGATTTGCAGCCGGCTTCGCTCATAAGCCGGACATAGTCGCGGTCAACATGATTGACGTGCGCATGACACCTGAACGGAACTCCCACATCATTCCGGTATCGCAGAGAAAAATCCTCAAGCCAAACTTTATCATGCGGAAATGTCGGGCTGCAGAAAAACACTTCTCTAAACTTATAGATTGACTTCATCAATATCAGTTCTTCGATCAAATTCTCAACGCTTCTGACGCGGCAGTACTGGTCGTTTCCGCAAGCATTCCTGACTGCGTGTCCGCAGCAGTAAGAGCAATTGTGAGGACAGCCGCGGGAGGTGGATATTAAATAGTCATCTTCTAATCTGATGTGTTTATCAAAAAGTGTTTTATCGGGAAAAGGGATTGAATTCAAGTCGTCGATCATGTGTGCGAAACCGTTTACACCAGTGTATCCGTCTTGGCGAAATATCACTCCGGGCAGTCGTTCGGGAGAACCGCAATCAGCTATGGATTCGGCGAATTCCACAATAAGTGATTCAGCCTCGCCGCGTATGCCATAGTCGTAAGCATTTAGCTTTGTGAAACAAGTGTATCACAGAGCACAGAACCTTGAAAATTGCATAGATGATGACGGAGAGCTTTGAGGAGGAACGGAACGAAGCTGACGCCGTTGAGGCGGCATG
>Ga0116148_1001945_pt1 | contig 21272 bp, 16 predicted proteins | sample AD_UKC055_MetaG_FD_89786 | JGI IMG/M metagenome (GOLD analysis project Ga0116148, IMG submission 89786) | Active sludge microbial communities of municipal wastewater-treating anaerobic digesters from USA - AD_UKC055_MetaG | ecosystem: Engineered > Bioreactor > Anaerobic > Digestate | place: USA... | reverse complement strand
GCTGCCGTCGAGCAACGCCTCTTGCGCGACTGGGGCACGGCGAGCAAACGCTTTCGCACCGCTGCCGAGCAGGTCACCAGCTACCGCGAACGGATCCTCCCCAAGGCGAACGAAGCCTTGCGGCTCGTGCAAACCGGCTTCGAGCAAGGCAAGTTCGGCTTCATTGACCTGCTCGACACCCAGCGCACCACCGCCGAAGTGCGCCTGGCCTATCAGCAGAAACTCCTCGAATTGAACGTCGCTCAGGCGGAACTGGAAGCTCTGATCGTCCGGAATCCCGCCGAAGCCAAACCCATCCAGCCGTCCCCGTCCCAAACAAAACCTTAACCACACGACATTTATGACAAAGCAAATCATCTCCAAACTGATGCTCCTCCCCTTGCTCGCCGCCCTGGCGCTGCTGACCGCTTGCTCCAAACAGAGCGAACCCGCCGGGCACAGCGAGAATGACGGCCACGACCATTCCGCCCATGCGCAGGCCAAGGCTGAAACAGCTCCCAAGGGAACCGTTGGTGACACCGCGCAGGTGCCACCCAGCGGTGCCAAGTGTGGCAAGCACGATGCGCCCAAGGAACTCTGCTTCATCTGCGACGCCAGCCTGCGCGACAAAGGCCGCCTCTGGTGCAAAGAACACGACCGATACGAGGATCGGTGCTGGGTTTGCCATCCAGAGGCACAGGACAAGAACAAACTCTGGTGCAAGGAACATTCGCTCTACGAGGATGAATGTTTTCTCTGCCATCCCGAACTGAAGAAGAAGGGCGCTTGAGCCCAGGAAGAATTCCAACACGAATCGAGCATTCCATGAAACACACGATCAATCTCAAAGTTGCCGTCATCAGCAGCATCGCCGCCTTGGCGCTGTTCGTCGGCTGCAAGAAACAGGAAGCCGCTGGCGAAGACGACGGCCACGGCCATGCCGGGCAGGCGCACGGTGCCAAGACCGCCGCATCCGCCACCGCCGCCGGACAACCAGCCCTCAACGGGGCCAAGTGCGCCGCGCACGAGGCACCCAAGGAACTGTGCTTCATCTGCGACGCGAGCCTGCGCGAGAAGGGCCGGCTTTGGTGCGAAGAACACAGGCGTTATGAAGACCGGTGTTTCGAGTGCCATCCGGAGCTTCAGGACAAGAACCGGTTGTGGTGCAAAGAACATTCGCTCTACGAGGATGAGTGTTTCCTTTGCCGGCCCGAGTTGAAGGGCAAGAGCCCTGCCCGAGCGGATGACGGGCACGGGCACGCCGGCAGCGGAGCCCACACGGCAATGAAGGACGGGGTATTGATGTGCGCCGAGCATGGCGTGCCGGAAGCGCAATGTGCGGTGTGCAAGCCCGACCTGGCCGCCAAGCTCAAACCAGGTGAGAGCATGAAGGTGCGGCTGCCCTCGACGAACTCAACCGCGATTGTGGGCATCCAGACGGCCTTGCCGGAAAGCGGGACGATTGCCGACGGCATCGAGTGCAACGCCGAAGTGAACTTCAACCAAAACAAGCTGGCGCAGATCGCCGCCCCGGTGAGCGGCATCATCCAGTCCGTGGATGCCGACCTCGGCACAAAGGTTGAGGAAAAGCAAACGGTGGCGAAAATTTGGTCGGCCTCGATTGCGGAAGCGGTCGCCAAGGCGGTGTTGTCACATCAGACCCTGGACCGCGAGCGCAAACTGCGCGAGCAGCGCGTCACTTCGGAACAAGCATTGCAGGAAGCTGAAGCCGGTCACCGGGCCGCGTGCCAACAATTGCGGACGCAGGGTTTCACTGAAGAGCAGATTGATGAGATGGGGCGCAAGCCACAGGAGCAAGTGTTGATGGAAGTCCGTGCGCCGTTTGCCGGCGAGATCGTCGAGCGCGTAGCGGTGCGCGGGTCGCTGGTGGACGCGGGCAAGCCGCTCTTTACGCTGGTGGATCATTCGACCGTCTGGGCCATGCTGCAAGTGCCGGAAACGACCCTGGCGCGGGTTAAAGTGGGACAGACCGTGGAACTGCGGGTGGATTCGCTGCCGGGCAAGGTGTTCACCGGCAAGCTGACCTGGGTTGGCCCGGCGGTGGACGAACGCACGCGCATGGCGCGAGCAAGGGCGGAGTTCGACAATCCAGACTGCCTGCTCAAGGACAAGATGTTTGCCCGGGCGCGGATTCTGATCCGGCAGGCGGAGGGCGCGATGCTCGTGCCGCCGTCGGCCATCCAGCATGTCGAAGGAAAGCCGTTTGTGTTTGTGAAGCTGGCCGACGATCTGTTTGACGCTCGCGCGGTTCAACTCGGAGCGAAGTATGACGGGCGGCTGGAAATCCTGGCGGGATTGAAACCGGAGGAGCAGATCGCCGTGAGTCACGCCTTCGCGGTCAAGTCGGCGATGCTGATGTCCCGACTCGGCGCGGGCTGTGCGGATGACTAAACCCAACCCACTTAAGGAATCATCGCGATGTTAAACTGGATTATCACTTTTTCGCTCAAGAACCGCCTGCTGGTCTGTGTGCTGGCGGCGGCGCTCATCGTCATCGGCGGGCGCAGTTTGAGCGTTCTGCCGATTGACGCCTTTCCGGACACGACGCCGGTGCAGGTGCAAATCAACACCACGGCGGCGGCGTTGAACCCGCAGGAGACGGAAGCGCAAATCACGCTGCCGGTGGAACTGGCTGTCAGCGGATTGCCGGGGCTAAAAAACGTGCGCTCCATCTCGAAGTTCGGCCTGTCCCAAGTGGTGGCCACGTTCGACGACAGCATCAACATCTTCAAGGCACGGCAACTCCTCATGGAGCGGCTCCAGACCGTGGAGTTGCCGGAGGGATTGGAACGTCCGCAGCTTGGCCCCATCGCCACCGGGCTGGGCGAGGTGTTCCATTACGTCGTTCGGTCCACCGACACCAACCGGACGCCAACGGAGTTGCGCACCCTCCAGGACTGGGTGGTAAAACCGCAACTGCGCAAGGTGGCGGGCGTCGCGGAGGTCAACACCTGGGGCGGATTCGAGAAGCAATACCATGTGGTGGTCGAGACGGATCAACTCGTCAAATACCGGCTGACGTTCGAGGAGTTAATTGAGGCGCTGCAGGCGAACAACCAGAACGTGGGCGGCGGGCAGATCGTGCGGAGCGGCGAGTCCCTGTTGGTTCACGGGGTCGGCCTGACCACGAATGTTCAGGAAATCGCCAACATCGTCATCACCAGCCATGACGGGGCACCGGTGCGGGTGCGGGATGTGGCGACGGTGAAGGAGGACCACCAAATCCGCCGGGGCGCGGTGACGGCGGATGGCCGGGGGGAAGCGGTGCTAGGGCTGGGCTTCATGCTCATGGGCGAGAATAGCGCGGTGGTCACGCACGCGCTCAAGGCGAAGCTCGCGGAAGTGCAAAAGTTTCTGCCGCCGGACATCAAGTTGGAGGTGCTCTACGACCGGACGGAATTGGTGGACAACGTGATTCGCACGGTTGAACACAATCTGCTCGCGGGCGCGTTGCTGGTCATCGCCATCCTGTTTGCGTTCCTGGGCAACCTGCGGGCCGGGCTGATTGTGGCGGTGGCGATTCCGCTTTCGATGCTGTTTGCCGGCAACTTCATGTTGCAGGCGGGCATTGCGGCCAGTCTCTTGAGCCTCGGCGCGGTGGACTTCGGGCTGATCGTGGACGGCGCGGTAGTGATGGTGGAAAACGCCATGCGGCGGCTGGCAGTGCGGCAGCATGAACTGGGGCGCGTGCTAACGAAAGACGAACGCGAGGAAGTATTGCGCAGCGCGCCGCTGGAAGTGGCGCGCCCCGTGGCGTTCGGCGTGGGCATCATCATGATTGTGTTCCTTCCCATTCTTACTTTGGAAGGAATCGAGGGGAAACTCTTCAAGCCGATGGCCCTGACGCTGATTTTCGCGCTGTTGGGTTCGCTGATCCTGGCGCTCACGCTGACGCCGGTGCTGGCGGCGATGTTTCTGCCCAAGCAGGTGAAGGAAAAGGAACCGTGGCTGGTGCGGCTGGCGCACCGGATTTACGAACCGGCCCTCGAACTGGCCTTGCGGTTTCGGAAGCTCACCTTGCTGGGGGCTGCCGTGCTGTTCATTGGCGCGGTCTTCATCGCGTCGCGCATGGGCGGGGAGTTCCTCCCGAAGTTGGGCGAGGGCGCGATTGTGGGAACGACCGTGCGGCTGGCGGGCATTTCGGTGGACGAGTCAGTTTCACAGAACGACATGATTGAGCGCCGGCTGATGGCAGAGTTCCCGGACGAGATTGAACACATCTGGACGCGGCTGGGCACGGCGGAAGTGGCGACCGACCCGATGGGGGTGGAACTGGCCGACTTCTTCCTGGCGCTGAAGCCGCGCGAACAATGGAAGAAGGCGCGCACCCAACCGGAGTTGACGGAAAAGATGCGAGCCGTGTTGAGCCAGGTGCCGGGCTTACGCCCTGCCTTCAGCCAACCCATCGAGATGCGGCTGAACGAACTCATCGCGGGCATCCGGGGCGACATCGGCATCAAGGTCTATGGCGACGATCTGGAGGAACTGCGGCGGCTGGGCGGCGAAGTGCAAGCCGTGCTGGCGGGGATTCGTGGGGCGAGCGAAGCCTCGGTCGAGCAGTTGACAGGACAGACTTTCCTGCAAGTGCTCGTGGATTGCCAGGCCACGTCCCGCTACGGGGTGCCGACGCGCAACGTGCTGAACGTCGTGGAGGCCGTCGGCTCGCGACGGGTGGGTGACGTGCGCGAAGGACAGCGGCGCTTCCCGCTCGTGGTGCGACTGCCCGACAAACAGCGCACCGATCCAGACGCGCTGGCGGCGACGCTCATTCCCACGGCGGCCGGGGCGGTGTTGCCGCTGAATCAGGTGGCGAAGATCACGGAGATGGAAGGACCGTCCACCATCAACCGCGAGTGGGGCAAGCGGCGCATCACCGTGCAATGCAACGTGCGCGGGCGGGACGTGAAGAGCTTCGTGGCGGAGGGCCGCGAGAAGATCGCGGCTCAGGTGAAACTGCCTGAAGGCTACACCATCGAATGGGGCGGCCAGTTCGAGAACATGGAGCGGGCGAACCGGAAGCTGATGTTCGTGGTGCCGATGGCGCTGGCGCTCATTTTCGTGCTGCTGTTCTTCAGCCTCAAGACGGTGCGCGAAGTCCTCATCGTGGCGTCGGGCATTCCGTTGGGCTTGGTGGGCGGCGTGGCGGCGCTGTGGCTGAGAGGCCTGCCCTTCACCGTGAGTTCGGCCATCGGTTTCATTGCCCTGAGCGGCGTGGCCATCCTCAACGGCCTGGTGCTGGTGACGTTCATCAAACAGAAGCTCGACGCGGGCGAACCGCTCGAACAAGCCGTGAGGGAGGGCTGCATGGTGCGGCTACGTCCGGTGCTGATGACAGCGTTGGTCGCCGCCGTGGGCTTCATCCCGATGGCAGTGAACGTGGGCGTGGGCGGCGAAGTGCAGCGCCCGCTGGCGACGGTGGTCATCGGTGGGATATTCACGAACACGCTGCTGACTTTGCTGGTCTTGCCGGCGCTCTACACCACCTTCCAGCGCAAGAAGCGCGGCGGGTCGGAAGGGGAAGGAACCACCACAATCGCGGAAAGTGCAACTGTATGAAAGAAATCAAAGCCATTATCAAACCCTTCCGACTGGAAGAAGTTATTCACGCCCTGCACCAAATCAAAGGCTTGCCCGCCGTGACGATTTCGGCTGCGCATGGCTTGTCGGTCGAGCGCGGCGCGTTCGACCAGGTGGCCATGACCAAGCTGGAAATCGTGGTGCCAGACGAACAGGTGGAACAAATCGTGGCAGCCGTCCAGAAAGCGGCGCACACGGGGCTGGCTGGGGATGGACGCATCTTCGTCCTCCCCGTCGAGACCACGGTGAAAATTCGCACCGGCGAGCGAGGGGCGTGGCGCTAACCAGGACCAAAAGACCGAAGAACCGTGAAGACAACGCGCACACCGGCCCGGCGAGCGATCGTCCTGCTGTCGGCAGCCCTGGCGTTCCTGCCCCTCGGAGCTGACGCGACGGTCCCCAGAGCTCGCCGAGCAGAGGGCAAAGTGCTGGCGGTTGACCGCCAGACGAACACCATGTCGGTGAAGCCCCCGAACGCGAAGCGCCCCCTGTTGCTGCGTTGGGACAAGAGCACCCGGTTCGTCCACAACCAGCAATTCACTAACTCCGCCGCCCTCACCGAAGGCCTGCCGGTAGCGGTTTTCTACCGCTCGCCGCTGTTCGGCAAACTCTATGTCACAAAGGTCCTCTGGGAGAACGGAAAGAACTGAGGCGCAATCCTTGAACCGTATGAAAACAACCAGTGACCTCGGGCAGCCGAACCCGACTCTCATGCACAACTCTGTCCCGGACGTCCCGCCGCCTGCGGCCCCCGCGGCCAATGCAACACCCCGTTAAAGCCATCTCCCCCGCAAAAGCCGCCCGCCTCCGCCGCCAGGACGAGCAAAAACGCCGCGAAGGGCGCCTCAGCCGGTGGCTCCTGGTCGGGTTTGTCATCCTGTCGACAGTCGCCGTCGGAGCCGACTACCTTTGGCTCAGGGCGAAGGCGCGGCAGCGCCGGGAACAGCACCAGCGCCAGTTCCACCACGGCCAGACCAACGCACCCGCTCAGAACCCTCCCCAGACGCGATGAACCGGACCCGCGCGACATGAATGACCACACCCAAAGTCGCGAAAGTGGCTCGAACGGCGGCCATGACCAACCTCCGCGCGCGTCCGTCCCCAATCCCAACATTGAAACTAACGCGCAAACCACGCTCCGAGTCGCCGGCATGGACTGCGCCGATGAGGTCGAAACCGTCGAACGAGCCCTCAAACCGTTGCCTGGCGTGCGCGACGTGCGCGTCAACCTCATGGGCGGAAAGGTCGTTGTCGCTCACGACCGTTCCGTTACACCCGAACAACTCATCCAAGCCATCGCCGCCGCCGGACTAAGCGCCACGCCCGATCAGGCCGACACGACCGACACCCCCGCCGACGCGCAACGCTCGCGCCTTGTCTCCGTGGCTCTCTCCGCCCTCTTCACGGGAGCCGGACTCGCCCTGGAATGGACCCGCCTCGGACCACCCCCTTTGACCATCGGTGCCTTCGTCGCCGCCATCATTGCCGGTGGCTGGTTCATCTCCCCCAAAGCCCTCCGTGCCCTCCGTACCCTCTCACCCGATATGAACCTCCTGATGACCATCGCCGTCATCGGCGCGGCCGTCATCGGCCAGTGGTCGGAGGCAGCGGCGGTCACGTTCCTCTTCGGCCTGTCCGAACTCCTGGAATCCTTCAGCGTGGCGCGGGCACGGCGCGCGATTCAATCCTTGATGAAGCTCGCCCCCGAAACCGCCTGGCTCAAAATGGGCGAAACCTTCCGCGAAGTCCCCGTCGCACAAGTCAGCCCCGAAAGCATCATCACCGTAAAGTCCGGCGCGCGCATCCCCTTGGACGGCGCCGTGATCGCCGGCACTTCCTCCATCAACCAGGCCCCCATCACCGGTGAATCCATGCCGGTCGAGAAGAAGCCGGGCGACACCGTCTTCGCCGGCACCATCAACGGCGAAGGCTCTTTGGAAGTCCGCGTGACAAAAGCCTATGCCGACACCACGCTCGCCCGCATCATCCATCTCGTCGAAGAAGCGCAATCCCAGAAAGCCCCCTCGCAGCGCTTCGTGGACGTGTTCGCCAAATACTACACGCCCGCCGTCATGCTTCTGGCCCTGGCCGTTTGGCTCCTTCCGCCGCTCCTGGCTGGCGGCGCTTGGATGGTCTGGACCTACCGCGCCCTCGTCCTGCTCGTCATCGCCTGTCCCTGCGCACTCGTCATCGCCACGCCCGTCTCGATCGTCTCCGGCCTCACCGCCCTGGCCCGTCGCGGCGTCCTCATCAAAGGCGGCGCCGTCCTCGAAGCCGTCGGCAAACTCACCGCCCTCGCCACCGACAAGACCGGCACCATCACCGAAGGCCGCCCCCGCGTCACCGCCATCCATCGGCTCAACTCCACGCCGGAAAACGAACTCCTCCGCATCGCCGCCGCCATTGACGTTCACTCTGATCATCCGCTCGCCCAGGCCGTCGTCAAGCACGCCCGCGACAAGGGCATCGAGTTTCCCCGCAGCGAAAACTACCAGGCCCGCAACGGACGCGGCGCGGAAGCGGAGCTGGACGGCCACCACTACTTCGTCGGCAACCACCGCTTCACCCACGAACTGGCGGTCTGCTCCGAGGACATCGAGCGGCAGCTCGCCGAAATCGAAGCCCAGGCCCAGTCCGTGGTCGTCGTCGGCCACAAGCCCCACGGCGACTGCAAAGGCGAAGTCCTGGGCGTGCTCGCCGTCGGCGACGCCATCCGACCGAACGCCGCCGAGGCTGTCCGCTCCCTGCACGCTGCGGGCATTCGCCAGGTAGTGATGCTCAGCGGCGACAACCAGCGCACCGTGGACGCCATCGCCCGTCAAGTCGGCATAGACGAAGCGCGCGGCGACCTCCTGCCCGAGCAAAAAGTTGATCGTATCCGCGAGCTAATGGCCCGGCACAAGCACGTCGGCATGATTGGCGACGGCGTCAACGACGCTCCTGCGATGGCCGTCGCCAGCGTCGGCATCGCCATGGGCGCCGCCGGGACCGACACCGCCATTGAAACTGCGGACATGGCCTTGATGCAGGACGACCTCAGCAAAGTCGCTGATGCCATCCGGCTGGGCCACCGCACCGTGCGCGTGATTCAAGCCAACATCGCCTTCGCCCTCGGCGTGAAAGCCATTTTCCTCGCCCTGGCCCTGACCGGCCACACGAGCCTCTGGTTGGCCATCCTGGCAGATACCGGCGCGACGCTGGTCGTCATTGCCAACGCGCTTCGGTTGCTCACAAGATGAAGATCGCCGCCGGAATGCATAAATATGCGTTCCGCTCACCCGGCAAAGTCCCCGACCAGCGCCGGCACGCGACGATCACCCGCGGAAATAATCCACGCTCAATGCCCGTGTCGGTGATGAATATCCGGATAATGCGGGTGCGCGTGCACCAGCGGCTCATGCCGGTGCGCATGCGTATGAGGCTCGCCCCCGGAGCAGGATGGTTTGAGTGAGTTTCAGTGCCGCCGGTTTCGCGGCGCAACCACCGGAAGCCAGCGAGGCAAGGAACAATGAAGCGAGGTAGCGCATGGCGGTAAGGCTGGTTTACTGCAAAATATGTTTCAACCCGAGCACACCCAACACGAGGCCAACCAAGCTGATGAGTGCGACGCTGGCGTAGGGCAACCGGCGTGCGAACGCGGCAAACCCAGCGAAACGCCGGCTAGCTGCGCGGAGGGAGAGGGCGGCGGCTGAGCCGACTGCGACCAGGGTGACCGCCAGGCCGGCGCTGAAGGCCAGCACGGTGGCGAAGCCCAGGGCGAATTGCTTGATTTGCAGGCAGAGCAAAAGCACCGCAAAGGCTGCCGGACAGGGCATCAGGCCGCCGGTCAGTCCAAAGAGCATAACCTGCCTGGTCGTCACGATCTGACCGGCGAACCGGGACTGCAATTGCTGGGCGTGCTCGCGCTCGTGGGCATCCTGAAAGCCGTCCTGGCTCGCGTCGTGGGAATGGTGGTGGTGTTCCACAAACGAGGTGTAATAGGTGATGGGGTAGCCGCCGGTGGAAACTTTCAGGCCGACGCTGAACTCGTGGGGTTCGGGAATGTCTGAGGCGGATTCCAGGTAGTCTCGCCGGGGAATGAACTCGAAAACCTGCTTAGTGCCATCGGGTCGCGAGGTTTCCAAAGTGAGAGTCTGGCCGGCAGGCGGCGTGATCGGTTGCTGGCGCTGGTCGTAGAAGTAGAGGCGGAAACGAGCGGGCACGTTGGTTTCAAAGACGCTGATTTCGATCTGCTCATTGGCGCCAGTCGCCAACAAGGGGCCGCCATTCGCGCCCTGGGCCGCGCCCTGCTGGGACTCGTCCGGATGAGGATGATGATGGTGGTGAGGTGAGGCGGCGCGCTGGTCGCGGCTGATGCGGACGAACATCCACGCAGCCATGCCAACGATGATCACCCCCGTGGCGACTTGAAACCAGGGTTCTAATCCTTCGACATCGAGTTTCCCGGAAAAATGCATGCCGATGGCCGCCAGCACCCAAATGACGAGAGTATGCGAAAAGGCAGCCGAGAGGCCGAGCAGGGCGGCCTGGGCGACGGTGCCGCGAATGGAGATGATGAAGGAGGCCATCATCGTCTTGCTGTGGCCGGGCTCAAGCCCGTGGAGCGCGCCGAGCAGAACCGCGGCCGGCAGGAACAGCCAGCCCTGGCCCTGCGCGAGGTAATCCTGGAATGAATGCACGCAGGCATATACCCCCATACCCCATATAGTGTCAAGGGCATTGGGGCTGGCGGGCGGCAGGTCGCCGTGGTATAAGCCGGGCATGAAACACAGTCACGACCCGGAAGAGAGAACGGCCCTGGTAGTGCGGTTGCGCAAAATCCGGGGTCAGCTTCAAGCGATTGAAAAGATGGTGGAAGCGGAAACGGACTGCGCGGAAGTGTTGACGCAGGTCGTTTCCGCCCGCCGCGCCCTGAAATCCTTTGGCGACACGCTGATCCGCTCGCACCTGCACGATTGCATCGAGCATGCGGCGACGCAGGCTGAATCCCGCAGGAACTTACGCGGGCTTCTGACGGTGCTGGAGCGTTACGTAGCCTGAGCCAACCGGCGCGGTCACCTGCGCTCGCAGGCAAAGTGGCGCCGGGCATGGCCTTGTCCGCTGCCGGTGCCCAGCCAAGCCCCCAACAGAACGGGCAACCGCTCCTCTGCCGGGCGGAGCGGCTTTATCACCGGAGGGTAAGGGGTTTGATCTCCGCCCACGCCTGCATCACGTCGCGCAGGGATTCCAGGTAAGTCAGTTGCACCGCCGCCCAGTCGCGGCGCACGGGCAGGATCTCGGCCAGGCTGGTGTCCCCGGCGGCGTAGCGCGCTTCGGCGCCCTTCAGAAGCGTCTCCGCCCGCGAGAGGATTTCCGTCTTCAACGCGCGGCTGTTGGCCAGCGCGGCGGTGAGTTGAAGGTAGGACTCGCGCAGGCGGGCGGCCAATTCGTTTTGCGTCATCCGTGAACGGGCTTCGGCGGCAGCGACTTCCGCGCGGGCTTCACTCAGACGCCCCTGATTGCGGTTGAACAGCGGCAGCGGAATGCGCAAGCCCACGTCCAACGTATTCTCCTGGCTGGCTTCCAGCCGATGATAGAGCAACTCCACTCTCACGTCAGGAATCCGCTCCGCTTTGGCCACGTCCACGCGCGCGTTCCGGGCGCGGATGTCGGCATCCGCCAGCGCACTCTCCGGCTGGGTGGCCAGATTCGCCGCCAGGCTTTCCAGCGTCGGAATCTCGAACGTCGCGTCCAGCGTCCCGGCAAGGGATTTCACGGACAGCGTCGCATCGCCCATCGCTGACGCCAGCGCGACCAATGCTTGTTCGCGCAGAGACTCAGCGCGCCTCAACTCGACTTTGGCGCGAGCGAGTTCCATTTCCACGCGCGCCAGGTCTTCACGCAAGGCGTCCCCAGCCTCGAAGCGGGCTTGGGTGGTAGCCACGGCTTTGCTGGCGTTGAGCTGGATTTCGGTTTGGGCCTGGTACGCCTTCTCCTGATACAGCGCGGTGGCGAAGGCGCTGTGGACACGCTTGCGGATGTCCCGACGCTTCACGTCCAGGCCGCGCGCGCGGACCTCACGGTCGAGGAGTTCCGCCTCGCGCGCTTTCGAGAGTCGCCGGCTGAGTGGAATGGTCTGCCCCACCCCGGCCACGTATTCCTTTTGGTTGGAGGCGTCGCCGCTGAAGGGAAGCTGCTGGGCTCCGAGAATGAGTTCAGGATTGGGTAGCGCGCCCGCCTGCCGGGCCCGGCCTTCGGCCGCCGCGACCATCGCTTTGGCCTCGGCCAGCTCCGGCTGCAGGCTCTCCGCCATCTCTAGGGCCTGGTCAAGAGTCAGATTCGCGATCTGCCGCGCGGCAGTATTCGCTTCGTTTGTGGCCGCCATCACGGCCGCGCCGCTCAGCGCGGCGACGAACAATAGAGTCACGATTTGTTTCTTCATACGCACCTCGTTCATTCCACTTCCACCGGCCGCCCGAAACGCAGGTAGAGCGCCGGGACCACAATCATGTTCAACAGCATTGAAGTCAGCAGGCCAAACAGGATGACAATCGCCATCGGTGTTTGAATCTCGCTGCCGGGTTTGTGCCCGCCTAGGGCCAGCGGAATCAGCGCCAGGCCCGCCGCCAGCGCGGTCATCAGAATGGGCGCCAGCCGCTCCATCGCCCCGCGGAAAACGGCTTCGCGGAAATCTGTCACCCCTTCGTGTTCCTCCAGGTGCTTGATGTGCGCCACCAGCATGATGCCGTTGCGCGTGGCGATGCCGAACACAGTGATGAAGCCGATGAGCGAAGCCACGCTTAGCACGCCGCCCGACACGAATACGCCCACCACACCGCCGATGAGCGCCAGCGGCAGGTTGAGCATGATGAGCGCCGCGTCCCGGGCCGAGCCAAACGCCAGGTGCAGCAGGAAACCGATGCCAATGACCACCGCGATGCCCAGCAACGCGATGATCCTCCCAGCCTCCGCCGCGCTCTCGAACTGGCCGCCATATTCCACCCGGTAGCCCGGCATCTCACCCACCAGGGGGTCCACGACTTGTTTACAGTCGTTCACGACCGAGGTGACATCGCGCCCGGCCACGTTGCACATGACCACGATTTTGCGTTCCACCTGCTCGCGGCTGATGTAGTTGGGGCCGGTTTCCTCGCGGATCTGCGCCAGGCTCTTCAGCGGCACTTTGGCGCCGCCCGGGGTATCCACGAGCAAGTCTCCGATGTCCTCAAGACGCCAGCCCTCGGGTTCGGTCAAACGCACGACCAGATCGAAGGAGTTGCGGCCTTCAAGAACCCGGGAGACGGTCACGCCCTTGACGGCCGCTTCCATCGTCAGCGCCACATCACGCACCGTCAGTCCGTGACGGGCGATGGCATTGCGGTCAAAGTGTGCCCGGAGGATGGGCACGTCGGTTTGCTGTTCGATGGACAAGTCCACCACGCCCGGCACCGCTTCCATCTCCTTGCGGGCGCGGCTCGCCAGCAGGCGCAACTGGTAGAGATTGTCGCCGAAGATTTTCACCGCCACGTTGGCCCGTGTGCCGGACAGCATGTGGTCAATGCGGTGCGAAATCGGCTGGCCGATGATGATGTTCATGCCGGGAATCAGCGAGAAATCGCGCCGCAACGCCTCAAGTAATGCCTTCTTGGTCCGCTTTTGCATCTTCAAGGACACATCAATCTCGGACGACTCCACGCCCTGGGCGTGTTCGTCCAATTCGGCCCGGCCCTGGCGCCGCGCCACCCCGGTCACTTCGGGATGCGCGAGCAGCGTCCGCTCAATCAGGTTGCCATACTCGTTGGCCTGATCGAGCGACGTGCCGGGCAGGGTGACCGCGCTCAAGGTCAGCGTGCCCTCGTTGAACTCGGGCAGGAACGACCGCCCCATGAAGAAGGTCGAACCGAGCGCCAGCACCAGCGCCACGGCGGCGGGCACGCTCACGCGCCACGGATGCGCTAGCACCGGCGGCAGGATTTTTGCATAGTGCGATTTCAACCAGGTCACTGTCTTCGGCTCTTTGCCTTCCTGCACGGCGCGGCTGCGCGGCAGGAGCAAGTGGCACAGCACCGGCGACACGGTCAGGGCCACCAGCAGCGACGCGCCGAGCGATACAATATACGCCAGCCCGAGCGGCTTGAGCAGCCGGCCCTCGACCCCGCTCAGAAAGAAGATCGGCAGGAAAACCAGCGCGATGATCAGCGTGGCGAAGACGATGGACTTTTGAATCTCGATGCTGGCATCGAAGATGACTTGCATCGTCTTCTTGCGCTTCTCCTCCGGCTGCAGGCTGTTCACGCGCAACCGTCGGAAAACGTTCTCGACGAGAATCACCGCGTCATCCACCAGCGCCCCAATCGCGATGGCCATGCCGCCCAGCGTCATGGTGTTGATGGTCGCCCCGAACGATTTCATCACCAGCACCGTCACCACCAGCGAGAGCGGAATGGCCGTGAGTGTGATGAACGTGGCGCGGAAGTTGGCCAGGAACAGCAGCACGATGGCCACCACGAGGAAACCGCCGTCACGCAGCGCGCCTTGCACGTTGTGGATGGCAATCTGAATGAAGTCCGCCTGCCGGAAGATGCGTTTATCAATCGTCATGCCCCCGGGCAGCTTCGCCCCTATGTCATCCAGCACCGCGTCAAGTTCCTTGGTCAGCCTGAGCGTGTTCGCCCCCGGCTGCTTCTGGATGCCAAGGATCACCGCCGGCTTCCCTCGCGTCGAGCCTTCGCCGCGCTTCGGTTCTTCTCCAATCTTGACTTCGCCGAGGTCGGCGACTTTCGTGGGAATGCCATTGGTCGCCATGACGACGGTTTCGCCGATGTCTTCCAGCGAACGCACGCGTCCGACGCCGGTAATCAGCCACTCGGAACTGCGCTCGTTGATGAACCCGGCCGAGACGTTTTCGTTGCCCTCGGCCAAGGCGCGCGTCACCTGGCTGAGTGACAGGCCGTAGGCTTGCAGTTTGGCTGGCGAAAGCACGACCTGGAACTGCTTCACGCCGCCGCCGATGGGCGTGACCTGCGAGATGCCCGGCACGGAGAGAATGCGCCGGCGAATGACCGTGTCCGCGGTGGTGCGCAGCTCGATCGGCGTGTGCTTGTCCGAGGTGAGCGAGATGAACAGGATTTCGCCCATGATGGACGAAACCGGCGCCAGCACGGGCCGGTCCACTTCGGGCGGCAGTTCGCCCGCCGCGACGTTCACTTTCTCGCTGACAATCTGCCGGGCGGCATAGATGTCCGTGCCCCAGCCGAACTCAATCCACACGATGGACAGACCCACCGCCGTAGCCGACCGCACGCGCCGCACGCCGGACGCGCCGTTGACCGCCGCCTCGATGGGGAACGTCACCTGGCTCTCTACCTCACTGGGCGCCATGCCGCGCGCTTCGGTGATGACCGTGACGGTGGGTGCGGTGAGGTCCGGGAACACATCCACCGGCATCTTGAGGGCGGTGTAGCCGCCAATGACCAGCAACAGGCCGGCCATCACCAGAACCGCCGCGCGATTGCGCAGCGACCAACTAATCAGGGCGTCAATCATAGCTGGCTCCTAGTGAACATGCCCGTGCGCCGGGATAGCCGAGGACACCGAGGCGAGCCGGACCGAATACGCGCCTTTGGTGACAACCCGCTCGCCTTCCGTGATGCCCGAGAGAACTTGTACCCAGTTCCCGTCACGGATGCCGAGCGTCAGGTCGCGTTTCTGGAACGCCTCGCCGCCCACCTGCACGAAAGCAATGGGCCGCCCGTCTTCCTCGACAATGGCCGCGCTGGGGATGGCCAGGGTGTCTTCCGCCCGCGCGGTCTCGACAAAAAGGTTTACCGACTGCCCGACGCGCAAACGTGCTTCGGCGTTCTTTGCTTCATAAATCAGCGGCACCGTGCGCGTGGCGGCGTCCACTTGAATGCCCAAGAACACGAGCCGGCCGCTGCCGTCGCCGGTGATGGGAACGAACTGTCCGGTTTCCCCCGGCACTTCGTAACTGGCCGCCTTCGTCGCGGCGAGGCGCTTGACGCTGGCTTCGGGGACATGCGCTTCGATGAACACGCTGCCCGCGTCGAGGACTGTGAACACGGCTTTCTCCGCCGTGATGTATTCGCCCACCGCAGCGCCCGACTGCCTGATGATGGTCCCGGCGATGGGTGCCCGCAGTTCGATGGCCGGTTGGCTGGCCACGGTGTTCTGACCGCCCGGGTTGGTGCTGGCCTGCCTGTAGGTGGCTTGCAGCGCCAGCGCCGCGTCGTATTTGGCTTGCGCCGTCTTAAGCGCGAACTCCGCATCCTGCAATTCGCGTCCAGACTTGGCTTCAGCCTTGGCGAGCTTCTCAATCCGCTTCCGTGCCAGGTCCGCCTGTTCGAGCGCGAGCTTGGCGCGGACAACTTCGCCTTCCGCTTCCACAAACCGCGCCGCCATCTCGGAGAACGACGGCTGGATGAGGGCCAGCGTTTGCCCTGCTTCCACCTTGTCCCCGACCAGCGGCATGGCCTTGCCCGGCGGCAGCAGCAACCGTCCCGCAATGGGCGGTGTCACCGCGGCCAGTGTCCCCGGACGCGCCGCCACCACCGCCGGCAGGCGCAGTTGCTCGACCAGCTTCCGTTTCGTCGCTGGCTCCGTGCCGGCCAGGATCTTCCATTGTTGTTCCTTCAGAAAGCTGATGCCCGTTGGCGCTTCCGGCTCCGGGGCCTTGGCCACTTCGTCCGCCGAGGCGAACACCTTCACGGGCGGGAAAGCGATGGTCTTCTCCCCGTCTTCGGCGGGCACCACCAGGGCGACACTCCATTCCCCGGCTTTCGGAAACGTGAGCATGGCCTCGTATATGCCCGCCCGCACGGGGGCCTTCTCCACCTGGTCAATGGGCGTCTCCTGGCCGAGCCGCATTTGGAACCGGACTGGCCCCTCCCGGCGCGGTTCCAGCGTCTTCAAATCCGTGACGTGCGTCACAAATTTCGTGGCCGTGCCCGCCACCACCAGCCGGTGTTCCGCAAAGATTTCGTGGCGCTCGCCAAAGACGTTGATTTGCGCCGTCTTGGCGTCTCCGCCGTGCCCGCCGGCCTCGGCGGCTGGCCTCTGACGCGAGCATCCATTCAATACACCTAGAACCGCGCCCGCCGCTACGAGGCTGGCGCACTGCTGCATAAAATTCATCTTCATATCCACAAAGCTTTCTTCGCGCTCCAGAAAATTACCCAACCGGGCTGCCGCGGAAGCGCACGACGCGGCGGTTAAGAGAGGGGGAAAGAATCGTCAGGTGGAACAGAACTCACCCGACGCCAAAGCCAGTCCGGGAAGGACTGTCAGGAAAGCACGGAAGGCGCGCGGACAGGAAGTGCCGCGCGGAAGAGGAATTGCCAGGACCGTGGAAGCTCCGGCGGTGAAAGCCCCGAGAACGCGAACACCTGCGGTTGGGGGTAGTCCTGTTCGACATCTACCCACTGCACCGCCAAGGCAACAAATATCTGAGCCGGCCCCAAGCGCGCGAACCTCAGCGCCTTGAGCTCGTGCTGCGCGGCGGCATGCCGCTCATGGTCCCCATCGCCGTCATGGCCGTCATCACCCGTGAACGCTGTAAGCCACGCCGAGGCCCCACTCGAACTGGAGTCCGCCCCACTCGAATGCGGCTCGAGGTAGAGATGGATGGACGTGAAAACGATCTGCAGGATGAGCCAGAGCGCGACGCAAGAGCGTAGAGCCGCGCCAGCCGTGCGGCTGGTGCGCCCTGTCCATCGTTTTTGCATCGCTGTGCTCATTGCGCTCAGACCAATTATGCGGCGCGGAATCTACTGTCTTCGCTCTCGTCTGCCAATCCCAATTCTCCCAATTCGCTCCCATTTTGCATCTGGGATGCTGTTTGCGCCAGTTTCGGCATTTCGATTGCATCTTCCGGTTTCCCCTCAGGCTTCTGGCCTCTGTCTTCTGCTCCCGACCCTCTGGCCAGGCAGAGGCCCACCGCCTCCCTACAAATGCGCTGCCCCCCAACGCATCTTGAAACCCTCCGCAACCGTTCAAATTACGACTTCGCCAAGCGGTAAAACCTCCTTCCGGTCAGCTCAGTCAGGTTCACCGTCCAACGCCCGCCGACAACTGCAGGGGACCCCGCAACCGGCTCCCAGACCACTCCGTTGGGCTCGGCGGATGATTCCAAGCTCCAGCCCTGTTCCGAGCCCGGCCAGGAAAGGCTGACGCCCGCCCCGTCGCGGCGGATGGCGAGCGCGGGCGGAGGAAGGACTTCAAAGTTTTGCATCATCCCGGAATCCTCGTGTTCGAGGTTGTGGCAGTGGTGGACGAATAGACCCGGATGCGTGTCGAATCGAGTCAACATCCGGACGGTCTCCCCTGGATTGACCAGCACGGTGTCCTTCCAGCCGGTGTCTTCGGGTGGCAGCGATGCCGAGCTGCTGCGGCTCAATACCTGGCAAAGCGCCGCGTGCGCGTGCATCGGGTGGGGTTCGGTGCTGGTGTTGCGGTATTCCCAGATTTCCACGTCCCCGAATGGAACCGTGAAGTCCGTCCGCTGCATGTTGAAAACCTGGCCGTTGATGGTGTGAACCATGCCCGACATCGCGAGGGTGAACACCCGAGTCCGCTTCGCCTGCGCCGAGGTGAGCGGGGTCAGCGGTTGCAGTGCGGCTGGCACGGTCGCATTCCCGGTGGCCGTGTTGTCCACGTAAAAGCGCAGCAAATCCATCTCGGTGCCCTGTTGTGGACCTCCCATCATGCCTCCGCCGCCTGCGAAGGTGAGACTTTTCAACACCACCGAAGCGCCAGCGGCGTAAGGGGAAAAGTCCACCAGGACCTCCAACCGCTGTCCCGGCGCAAGCATCACCGAAGTCACCGCCATCGGGGCCGGCAACAGGCCGCCATCGGTGCCAATGAGGTGAAACGGCCGGCCGTCGCTCAGAGCAACCTTGTATATGCGAGCGTTGGATCCGTTCAGTAGCCGGAACCGGTAGAGTCCCCGGTCCACCGACAACCAGGCGTCCGGCGTGCCATTCACCAGCATCACGTCACCCAAATAACCACTCATCACATCCATCATGGACGGCGCATAGACCAGTTGACGGGCCGCGCTTACACGCTTGTCCGTGAAAACCAGAGATACATCGTGGTTGCCGGACGGCAGGCCAAAAGCCGCTTCGGCCGGGTCCTCGATGATGAAAAAGCCAGCCACACCCGCATAGGCCTGTTCCGCCGTCAGTTGGTCGGTGTGAGCATGATACCAGCAAGTGCTTGCTCGCTTCCGCACGGGAAATCGCACCTGGTAGCTCTGCCCGGCGGCGACCTCGTCGCGCGGGTGCCCGTCCATTCGTTCCGGTGCCAAAACCCCGTGCCAGTGAAGAACCAAAGGCTCCCCAAGACTATTCTGGACCCGAGCCGTGAATTCCTCGCCGCGGCGGACGCGAATTGTCGGGCCAGGCACCCCGCCGTTGATGGCGGACACCGCGGTGGAGTACCCGGGCCAGATAGCAAGATTCGCGCGAGCCACCGTCAGCGAACCCCCAGTCCAATCCGGTGGGAGCCGTAGCGGGTTGCCTGGGCGCGCGCTCTGCGCACGCGCGGGAACCACGAGGCGGAACGCGGCTCCAGTGACAATCGCACTCGCGGCAAGAGTCGAGCGGCTGAGGAAGCAGCGACGACTAAGGTTGCTCATGGACGTATTCTTCATAGCTCGCCGTCTGGGGGGATAGCTCGGAGCGTTAGGGTGTAGTTGCGACCCAAGTCCCGCTTGAGCGTGTTATCAGGGCATCATCACGGCTCGATAGAACTGCCCGTGGGAACCCGGTGGAGGTGTAACGGTCATCTGGCTCATTGACCCCATCATCGTGAAGTTGGTCATGGTCTGCCAATTCGCGCCGGCTCCTAGCACGTCGGAGTAATCAATCCTGAAATGGCTACCCATAGGCCCCGCCACCGCCAGGTGAGCCGTGCCGTTGGTGAACTGCATACTGAACATGCCGACGGCGGCTGAGCCCATTCCAACCGTCCCCATCGCATTGCGCGCTGTGACCGTGTACTGGCCGGCGTTCCCCATGCTCATGCCGGGAAGAGTCAGCGTCGCGTTGGTTGCGTTAGGAACGGGCATCCCGTCGTGCAACCATTGATAGGCCAGCGATCCACCGCCACTCATCTGCATCTGCAGGGTTACCGCCGCTCCTGGCCCGACAATCTGCGGCGAAGGGGCCGACATCATCATAACCGGCGCGGAAACCGGGGTTAGCAGAAACGCATTGGTGTGACCGGCGTGCATTCCCCAACCGACCATCTGACCTGAGCCATTGATGCCGCGCGCCTCCATTAGTTCCCAGCCACTGTTGGTTGGGATCAGATCGTTCAGATCGATCATGTGAGCCATCATGCCCATGGCGTTGGTCACCATGAAAGCATGGTGCATCCCGTCAGTCATCCCTGCCGTGCCGACCACGGTGCCTGCGTTGTTGAGGCAGTAGGCAATGCTGTTGGTCCCACCCAGAGTGCCCAGGTCCACGTTCATGCCACCCATCATGCCGCCGCTGCTCGACACAAACGCATGATAGTTGCCACCCGGCATTTGCGCCTGGCCGGCGGTGTTCCCCACATCGTTGACAAACCAGGACTGGCCCCCCGAAGCCCCCATGCCGCCCATGCCCATCGTCATCATGCTCCCGCTCCCCATCACGGCATTCGTGGACATGATTGGCTCCATGCTCCCATCGGACATCATGGTGTAGCCGACGACCATCCGGTTGCTGTTGAGGCAGTACGCCTCGGAATTGGTGCCTCCGGCGGTCCCCAGATCCATCATGCCGCCGAATGTAAAGTTGGTCATGAAAAACGCGTGGTGGCTGCCGTTGGTTATCGCCGCCCATCCGGCCATTTCGCCATGCATGTTGATCATCCAGGCCGCGCTGTTGCTGCCCCCCAGGGTGCCCAAATCCATCATCACCGGATTCATCAGTGCATTCGTGCACAGGAAAGCATGCATGTTGGTCGTCGGCATGCCCGATGCGCCCACCATCCAGCCGTTGTCGTTGATCCCATAGGCCCAACTGTTGCTCCCGCCCATGGTCCCGAGGTCAACCATCCGCCCCCCATCAAACATAAAGGCGTGGTAGCTGCCCATGCCGGTCTGCGCGGCCCCCACAACCTGTTCGTGGTTGTTGATGCCGTAGGCGATGCAGTTGGTTCCCCCGAGCGTGCCGAGGTCGGTTACGGCATAGAACTGTGCGCGGGCGGCGCCGGTCAACGCGAGCAGGGCTAAGCCGGACCAGAGCGTCCAGGCGGTAAAACGAGAGATCGTCCGGTGTTCCATTCGCTTCCTAGTTCAATTGTGCTTTTGCAGATCATTAATAGCCGCAATGCTTGCTCGTCCTTGGGCAACACTGCTTACCCTTTCTTGTCGAAAGTTGCGCAATAATTGTGTGCTCCATCCCTCAGCCTTCAACCATCCACCATCAACTTGGCCAAGGAGGCCCGGCGCATACGAACCTTTCATGAAGCGGGAGCCCTGAAAAAGTCGAGGGGTTCGCCCTCGCCCGGCGTATTAAGGACAGAAGCATGAAAACAGCGACTGTCATCATCAAGCCAGGCAAATGGACAACGGTGGCGTTTGCAGTGCCGGTGGTTCTCGCCCCCCGCCGTGGGTGCCGGAGCCGCATTCAGGCGGCGGCAGTGCGCTGGAATCCATGCACAAACGCGAAAGGAAAAGTTATGAAACAGTTATCCAAATCTCTGAT
>Ga0116148_1001942_pt1 | contig 21295 bp, 21 predicted proteins | sample AD_UKC055_MetaG_FD_89786 | JGI IMG/M metagenome (GOLD analysis project Ga0116148, IMG submission 89786) | Active sludge microbial communities of municipal wastewater-treating anaerobic digesters from USA - AD_UKC055_MetaG | ecosystem: Engineered > Bioreactor > Anaerobic > Digestate | place: USA... | reverse complement strand
CTTTCTTTTCCGGCGGTACTGACGGATTTATCACTGAGCAAAATACTACGGGAATTATGTCCTTCTGGCAAATTTCCGATATTCCAATACGAAAGATAGCAGTTCATCCGGAAAGCCCGCTTGTTGCTGCCTATGAATCTGACGGATACTCTGTGCATCGGCTTTCTGTGTGGAATTGGGCATCGAAGCAAAGAGTCTATGCGAAACGGTTCAAGGATTCCATCGTATCTCTTTCATGGTCAGCCCGGGGAACATGGCTGATTGTCGGGAATACATCGATTGAAGGCGTAGCAGTTTTCAAGGGATTAACCGGGGACGCGGTCTCGATATTCAAGCAAACGCCGGGGATTGTATCGCTAGCAGTAACCGGTGAATCTGAAACCAGCATGATTACCTATAGTCCGTCTGGCCGCATTGCATATACCGATTTAGCGACAGGAAACGAACGCGCAGTTTTTCAGGGCATTTCCGATTTAAGGAATCCTGTCCTGTATGCAAATAACAGTAAAATAGCCGGTTATGTCGACACTGAACTGATCGTTCAGGAAGCTACAACCGGAAAAAAGTCAGTTTCTTATTCTACCCAAGCGCCGCTACTACTGAGCAGTACAACTGACACAGAACTTCGCTGGATTGAAGAAATTCCGTCTGGCGGTTATTCATACAAAATTGATGGAAATACTCATTTTGATTTTTCAATCCCGGACGGCAGCACTGTTACTTCGGTACTTGGCGGACGAAGCAACCCGATACTGGGGACGTCAGCGGGTAATCTGTATACGCTGAAGATCGAAGGAAATGCGGAAGGCGTACCGACTGTCTATCCACTTGCGAATGATGGTGTTACCCGTATTGACGATATTTGTTCAGATGGATCAAGACTATTCCTTATTGCTTCTGGTTCCTTGTTTATATCTACCGGTTCCGGAAAATCTCCCGTGTTCAGTGCCAATTCTGTGCCTGGTAACAGAATAACCATGTCTGACCATGGATTGATTGTCTGGTCCAACAGCGAACCGTCTCCTCTTGTTCTGAAATCAATTGACGGAGACACGAATACACTGATAACGACTGTATCCGAACCTATCCGCTCTGTTTCGGTATATGGTAATTCTGTTTCTATAGTCGAAGGAACCAGTCTTGTTCGTGTACTGGACATACAATCAGGGATTGAATCCTACTCCTACAAAGGAGCTGGTTTTCAGGACGCAGTGATAGTCGATGATCATTTACTTGTTATTTCAAAATCGACAACCATGAGATCACCGAATTCGGTACTTGTTGTGAACACATCTACGGGAGAAACGGTTCCTCTTCCCATAACAGGCGAGCTGTGTTACGGGTTAAAGCAGTCTCCAACAGATCCAAATACACTTGGAGGTTTCTTGATCCGCGCCGACGAAGCCAGAAGTACCGAATTGATCTCTATAACAATTAATCCGGCAGCGATAACCGCATCGCAGATAACGACCATTGCTCTATATCCGGATGAAGATCTTTCTGCTTCTGTGTATCCATCAGAAAAGGGGCTTTTCTATACTACTCTGGGGAAAAATTCACTTGTATCAATAGATTCTGCATCCAACAGACAATACCGTTTCGGACGAGCATTTGCACTGCCAGCCAAATGTACCGAAATGGATCAGTTTCTCTCATGTCTAAACTTTGACGGGTCGTTGTCCTGGTACAGCAAGGAAACTAAACAACTGATATCGACAGCCTACATCAATGAAAAGGGATATTGGATGGAGTATCCGGAATAAGATATTGATCGGTATTTTTGGGATCTCTAACGGTAATCAGTTGAGCCGAACTCTCCGAGTTTTGAAAGAGCCTCAGTTTTAGCAGTTCCCTTGAGGGAGTTTCCTTAGCCTCGGGCCTTTGAAACAAATTTTGTGTACCGCGGAAGGAAGAGTATTTCGATATCTCCGATGGGGCCGTTTCGCTGTTTGGCTACAATCAGTTCGGTATCTATGGGTTGATCCCTGTCTCCGTCCTTATTTGTGCTGACTCTTTCGCGGTGAAGAAACATTACGACGTCTGCGTCTTGTTCGATAGAGCCGGATTCCCGCAAATCGGCTAGCATTGGCTTTTTTCCCTCGGCATCGCGGCGTACCTGAGACAAAGCGACAACAGGAATATTCAATTCACGGGCAAGACTCTTGAGCGATCTGGAAATCTCGGCAATCTGCTCATGGCGGGGGATCAGGCTGTTTTCGCTCGTAATGAGCGTCAGATAATCGATAAAGAGTATCTGAATATCGAATTGCGCTTTTAATCTTCGCGCCATTGCCCGCAAATCCAGCAATTTCATGTTCGGCATATCAACGATATACAGCGGTGCATCATAAATATGCCCTGCGGCATCCTGAATAAGCTGGAAATCGCTAATTTTTAGAAGGCCTGTTCGAATTTTTTCTGAAGGTATCTTCGATTCGGAAGAAATTAGACGCTGCATCAGTTGCATATCGGACATTTCTAGAGAAAAGAATGCGGTAGGTATTTTTTCCTTGATGGCAGTATGTGCTGCCATGGTAAGTGCCAAGGCAGTCTTACCTACGGAAGGACGTGCGCCGATGATGATCAGTTCTGATTTTTGGAAGCCGCTTGTCATCTGATCGAGTTCAATAAAACCTGTCGGGATACCGGTGAAAGCGTCGCGGGTATGGTACAGCTTTTCTATCGCTTCAATAGCTCGGGGAATAAGTTCCTTCGGTGTCTTGAATGTTGCGGACTGATTGGCATCGGTCAGCTCGAAAATGCGTTTTTGAGCGTCTTCCAGGACTGCACGGCTTTCGGTTGAATCATCATGAGCTTCTGCGATAATTGAATATGAAATATTCAATAACGCTCTTCGGACGGAGTTTTCAAGAACAACCCGGGCATAATATTCAACGTTAGCGCTGGTTGGTACGGTATCGGTAAGAGAAGCGACGTAACCCGGACCGCCTGCAGCATCAAGCAAGCCTGAACCGCGGAGTTCTTCTGTTATGGTAATAAGGTCTGAACGCTGCCCTTTGTTAAAAAGGGAAATAATAGCGCTGAAAATTTTCTGGTTTTGAAGAGAATAGAAGTTGTCAGGGCGGAGGTATCGTATTACGGTACCGATAGCCTCCGAATCCAGCAACAGTGCGCCCAGAGTTGCCTGTTCCGCCTCCAGATTATGAGGAGGTATTTTATCTTTTAAACTTTGAGCGCACATATTTGCTGAATAGTATCGGGCCTTGTGTTATTCAGCCTCGGAATCCGAAGCAACTTCGGAAACTTCAGCCTGCACAGATTCGACCGGCTCTTCTCTGCGGCGGTGATTCCGCTCGGTTTTCGGAGCTGTTTTTTCGGTATTTTCGGGTTGAGCTTCAACGATAACCTGAACTTCGGCAGTGGCGCTTTCGTAGAGATGAACATAAACATGATACTTTCCGACACTCTTAAAAGTCAGTCCGGGAACTTCGATTCGTTTGCGTTCGATTTCGAAACCATGTTTGATGAGATTGTCTGCAATGGTCTGATTGGTAACGGCGCCATACAGTTTGCCGTTTGCACCTGCAGGCATAACCAGTGTGAGTACAGTGGCTTCAAGTTTTTCCTTGATTGAAGCAGCATCGGCGCGCTTGGCGTCTTTCTTTGCTTCAATTTCCGCTTTTCTGCTTTCAAAGTGTGCAATAGTCACATCATTGCAGGGAAGAGCGAGATTCCGGGGAAACAGGTAGTTTCGGGCATAACCGTTCGCTACATCCTTGATGTCCCCTTCTTCGCCGAGGTGTTTGACATCCTGATTAAGAATTACTTTCATGTTCGAGCTCCTTACTCATTTGTAGACGATATCGCGTCCAGGAGTTGGATCAATACCGTCTGTATGTGTTCCGGAAAAACCGGTAACAGACAAAAAAACCGGTAACAGACAAAAAAAAGCGGCCAGGCGGTGTTAGTCGCTGCCGCTTTGATTGTCTACTTCAATACCGGAATTACTCCCGGGTGAAGCGGATCAGCTTACAACGTAGGGAAGCATGGCAAGCGCACGGGCACGCTTGATTTCCAGTGCGAGATGGCGTTGATGTTTTGCACAGGTACCAGTGATACGGCGGGGAAGAATCTTGCCCCGTTCAGTGGTGTAGCGGCGCAAACCGTCGGCGTCCTTGTAATCGATTTTGGTTTTCTGGGTGCAAAAGCGGCAGACTTTCTTGCGGAAAAAAACTTTTCCTTTGCGTCCCTGACCACGATCATCGGGATCGCGCATCACATCCTGCATCTGCATATCGCCTTCAATATCTTTCATTTTTTCGTCAGACATCTTGTTTCTCCTTAAAATGGAATATCATCGGGAAAATCGGAAGGACCGGAAGAATCCATATCCGGCATCTGATTCTGAGACTGTTCAGGCCTGCGCTGATACGCATTCTGACCCGAAGGTGCGGATTGAGTTCCCTGATAGGACTGGGAGTATGAAGAACCGCCCCCCTGCCCCGCACCGGCACCACCGCCGAGCAGCTGAACATTATTCGCATATATCTCTATCTTGGTGCGCGTTTGACCATCCTGTTCCCAACGGTTCTGGTGCAGCTCGCCTTCGACAGCGATCTGTTTTCCCTTAACCAGATACTGGTTCAATGTTTCGCCCGCACGCCCCCACAGAACGATATCAAAGAAATTGGCCTCTTCGACCCATTGATCGCCCTGTTTCCGGCGTTTGTTTACCGCGATGGCAAATTTGCAGACAGCCATTCCGCCTGAGGTATATTTCAGTTCGGCATCACGGGTCAGTCTTCCAATCAGTATTACATGATTTACATCTGCCATTCAGGTCTCCTGATGAATATTATTCGTCAACCCGGACAAACAGGAACGTCAGAAGATTCATATTAAGCTTGAACTGACGATCCATCTCGACGATTTTCTCGGGAGACGCATTGATGGTGAACAGGACGTACCGGCCTCGCGTTCTCTTCTTGATTTCATAGGTCAAATCGCGATCGCCGTACGGATCCTCGCTGACAACCTGTGCGCCGAAATCTGCGAGTGTCTTGCGCACTGCCTCAATTCCGGGCTTGAACTGGTCTTCTTCCAGCGGAAAAACGACCATAAGCTCATACTTTCTCATGTTTCCTCCTCGTGGACACATTACTGGGCCCGTCTGGCTTCTCCGGACGGGCGGGAGTGTATTTCCGGCATAACCGGACTGATCCTGATACAGTCAGGACTGACAAAATACCATTTAGCTCTTCTTTGGTCAAGGCAACACTGGATACTGCCGATAGGTATCAGTAGAGGGAGTATTCCATGCTTCAAAAAATCGTGTTCCAGGATAATATATATCAGTTAGCCCGTTCCATCGATATCCTCTATGAAGGATTGCAGCTGGAATTGTCCGGAGATTATTTTTTTAATAAAACAGTCGATGACATACTGTTTTTTGATGATTCGATACAAAAACTGTATGGCCAGGCAGTACAAAACCCCCATATGTCCGGATACATCACTATTCTGCAAAGCATCCACAATTGTCAAAAACGATATCTTCTTCTGCTTGATTCAATTCTCCAGGGACGATCGTGCATGAAAGAAGCCTTCAAGCCCCTTTTAGCCAAACTGCAAAATTTACGGAATACCCACACAGCTCTTTCCTCGGAAATCGTCCAGAATATCCGCTCATCCGATAAAAGCATGGATTCCAGAGATATTGTATCGCGCAACGAGTTGAGCGAACTTCTTCATTTCTGATATACTCCGTTCGTATGTCACATTATGATTGCATTATTGTCGGTTCAGGGCCGGCAGGGCTTGCAGCAGCATTCGAGCTGACAGCTCATTGCCCGTCTCGCCGAATTCTGATTCTTGAACGCGAAAAAGTGTCTTCCGGAGGACTCCGGAATGACTGCAAGATGAATTTCACCTATCCGATCGGTTTTCCGACTGAATACTGGGACAGAAAGCAGGCAACACACTATCTGGAAGAAACAGAACGTTTTCTGTCGCCGCACATCCTCGAACAGAAAAATCTCGATACCTATACCCGACGGGCAAACAGAATCGGAGTCGAACTGTTGCTGATCCGTCAATCGCACCTGGGTACTGATGGTGGACTCAAGCTGATCAAGGATCTTGTTGCCCGCCTGCTTGCCTCCGGAGTGGAAGTATCGCTGGAAGAATCACTTGTTTCGGTAGACAGGCAGACAAAAAAAGCACAAACCAGCAAGCGAGAAGTATCCTGGGATCAGCTCATCGTTGCCCCTGGTCGGCATGGATTCGACTTTCTGAGGCGTTTCATGAAAGACAACGACATCGAATATACCGATAACAGCATAGATGTGGGTGTTCGCGTTGAAACCAGAATTGAACACTATCCTATCGTTCGGGACTATTACGATCCAAAGTTTATCTTTCCCGAACGTACCAGAACCTTTTGCACGAATTCCGGTGCCGCACATGTTGTGCAGGAGAAATACACCGCCGCCAACGGACAGTTGTACTACAGCGTGAACGGGCATGCATATTCACATGACAAACCGGCGAACGGACTGGTGAATTTTGCAATCCTGCGCAGCGTCGAATTTACACAGCCCTTGGCATCGGGACAAGATTATGCAGAATTTCTGGCATCACTGGCCATGCTGACCGGAGGCGGACACCCGATCATGCAGCGCATCGGCGATTTCCGGATGGGCAAGCGCACCACAACAGAAGGGTTGAACGATGATCTGTATGATTTCGAGCCCTCGCTCCCCTCCTGTACGCCAGGAGATATCAGTCTGGCGATGCCGGCCAAGTTCCTGAGATCCATCTGGAAGGCGTTGAAGCAGCTCGATACAATCGTTCCCGGTGTTCTGCATCCCAGCACAATCCTCTATTATCCCGAAATCAAGCTGTATGCCAACAAGCCTCGTTTTCTTGACAGCTTCTTTATGGCTGCTCCGGATATCTATCTGATCGGAGACGGAGCAGGCACCTCCAGAGGTATTACCGGAGCTTGGGCATCCGGAATCCGGGCTGTGGACGGAATGCGCAAACGGAAAGGGTGGTAACATGAGGATCACCGGTGGTTCATTGAAAGGACGAATCGTCGAGTGCCCTGTTGGAGTTATCAGGCCGGCGATGGACAGGATGCGAGAATCGTTGTTCGGCATCCTTGGAAATCTTGATGGAAAATCATTCCTTGATTTGTTCAGCGGATCAGGAATTTGTGCGTTGGAAGCCTCGTCCCGGGGAGCTCATCCCGTGTTTCTTGTTGAAAAAGATCCGCTTAAAGTTCAGACTATTTTCAAGAATGTCTCTATTGCGCCGCACCGGATCGAATGCAAATTTATGTCTGTCGAACTGTTTCTGAAACGAACCAGAGAACATTTTGACCTTATATATATGGACCCGCCGTTTCCGTACAACTTTCATGCTGACCTTGTCAAAATGACCGGAGATCTGGCAGTCCTGAAACCTGGAGGGCAGACGCTGATACACAGGCCAAAGGAGAAGGAAATGCCGGACAGGATCGGATGCATGAACCGTACCGATCAACGGGTGTACGGACGTTCGATAGTCGATTTCTATACGAAAACCGAAGAGCTGAACGGGTAGACATCCTGACGGCAAGATGAACACTTGCAAGGTATAATTTCAATTATATGCTTGCATGACCGTAATAAATTCCTTATTATAGATGAAGGGAATATCTTTGGATTCAAAAAAAACTGATGATTTCGCCCGCTTTGAGAATATCCGCCTAATCAAAAGTTCCGATTTGCCGGTCGGCAGCCTGAGCGCTGAACAGAAGGCATTACTGAACAGAAAAGGCAATGAATTTTTTAACCGAGGCGATCTTGAAGCAGCTCGCCGTATTTTTATTACCACAGGATATTCGGACGGGCTGACGCGTATCGGGGATTCTTTTGCGGCAAAGGGCAACGAAATTGAAGCGCTAAAACTTTATTGGCTTGCACATAACAGAAGAAAAGCAGATGCTATTATTATTAAGTTGTCAGAATTGATAACAACGCTCATACAGTGAAAGAGGAATACAAAAATGGCAGATATGATGAACGACATGCCGCTGATACCGGAACCAACAGCAGGCAATACCGAAGAAGAAAAAAAATTCAATGAAATCGCTGAATTGTCTAAAAATGGGTATCTGTTGCTGAAAGAAAACCACATAGACGAAGCAGAGAATTCATTCCGGAAAATACTGAGTCTGGAAAGCGATAATAATTATGCGCTGGTCGGTTTGGGGGATGCAGCCCGAAAGAGAAACCGTTTCCGGGAAGCAGTGGATTATTATACGAACTGCCTTTCGTTTCATCCGGGAAACAACTATGCGCTGTTCGGTCTCGCAGACTGTTACAAGGCTCTGAATCAGTATGCTAAGGCAATCGAAATATGGGAACAGTATTTGCAGCACGATGACCGGAATATCACTGTACTGACGCGAGTAGCCGATGCATACAGAAAAATCCGGGATTTCAAGCAATCGAAAATATTGTACTTGCGCGTTCTCGATATGGAAGAAAATAATCCCTATGCGCTCATCGGACTTGGACATCTCCATTACGATTTTAAAGAATATAGGGACGCATTGTATTACTGGCAAAAAATGCTGGAGATGAACGATGATGCGGTTGATATTCGCGTACTGACCTCTATTGGCAACTGTCACCGCAAGCTGAAGACGTTCGAACAGGGAATTTACTACTTCCAGAGAGCGCTCCGCATGGACGAAGACAATTTTTATGCTCTGTTCGGACTTGCCGACTGCTACCGGGGTATGAACCAGCAGTTCCGATCGGTTGAGTACTGGAACAAGATTCTTGAAAAAGATCCGAACAATAAGGTGATTCTGACCCGCGCGGGCGATGCGTACCGGAACATGGGAGATTACGAGCTTGCACAGCAGTATTATCAGAGAGCGCTTGATATAGAGTTCGATGTGTACGCCGTACTCGGTCTGGCCATGATCAGCAAGATTCAGGGTAGATTCGATGAAGCCGCAGTCAGTTTGATGAGACTTATCCAGACTGATCCGAAAAACTATCGGCTGTATATCGAACTGGCTGAATGCCAGCTGAACAGCGGCGACAAGCAAAAAGCAATATCGACGTTACAGGATTTTCAGAAACTGGGAATTCGAAACCAGCTTGTGACCGAGATGCTCGATAAACTGCGTCTCTGACGCAAACCGTAAGCGGAAGCCCGTTCAATGCAGGAAAATACTCAATTACAATCTGGTCTGTCAGGGTATCTTCCTGAAGAGCTTGCCTCTGTCCTGGAGCTGGATCATGCATTCCGGGCAAAACAGATTTTTAAATGGATTGCCGACGGTGCCCGGGACTTTGGCGCAATGACAAACTTGCCGCTGAAATACCGGGAACAGTTGGCACTCAGCACCACCGTTTTCAGCACACGAGTTGAACAGAAACTGATTGACCCGGATGGAACAGTAAAGCTTCAGATTGCAACGCAGGACGGTTCTGCAGTCGAAACGGTTTTGCTTACCGACTTGTCAGGGCGAAAAACAGCCTGCGTGTCCTGCCAGATCGGCTGTCCGATGGGATGCGCTTTCTGCCAGACCGGGCATATCGGCTTTCGCAGAAATCTTGATGCGGGAGAAATCGTCGAACAGTTTTATCATTTGGAAGATGCAGTCGGAACTCTGGACAATATCGTGTTCATGGGGATGGGCGAACCGATGCTGAATCTTGAAGCAATCCGGAAGACGGTACAGATTCTGACCCATCCAGACGGACGGGGCCTTTCGAGGCGAAGGATAACGCTTTCGACTTCAGGATTATGCGACGGGATTAGAACGCTTGCAGATCAAGGTCCGGATATTCGTCTGGCGATTTCGCTTACAACTGCGAACGAGAAACTAAGAAGCGAGCTGATGCCGGTCAATAAAACCTGTTCACTTGCCTCATTGCGCACGGAAATCGATTATTTTACAAAAAAAACCGGAAAACGAGTGACGCTTGAGGCAGCTTTAATGTCCGGAGTGAACACATTCCCGGAAAACGCGCGCGAAATTGCCGATTTTTGCAAGGGTCTTAATGTGCACGTTAATCTGATAGCCTGGAATCCGGTTCCTTCACTCCCCTTTGAAACTCCGTCTTCTCGTGAAATACGCACTTTCGTGTCCAACCTTGAAAAACTCGGGGTTCGGGTTACCCTCAGAATGAAACGCGGCGAAACGATCGGCGGGGCATGCGGGCAGCTGGGGCGCAGTGTGAACGACGCTGATGAAGACTAGAATCGCGAATATGGAAAATCGGCTCAGTTTCCAAGAGTTTCCGAGATGCGTTGAGCCTTCCTGCGATTCGAATACAGGCTTACCGAAGAAGCCGGGATCCACCCTCCGTCAAGTTCCAGCCAGTGTACAGGTTTTCCGGCAACTGTGAGAATTTTTACACCCTTCACTTCCTGCACATCACCCCGACGCGCATGGGCTACAGTTATGCCTTTGTCGCCGGGGGCGTCGCGCAGGGAAATGTAGGGATCCAGAATGAGTGCGAACCGGTTGTATTCCGAGACGACTGGTGTTGCGTCAAATGACAGGTCTGCAACTGTTTCCTGCTTTCGGCAGGAGGCAAAAGCTGAAAAAATACAGAGACACAGGACAATGTTGCGAGCGGAAATACTCATGAGGGCATCCAGGATTCGATGTAGGGAAAAAGTAGGGTATCAGAATCAACAAAGGGGAGTTTTTGTAACTCGTCAAACGAAAGCCAGGCAGTTTTCACATGCTCGGTCAGGGTAACTGCATCGGTCTGATCGAGTTCGACATGATATGCATGCAGAAGGGATGGACCATTTTTATTGACAAATTCGGTTGTAGCAATATGTTCGTGGATGGTAACTGCAATGCCCATTTCCTCGTGAAATTCACGAATCAAGGCTTGTGCAGGCGATTCTCCGCCGTCAACTTTGCCTCCCGGAAACTCCCAACGGCTTCCCATTTCCCCGCCGGGAAGGCGCAAGCCCACGAGGAAGCGGTTGTTATGGTATACAATCCCCGCAACTGATTCTTTCATGGTGTATCAGAGAAACAACACTGTCGGAAACAGAAAATGCAGGACAGCCCCTACAAGTGCAAGCATTCCGATGTATCTGGAAGAAGAAAGGAGCATCTGCAATCCGGGATGAAGAGCCGTTTTATCGAGGGTCGACCGGTCTTTATAAAACTCAAGGAGGAAGAATGCGCCGGCAGCAAGTCCTGCCAGAGCGGGGAGCAAATCACCAACAACCGGTACATCGCCGCGGACTGGAGTAAGCAGTTTAAAAAAACCGGTGACAGATGCCAGAATACCCAGAACCAGACGAAAGGTGTCGTCCAGAGCCAGGGCAGGCAGCTTCCCTTCCGATTCGCTGTCCATAAAATCCCTGTCGCCGAAAAGCATTACTACACCTGCGACTGCATTGAGAAGAATCGAAAGAAAATAAAACTGAAGCATTCTCAACTCCTGATAGTAATAAGCATAGTAAAAAGTTCAGCTACGGTCAACCGTCGCGAGAACTTCCAGAGTGCGGCCATGTACTATAAAAGCAGCTCTGACTGCCTTTATCTGATAATCGGTAAAAACATTTCTGACAGCAAGAGAACCATCAATCCAGATACCGGTTACTTCTGCATAAGAGACAACACTGTTATCCGCATCCAGCGCCTGGAACTGCACGGTAAATGTATCAGTTCGATCGGGAGAATCCGTGCAATTAAGCGTAACAAAAACTGATTCTCCGTACAGGAAGGCTTTTAATTTTGCCTCGAAAGTGCCGTCACGGACCGAAGCGCTTCCGCCGTCGAGTAACGTCAGCGCAACCACCAAAGCGGAAAGAATGACTATCGCAATAAAGATGCTTCGTGAACCGGGATTTCCTACAAGGCCACGTAAAAAACCTCGATTCTTTGGCAAATAGCCCTGTTCCCACGCATTGCGAACTGATTCCGGAGCATTTTGAAGACGCCGGTCTCTGTTGTAATAAAACTTGAGTTCGGACTGCTGTCTGTCGTCTGAATCCGGCGGGCCTCCATTCATCTGCGAATCTCGCCGATCAGAGAATCTGTTCTCCACCATACAACAGAAGCTTCGTAGTTGGTAGCAAGCAAGGCTGAAATTATACCCTCGGGAGACACCGTAAGGGCATTGTATGCCAGTTCGTCGCTGTGCACACGCAAGACACGCTTCAGTATTCTCCGGGACTTTGAATCAAGAATTTCGAGCATATATCCTTGATCGATTGGCGTTGTAAGAAAGATCCATCCGCTGGATGATACGCCGAGCAGTTCATAGGGCTTGTTGAAGGTTTCGGTCCCAAGGCTGGTTGAATCGACGCCGGAATAGACTGGCAGTTCTATACGTTCGCTGTACGAGCCCGTTTCGAGATCGAGCGGATACAGGCAGCTTTTATCAAAGGCTATACCGGCATTGGACCCTGTAGCCGTATCAATTACAGTGGCGTAGTAATCGATTTTCAGGTACAAGCGGGGCGATGACTGATCCGGGATAATTTTTTCGAGCGTCGCATAGACTGAATCCCCTTTATCGTAAGGACTCGGCAGGTTTCTGAAACTGACAGGAATTCGGTACAAGAGATATCCTTCCGGACCGAACCAGAATATCTTGATGCCAGCCTGGCTTTTGGTTACGACAACAGTTTCGTTTTTTGCAGTGGAAAACAAGCCGGTTACGGGAGGGAATGGAGTTCCGCCGGGGCCTTCCTGTCCAAGATAATCGGTAAAACGACCATCCGGTGCAAACGCAAGCACCACTTCTTTCAGGACAACGCCAGCTTCACTGTCGTATTCATACCGTTCTTCGGGAACCCTGTCGACAACATACAGTTTTTTCCGGGAGTCCACGGACAAATAGGTTGGATGCCTGAGGGGATACGGAACCGCCTTTCTGGTTGTTGTCGCGCCCGGAGAAGCACTTGCATCGGCAGCTTCCGCATTCGCACCAGAGGCGGAAGCAAAGGAAGGAACCGGGTTGGAGTCCGGATCATAATACACAGACAGTAGATCTCCGAACGAAGTCAGCTGCAGTATCTTTTGCGATCCGGAATTCGCAATATAAAACATCCCGTCTTTCATGAAAATCTGGCTGTCGGGCCCGGTTTCATTCGAGTCAAGATTGAACAAATCCAGTTCGTCTTCGAAGCGTCCGAATGAAAGCGTGAACAGTTTTTCGCGATCAACACCGGACGGAGGATCTTCAGTGCAGGACGCTAAAAAAACGGAAAGACAAACGATCATACAAAACCCGGCAATCAGTACCATCGACGATTTCTGGAAGGAAGCGAGCTTTTGCATATCGCTATTCAGTTTCATAGAACCTCCGGCAACTCAAGGTAGAATTCATTTTCACGCTTGTCAACACCGGACAGTTTCGGTATCATATGCAAATGATTACTGATAAAATTATACGCTTTTTCTTCGGTTCACAGCATGAACGCGATATCAAGGCGCTCCTGCCCCTTCTCCATAAAGTCAATGAAAAAGAAACGTGGGCAGCTTCCCTGAAAGCTGAAGAATTCCCGCAACAGTCGGCAGAATTCAAAAAACGATTCCAGGCAGGTGAAAGCCTCGACGCTTTCCTCCCCGAAGCGTTTGCTCTGGCACGCGAGGCGGCTCGCCGGGTGCTTGGTGAAAGACCCTACGATGTGCAGATTCTCGGATCACTTGTTCTTCACTCCGGAAGAATCGTTGAAATGAAGACGGGTGAAGGAAAAACCCTGATGTGCGTCGCCGCTGCGTATCTTAACAGTCTGACCGGCAAGGGTGTGCATATCGTTACGGTAAACGACTACCTTGCAGAACGCGACGCAGACTGGATGCGTCCTGTTTACGGATATCTGGGCATGACAGTCGGTTCTATCCTTTCAAACATGGACAATGAAGCCAGACGCCTCGCGTATAACTCCGACATCACGTACGGAACGAACAACGAACTCGGTTTTGATTATCTGCGCGACAATATGAAATGGGATCATGGAGAGCGAACACAACGCGAGTTCTACTTTGCCATTGTCGACGAAATCGACTCCATTCTTATAGATGAAGCACGTACTCCACTCATTATTTCGGGAGCGGCGGAAGACGATACCGCAAAGTTCTTTGAAGTCGACAAGCTTATCGGACAGCTTAAGGAAGTTGAAAAGAATCCAGACACCGGAGAGTATCCTGATGAACTGCAGGGTGAAACGGTTGTCGGCGATTATCGGCTGGAAGAAAAAAACCGGAAAGTCTCCTTTACCGACGAAGGTATGAATCATGTCGAGGAAATACTTCAGAAAAAAGGACTGATTACCGGTAGCCTCTTTAATGAAGAAAATTTTGAGTACATTCACTATTTTACCCAGTCGATTCGTGCCCATAAATTGTATCAGATCGACGTTGACTACGTTGTCAAGGACGGACAGGTTCAGATTGTCGACGAGTTTACTGGACGCATCCTGGAAGGCAGGCGCTACTCTGACGGACTGCATCAGGCAATCGAAGCCAAAGAACATATCAGAATCGCCCAACGAAACCGGACGATGGCGACCATTACGTTCCAGAATTTCTTCCGCATGTATGAAAAGCTATCGGGTATGACCGGTACCGCAGATACGGAAGCGGTCGAATTCAATAAAATCTATAAGCTTGATGTTGTTGTTATTCCAACGAACCGGCCAGTAGCCCGAAAAGATGAAGACGATGTCGTGTACCTGAACGAACAGGAAAAGTGGGATGCGCTGTGCGACGAGATTGCCGAAGCGCACAAACGAGGCCAACCGGTATTGGTTGGTACGGTATCAATCGAAAAATCGGAAAAGATTTCCAGCCTGCTCACCCGCAAGGGAGTCAGGCATGAAGTACTGAACGCAAAAAACCATGCCCGCGAAGCGCTGATAATCGCAGAAGCCGGTGCGAAAGGCTCGATTACGATCGCAACCAACATGGCCGGACGCGGTACGGATATCAAGCTCGGCGGGAATCCGGAGTACCGTGCGCGCAAACGGGCGGGTACAGAAGCGACTCCCGAACAGTACGCTGCAGCCTATGCGGAAGAATACCGGAAATGGCAAGCCGATTACGAAGAAGTAAAAGCTCTCGGGGGGCTGTACGTAATCGGTACTGAACGGCATGAAAGCCGCCGTATTGACAATCAGCTGCGTGGCCGGTCGGGCCGCCAGGGAGATCCCGGGCGATCGCGTTTTTTCCTTTCTTTGGACGACGACCTGATGCGCCTGTTCGGAGGAGAAAACCTGAAAAAGCTGATGTCGCGCATCGGAATGGAGCCGGGAGAACCGATTTTTCATCCCTGGCTTAATAAAAGCATCGAAAAAGCCCAATCGAAAGTTGAAGAGAGAAACTTCGATATTCGAAAGCACCTTCTCGAATACGATGATGTGCTGAATGAGCAAAGAACGTTTATCTATAAACAGCGCGACAGCATTCTTGAAGACAGTGATCTGAAACAGAGGATTCTTGATACAGCTGAAGAATACATTGAAATCTATGTTGATGATTTCTGTACAGCTGCAAAAAAAGACCGCGAAGCGGCACAATCGCAGATCGTTCAGGAATTCAAGAACCGTTTTGGCTATCCGGTAACAGAAGACGATCTTGATTCGTTCCTGAAAAAAACGGACGAGGCGAAAACAACCATACTTGAGCGGTTCAAAAAGGATCTTTCCGAAAAGGAAGCGCTGGCCGGCAGGGAAAATCTGAACATGTTTATCAGGTTTCAGTATCTGCAGGCAATCGACAAGAAATGGCTAGACCATCTGGAAAATCTCGAATCGCTGCGCGAAGCGGTATATCTGCGCTCCTACGGCCAGAAGAATCCGCTGACCGAATACAAGCTGGAAGGTTTCGATATTTTTTATCAGATGCTCGACGACATCAGACTGGAGATTGCGTCCCGTGTCATGCTCGTTAAAGTCAGAACCGAAGGGGAATCGGCTCCCGTACGCCAGGCGCGGCGGGTAATGGGAAACGCTCAACACTCCGCAGTCAATACCTTCTCAGGATCGGCTGCCGGTTCCGGCGGTGCTTCTGCCGGTACATCTGCCGCGGCAGGCAAGGCAGGTCCTATGAGCGTCAGCAATCCCCAGAATGTTCAGGTTGTCAGATCGATTCCGAAGGTTGGTCGAAACGACCCCTGCCCTTGCGGTAGCGGAAAAAAATACAAATTCTGCCACGGAGCTTAAGGACAATAAGAAAAAGGCTGCGAGGGGTCGACCGCGCAGCCTTGAGCCGAGTTCAAACATCGCTTACTTTTGGAACAGGCTTTCGAAGAATTGTTATGAACGGTTCTGTTCGTTCCATAACCAGAGGAAAGCAGGTCTGGTCAAGTTCGTGCGATTCGCCGTCGAGTTGCACCAGTATCCTTCCGGAATAGTTGATTTCTGCGCGATCTGCGGTATACAGCAAAGCTTCGGGAAATACCGTATGAGTTCCTGCTTTTACATGCTTTTTGAGAAAAAGCTTTTTTCCCAGAGACATTTCTTTCATTCCGCAGACATTTCGTTCATCGGGAAGAATTTTCTGGTTCGATCCGTAGGTGCGCCCTCCGGAAACGCCCATCAAGAAAAGCAACAGCTTTGAGTCTATGGACGCAACCGGCGAGCCGTCGCTCGCAGACAATGAAATTTTAATGGGCTCGACTTTATATACGCGCTCGTAGAAAAGGCAGGCGATATCAAGCCAGAGCTTGTAGGAATCTCCGGGGAACCGGTGTTTGAGCTTGTTGGTCATGTGCGTTACGAAAGCATCAAGCCCGATGCTGGCAATGTTAAAGGAATACCAGCTTACAGGAGAAGTACCGGAGGTTGTTACCTTAACTGCGGACTGAAGGATAAAAGCGGAGTCTTCTACAAGCAAGGACAGCGACTCTTGCATTGTCCGACCGTCGGAACCATCATTTCCGGTTCCGAATGGAAGACGAATAAAGCAGATTTTACCTACAAGATTCCGATGTCCGTTTTCCAGAACTGCGCGGGCGTATTCCGATTGAACATCAAAACTAGTCCCATCGCCCCCGGCGGTTATCATACAGTACAAGGCATCGGGATCAGTATCCCGTTCGGCTTGGCCGATTATGCCGGCAGCAATCGCCCCGGCATGCCCTGCGGCCGTTGTATAATGGATGCGGGAGTCGCAGGATTTTACCACCGAAGCCCGGTCGGCAACTGCTTCAAGAGCTGCTTCTATGGCAGCGCGATGCGCAAGAACACGTTTGGGTATGGTAAACCCGCCCGCTACCGGATTGGCTATGATGTGTATGTGCAAATTTCTGCCGGCAAAAACTGACGCACGTTCGGCAAGACACTGTATTTCTTTTTCGGACAGCATCAGGGAACCTTTCTTGCAAACGCGTCACGGAATCCGAGCAGCCGGAACCGTTCAAGTACGGCTCCATATTCATCTTTGTTAACCGGACCGACATACACTTTCAGGACAAACCCATTCTTGCCGTCTGTTTTCTGTACCGCAAGAGGATAGACTGAGCCATAATTGTCGACAATAGTCCGCACGTTTTTTTCTTCGCTGTAGCTGGCGATTTGAATATAGTAGCTACCCTTTTCAAGTTGGTCCGCGAATGGAATCTCTTGTTTTCCGCCGAAATCTGTGGAGACAACAGTCGATGGATCACGTGCAGTTTCAGGGATGTCAGAGGCGCCAGCGGGGACTGGAGCTTCATTGTTTTGTGAAGGCGGGACAATTGAACCGACTACCGGAATGGATGCCGGAACGGGCTCGGACGGTACCGTTGCGGGCTCTTTCCGAGTGTCCGATATCGGAGGAACAACAGGAACCGGAGCAATTTCCGGGACGGTCGCCCGGGGTATGATCTGTTCAGCCGGTTCCAGCGAGATTTCTGCAACTACAGAAACCGGCTCTTCGGCAGGGAGTTCGGGAGCAGAAGGCTCCTGAACAGATGCAACTTCGGGGACGGACGGCGGAGTATCGGGAGACGCGGCAATTTCAGGACTTTCCGGAACAGCAGCTTCAGGCAAGGGATCTGCTTCGGTACGTTCTGTAGCATCCCCGATTTCGGAATCGGCAGTTGCCAGCGTATCTGTTCCATTTGAGGGAATAACCAGCTCCGGTTCGTTTGAATATGAAGAAGCAAAGCTGGATACAGCAGGAGCTGAGGGGGCTTCGTCTGAAGCGAACGCAACCACGGGCTCTTCTGCGTCCGGAACGACAGGAGGTTCCGCAACCACAACCGGTTCCGGTATTTCGGCTATTTCGGCAATTTCTGGGCTTGAATCGATTTCAGAGCCGGTTGTTGCAACAAATTCTTCCCGGGAAACCGGTGCATCGGGAACAACTGTTTCGATTGTTTCTGCGTTGACTTCCGGTAGTGTTTCCCGAACAGCAAGATTGGCTGTGCGTGCAGCAGCTTCCGGATTGGAATCAGGATCGTTGTTCTTTAACGCTGATCCGGAAGAAACAGTTCCCAGGGCGGGTTTTTCGGCAACAGCAGAAGGTACTGAAATTCGGACGCGCGTAAGAGTGCCCGGCTTGATATTCAGAGCTGTCGCAGCTTCCGGCGAAACAAGCACAACGAGACCAGGAACTCCTGCAGAACCGGTGATCACCATGCGTACTTTTTTCCCGGTTTCAAGATTTTGGATCTCGACCAGGGTGTTTCTGGGGAACATATCGCTTTTGGCAAACAGTCCGGATGAAGAAAACTCTGACGCTGCCGCGATTCCGGCATTTCCTTCCCAGACAGCCCAGGCGGAAGACAATGGCAGCACCAGACAGACAACAAAAAAAACTGCCGACAGCATAGAACGTTTCATCACTTATCTCCTCCCTTGGAGCTGTTGTACAACAACTGTAGGCAATCCCTGCCAACGATATCGGCCAGCTGCCGGGACTGCTTGTACGGATCAAAATCGGTAATCGGAATTTTTGAAAGATCGAGTGTTTTTTCTGCCAGGACTGCTCCGCCGGCAACGTTGACCAAGCGCCAGCTAAGCCCGTCCAGCTGCGCATAGGCTGCAGAATCGTCCGGTTTTTTCTTTTCTGAGGGATTATACTTGAGCAGGACGACCAGCAGGTAATCGGACAGCCCGTGCGCCGCTTCTTTCAGACCGAACGAACGCCCGGAAAACAGAGAACCGTCGAGCCGTACAGATGTGTTCGAAACAATATGACCGGAGTCGAATAATACAGTCATGAGTTCGTCTTCTACGGTCTGACTCATCTGAAGCGCAACAAACGGAGCCTGTTCATTCTGCACCAACGTGACGGTAACAGTTGAACAAAATCCAGCGCTTGCAACCGTACAAAAAAGAAGAACAAGCATATTCCTGACAGAAAAGGACATAAGACCTCCAGCCTCTCATTAGAGCCGATTTCAAAATTTTCCGGATTTTGAAAGAGTCTCTCATTAGATAATCGGTTTTCTGTACAAAGCATTGAGACTTTTCTTTTCATTTTTTCTATGGTATTTTTCTTCAATGAACTATTACGCACTCCAGGTCAAGACAAACGCCGAGGAGCAATACATAATTAGAGCGACAATTTCATTCCGTACACAACAGATCGAAGAGACCAATTTGCTGTTTCCACGACGCAAGCTGACAATCCGTAAAGATGGTGCCACAAAAAACGAAATTCAACCCGTGTTTCCCGGTTATATATTTCTGGAATCTGAAAGCCTTTCGAATGATCTATACTGGGTGCTGCGTACTACCCCGGGCTTTTACCGGTTTCTTCCCGAGAACAAGGAGCCGAAACCGCTGGTTGGCAGAGACCTTGCCACATTGAAGCATTTCCTTTCGTTTGGAGCGGTTGCAGAAAAATCACGGGTCCGGTTCGATGAAAACGATCGTATCGTAGTTGCGGACGGGCCGCTGAAAGGACTTGAGGGACGGATCGTTAAAGTCGACAAGAGAAAAGGACGCGCAAAAGTACAGCTGGACATGTACGACGATTCGTTTCTTATCGATCTGGCGTTCGAAGTGATGGGTTCCCAATAATATGGCACATGAACACAGGACGACAACAATTTTCATCATAGGAGCGGGTCTTGCAGGCACGATGCTTGCCCGTGAAATAAGGGAAAAGGGCATTTTTGGCCAGGTAAGCGCATTTCTTGACGATGATCCGGCAAAAATCGGGACGACAATAGACGGAATTCCCGTTCTGGGGCCCATAGAACAGACAGCCGGCCTGATACGAATACACACCGGCGATGAAGCACTTATTGCTATTCCCAGCGCAAGCACCGATACACTGAAGAAAATATACACCGTACTTAAAGATGCAGGGTTCGATAAAATTCGTCTTTTGCCCGCAGTCGCCCAGATAATCGAAGGAACCGCACATCTGGTGCAGGCGAGGGAAATAAATCCGCAGGATTTACTGGCGCGCGAGCCCGTTACGATCGATCTGAAAAAAAGCCTGTCCTGGCTGAGAGGAAAACGGGTTCTGATAACCGGTGCAGGAGGATCCATTGGGAGCGAACTTGCACGCCAGCTGCTTTCCGGCGGCGCCCAACGCCTGTATCTGTTCGGTCATGGGGAGAATTCGATTTACCAGATCGACAAGGAACTCCGACTTTTACAGGAAGGCGGAGTCGGCGAAAAGGCGACAATCGTTCCGGTGATCGGAGACCTGAAGGACCGTGCGTATATGCACTTTATTCTGGAACAGCTGAAATGCGACGTTGTTTTTCATGCAGCCGCATACAAGCATGTTCCCCTGATGGAAGCGAATCCGGTAGCAGTAATTGAAAACAATGTTTTGGGCACGAGGAATCTCCTGGAAGCGTGCCTTTCGACCGGGGTAAAACGGTTTGTCCTGATTTCTACGGATAAGGCGGTGGATCCGGTTTCCGTGTACGGAGTGTCCAAGATGCTGGCGGAACAGCTGGTGAGGCTGGCAGCCGGGAAACTGCAGCAGGCAGGAGCGGCGGTGGGGGATTCCGGGCACAGTGAGGAAGGGTGCGCAGAGAATGGCCGAGCCTGTATGTTTGTGCGGTTTGGGAATGTGTTAGGGTCGAGAGGTTCGATACTGCCCCTGTTCATTGACCAGATTAAAAAAGGCGGGCCGGTTACGGTAACCGATCCTGAAATGGTGCGGTTTTTTATGACGATTCCGGAAGCGTGCTCGCTGGTACTCAAAACCGGAGGAGTGGGGAAAAACGGTGAATCGTATGTTCTGGATATGGGTGAACCGGTGAAAATTGTAGATGTGGCGGAACACTTGATCCGCTTCATGGGCTACGAGCCCGGGAAAGATATACAGATCGAGTTTATCGGCAAACGGCCCGGGGAACGGCTTGACGAGCCGTTATGGTCGACATTGGAATGT
>Ga0116148_1001940_pt1 | contig 21302 bp, 13 predicted proteins | sample AD_UKC055_MetaG_FD_89786 | JGI IMG/M metagenome (GOLD analysis project Ga0116148, IMG submission 89786) | Active sludge microbial communities of municipal wastewater-treating anaerobic digesters from USA - AD_UKC055_MetaG | ecosystem: Engineered > Bioreactor > Anaerobic > Digestate | place: USA... | reverse complement strand
GCTCCCCTCCCCTGACGCCGGTTTTTTTTGTCGCGTGTTTCGGGGGCGGGCGGCATGGGGGTGACGTCGGTTTTGGGGCTTGGCTTCCGGGGCGCGCGCCACACACATCCCCGCAGATCCGCCCGGGCGAGACCCTGGGTTACGTCTCGATCAGGGCGTGGTCCTCTCCGCCGTCGCAACGCGATTGCAGTATAAAGGTAGAGGACTTCGCCCATGAGCAACGGCATGAAACTGGTCATTCTGGCCGGCCTGCTGTCGGTCGGTTACGGCGTGTACCGCTGGACGCTTGGGGACATGCCCGAGGTCGTGCTGGCCAACGGGCAGCGGCTCAGCGGAGACAAGGTGCGCAGCCCGATCAAGGCGGGCCTGGTCGCCAGCCAGGTCGGGCAGCAGGTCGTCTTCGGCCTGAACCTGCGCGACGCGGACGGGCAGACCATCCGTGCGGTGGTGCTGCCCGGCGGCAGGCGACCCGCCGCGAAGATCACCATCGCCGATCCCGGCGGAAGCGTGCTCTACACGGGCAGCTTCCGCTATGGCTGAGGCGGAACCTGTTCGCACTCGTGGCGAGTGCCCCCATCGGCAAATGGCAAGACCTTCATCGCAAGCCTGGAGTACCAGGCCGGCGCCCTCCCGGTCGAAAGCGAACCGCTGAAGCTGGAGTTTTGACTGCCCGGAAATCGGGTGGCTTTCGGGGCGTTAGTCCGGCAGAATAGGACCCATAGGACACATAGGACCTATTCGGTTAAGGGCGCCCCATCATGAGTCAGCCCCTCATTCCCCCGCATGGCGGCTATCGAAATCTGAAGTCGTACCAGATGGCGGAGATCATCTACGATGCCACAACTGTCTTCTGCAATCGCTTCATCGACCGGCGCTCGCGGACCCACGACCAGATGATCCAGGCCGCCCGAAGCGGCAAACAGAATATCGCTGAGGGCAGCCAAGACTCGGGCACTTCCAGAAAGACCGAACTCAAACTGACCGGCGTGGCGCGGGGAAGCCTGGAGGAACTGCTCCTGGACTATCAGGACTTCCTGCGTCAGCGGGGGCTGCCGCTCTGGGACAAGAGCCATCCCGCCGCCCGCGAAGTGCGGAACATCGCATGGCGCCCCGATAGGTCCTATTCGTCCTATAAGTCTTACGTGGAGGGATCAAATCCCGAAATTGCCGCCAACGCGCTCATCTGCCTCATCCACCAGGCCAATTTCCTGCTCGACAAGCAACTGCGCTTCCAGGAGAGGCAGTTTCAGGCCGAGGGCGGTTTCACCGAGCGCCTCTACCGCGCCCGTCGCGACGCGCGGGGTAATCGGAGAGCCCAATCGTGAAAGCAGGCGCATTCCTCGTTCTGCTCTGGCTGACCGCCCCGCCGGAGGCGCCGTCGCCCCTGCCGGCTGACGGCCTGGTCCTGCACTGGTCCATGGAATCCGGCGCCGTCCCCACCCTGCCCCAGGACGGCGTCGCCCTCTGCGTCGGCCCGGCCGGGCGGGCCCTGGAGATCCAGGAGCCGCTGCTGCGGCTGGGCGGGTCGGACGTCAAACTGCCAGCCGGCGCCGCCCCCGGCACGATCAGCCTGTGGTTCGCCCGCCCGGCCGGCGAGTCCAACAAGGTGCTGTGCTGCTACGGCAGCCGGGTCCGCGGGGCCGCCCGCGGACTGTGGATCGTCCATGACGACCAACTCTGCTTCTACTTCTTCGGCCACCCGCAGGACCTGCACGCCAAGGTGCCCGGCGGGATCGAGCCCGGACGCTGGCACCACGTGGCCGCCACCTACGACTCCGCGACCGCCAAGCTCTACTACGACGGCAAGCTCCTGGGCCAGGTCAAGGTGAAGATCGACACCGCCCGCGACGGCCGGTTCCGACTGGGCTACAACCTCGAGCAGGACGACGGACGGGACTTCGTCGGGCACGTCGACGAAGTGGCGGTGTACGGACGGGCCCTGTCTGCCGAGGAGATTCGCGCCTACCACGCCGCGCTGGCCGGCAAGCTGCCCCCTCTGCCCGCACCCAAACCTCCTCCGGACCTACCCGCCCTGCTGGGCGTCAGGGAGATCGTCTTCGCAGTCCGCAAGGTGGACTCCGACGGTCACTGGTACGCCAACTTCGGCCCGCACTGCGTCGACCCCGGCCGCCGCTACTACCACGACGGCGGCAGGCTCTGCCGACTCGACCTGGCCACGGGCAAGGTGACCGCCCTGATCGACGACCCCGCCGGCGGCGTCCGCGACCCGCAACTCAGCTACGACGCGAAGACGATCCTGTTCTCCTACCGCAAGGGCGGCCAGCCGCACTACCACCTCTACGAGATCGGCGTGGACGGCTCGAACGTCCGACGCCTCACCGACGGACCCTACGACGACATCGAGCCCACGTACATGCCGGACGGGTCGATCGTGTTCGTCTCCAGCCGCTGCAACCGCTGGGTGCCGTGCTACATCACGCAGGTGGCGGTGCTGCACCGTTGCGACCTGCCTGCCGGCGGGCAGGCGCGCGACGGCAGGAACATCCGCCAACTCTCCGCCAACGTCGAGCACGAGAACACGCCCTGGCCCCTGCCGGACGGGCGCGTGCTCTACCAGCGATGGGAGTATGTCGACCGCAGCCAGGTGGGCTACCACCACCTGTGGACGATGAACCCCGACGGCAGCGGGGCGATGGTCCTCTATGGCAACCTCCAGCCCAACGTCGTGATGATCGACGCCAAGCCCATCCCCGGCACGGGCAAGGTGGTGGCCAGCTTCTCGCCCGGGCACGGGCGGAACGAGCACTCCGGGCAGATCACCATCATCGACCCGTCATCCGGGCCGGATAACCCCGGCTTCGCCCGGCCGATCGGGCGCGGGCATTTCCGCGACCCGTACCCGCTGTCGGAGAAGCTCTTCCTGGCTGCCGACGCCACGGGCGGCGGCTCGGCCGGCACGCGGATCGTCGCCCTGTCGGCGGGCGGGCGGGTCACGCCGGTATACCAGCTCTCGGAGGCCGACGCGCGGGCGGGGCTGAAGGTGCACGAGCCGCGCCCGGTGACGCCCCGGCCTCGCGAGCCGGTCATCGCGGACAAGTCCGCCACGCCCGCCAAGGGCGGCGCGACCGGGACGGTCCTGCTGGAGAACATCCACGTCGGGCGCAGCATGGAGGGCATCGAGCCCGGGCAGATCAAGCGCCTGCTCGTGCTGGAGATCCTGCCCAAGCCCATCAACATCTTCAGCGGAATGGAGCCGCTCACCTACGGGGGCACGTTCCTGCTGGAGCGGATCGTCGGCACCGTGCCGGTCGAGCCGGACGGGTCGGCCTACGTGGAGCTGCCGGCGATGCGCCCCATGTTCTTTGCCGCACTGGACGCCAACGACCTGTGCGTCAAGCGGATGCAGAGCTTCATCACCGTCCAGGGCGGCGAGAGCGTAAGCTGCGTGGGCTGCCACGAGCAGCGCTACGAAGCCCCGCGGTCGCGGCGGGTGGTGCTGGCCAGCCGGCGCCCGCCGAGCGTCATCGAGCCCGTCGCCGGGGTCCCGGACGTGATCGACTTCCCGCGCGACATCCAGCCGATCCTCGACCGCCACTGCGTCCGCTGCCACGGGCACGAGAGCGTCGAAGTCGACGGCAAGCGATTCGGCCCGATGGCCGGCGGGCTCCTGCTGGCCGGCGACCGCGGGCCCATGTTCTCGCACAGCTATTACGGCCTGACGATGGCGGGGCAACTCGCCGACGGCCGCAACCTCCGCCGCAGCAACTATCCGCCGCGGACGATCGGCTCGTCTGCGAGCCCCCTGCTGGCCCGCCTGGACGGCGCCCACCACGGCGCCAGGCTCAGCGAGGGCGAAAAGCGGATCGTCCGCCTGTGGCTCGACTCGGGCTCGGTCTATGCGGGCACCTACGCCGCCCTGGGCACCGGATCGATCGGCAACTACCGCAACATGGGCATCGACCGCTCAGACCTCCAATGGCCCGAGACCAAGGCCGCCCGCGCCGCCATCCAACGCCGCTGCGCCCCCTGCCACAAGGGCAACGACTCTCTGCCCGATTCGCCCTCGGACAATAAGGGAATGGTCCCCTGGGGCGAAGGGCCCATGAACGCCCTGGCCCTCCACACCACCCAGCGCCTCAACCCGCACTTCCGCTACAACCGCCACATGGTCTACAACCTCGACCGCCCCGAGCGATCGCTCATGCTCCTGGCGCCGCTGTCGGTTTGTAGTGCGCCCGCCCCCGTTCGTAGTGCGCCCGTAGGGGCGTCGGACGAAACCGCAAAGGCCCGCCTTACGGCGGCACTACAAACGGTCTTCGCGTCCGCCGACGACGCCGACTACAAGACCATCCTGGCCATGATCCAGCGTGCAGCCAAACGCCTCCGGGAGATCAAGCGGTTCGACATGCCGCACTTCCGCCCCGACCCGGCCTGGGTGCGCGAGATGAAACGCTACGGCATCCTCCCGCCCGACCTGCCCGCCGACGCGCCCATTGACGTCTACGCCGCCGAGCGGGCATACTGGCGGTCGTTCTGGAAGTGAGCGGGGTGATGGGCCACAGAGGCACAGAGGGCACAGAGATTCTTTAGTGGAAAGGCAAGCGATGGAATCTCCGCCACATCCGCCGCAGCGTTCGATCTCTGACAGGATGTCGCGGGTGTTCATCTACACCTGTCTGATCTGCCTGGTTGCGGCTGGACTTGCCTTCGCTTTGCCTCGTCCTCTGTCGATCGTGTCAGTGCCACTTGCTTTGATCGGAACACTCTGCGGCCTGCTTGGCGTGATCTTGTCCGTCGTCGCCGCTTTGCGAGACATGCCCAAACCGTCCGAGTCGCCAACCCTCTACGGGTGCCTGACGATCATTCTCCTATTCCTGCTTGCGCTGGGTTACGCGATGTTCGCACCGAGTATCAGGCGAGCCAACGAGTTTGCTCGCCGGGCCAAGTGCGGGGAGAATCTCAAGACGATCCACTCTGCGATCGAGGCCTATCGTCAGTCGCATTCGGGCGAGTACCCGCCAACGCTTCGGAGCCTCGTCGAGGCAGGCTTGCTGGATGCGGAGCGATTGCACTGCCCCGGCACGCCCGCCGACAGCGGGATCGGCTACGACTACTTCCCGCCCGGCGGGTCTTCCACCCAGCCGGCCACCCAACCGCATGTGCTGGCCAGCGACCGCAAGGGCAACCACGAGTGGCGCAAGAGTAACGAAGGCCGGAATGTCCTCTACGTCAGCGGCCTTGTGACATGGGTCTCTGCCCCACCGGACGAATGGGAGAACCCGCGACCATGAACTCGCACGAGCCCACCGCGCCGCCCGGCCGCCTGGCGAAGCTCGCCCGGGCACTCAACCTGGCCTGTCTGGTCTGGGTGGGCCTGTGGCTGCTGCTTCTTTCGGACGGAAGCTGGCGCCGGGCGAGCGTCTTGACGTTTGCCCTGATCGTCGGCGGCACCCTGGCGGCTGCGGGCATCGTTCTGTCCCTGGCTGCTAGCCCCGCCCGCCGGCATTATGCGGCGGCGAACTCGACCGGCCTGTGGGCCGGGATCGCCGGATTGGTGCTGGTGGCGGCGGGCGTGGCGTTTCCACACTTCATCCGCTCGCGCGAAATCGTCTGGCAAGCCCAATGCCGGGAGAACCTTCAGACCGTGTGCAAAGCGGTCGAATCCTACCGTGCCGCACATGACGGCCAGTACCCGCCAAACCTGACGCACCTGGTCCAGGCGGGCATGCTCCAGGTGGACCGCCTCCGCTGCCCCAGCCCCTCAGCGACCTATCAGGAACCCAACGGGTCCTACAACTACTACCCCGGCCCCTACCCGCCCAACCTGCCCGGCCCGCACGTCCTGGCCCAGGACCGCGGCGGAAACCACCGCCACTTCGATGGCGATAACTTCGTCGAAAAAGGCCGGAACATCTTGTGCGAAACAGGCGAAATCCAGTGGCAGGCGCCTCCGGCGCGGCGATAGAAACAACAAATAACCAACAACCAACAACGTTTTCCTCTGTGTCCTCTGTGCCCTCTGTGGTTAGATTCTTTGTCTTAGCGAAAGGCCCCATGATGACCCAAGCCCTCACGAACCGTCGAGACTTCCTGGCCGCGATCGCCGCCCTGGCCTCCGCCCCGGCTGCCGCCCGCCTGGCCTCCGCCGCCGACGCCCCGGCCGACAAACGCCCCAACATCCTGTTCATCATGAGCGACGACCACGCCGCCCACGCCATCGGCTCCTACGGCAGCAAGATCAACCAGACGCCCAACATCGACCGCATCGCCAAAGAGGGCATGAGGATGGACTGCTGCCTGGTCACCAACTCCATCTGCTCGCCCAGCCGGGCCGTCATCATCACCGGCAAGTACTCCCACATCAACGGCGTGCCCGTGTTCAACACCTTCGACGGCAGCCAGCCCACGCTGTCGAAGTACCTCCAGGCCGCGGGCTACTACACGGGGATGATCGGCAAGTGGCACCTGGGCAGCGACCCGACGGGCTTCGACTACTGGAACGTCCTGCCCGGCCAGGGGGTGTATCATAATCCTGCCTTCATCGAGAACGGCAAGCGGACCAAGCACACGGGCTACTGCACGGACCTGATCGCCGACTTCTCCATCGAGTTCCTCAAGAACCGCCCCAAGGACAAGCCGTTCTTCCTGATGAGCCACCACAAGGCCCCCCACCGCCCATGGGACCCCGACGAGAAGCACAAGCAGATGTTCGCCGACCGCGAGATCCCCGAGCCGTCGACCTTCAACGACGACTACGCCGGGCGCAGCGACGCCGCCGCCGAGGCCACCATGCGGATCGACCGCAACCTCATGCCCCGCGACGTGAAAGAGAAGCCCCCCGAGGGCCTGACGGCTGAGCAGCTCAAAAAATGGAAGTACCAGCGTTACATGAAGGACTATCTCGCCTGCGTGCAGTCGGTGGACGACAACGTCGGGCGGCTGCTGGAGTACCTGGACAAATCCGGACTGGCCGAGAACACCATCGTCGTCTACACCTCCGACCAGGGCTTCTTCCTGGGCGACCACAACTGGTACGACAAGCGGTTCATGTACGAGGAGTCGCTCAAGATGCCCTTCCTGGTCCGCTGGCCCAAGCGCATCAAGGCCGGCTCGGTCAACAGGGACATGGTCCTCAACGTCGACTTCGCCCCCACGCTGATGGCCGCCGCCGGACTGGCCACTCCCGCCGACATGCAGGGACGCAGCTTCCTGCCTGTGCTGGAGGGCAAGACGCCGGCGGACTGGCGGCAGTCCATGTACTACCGCTACTACCACTACCCCATGCACCACCGCGTCCAGCCGCACTACGGCGTGCGGACGCACGAGTACAAGCTGATCTACTTCAACAAGCTCGACCAGTGGGAACTGTACGACCTGAAGAAGGACCCCGAGGAGTTGAAGAACGTCTACAGCGACCCCGCCTACGCAGACCAGGTCAAGAAGCTCAAGGCCGAGTTGTACCGCCTGAAGAAGGAAGTCAAAGACGAAGATCAGTTCGCGGACAAGCTGCCCAAGGACACGCAGTAGCCCGTAGCCCGTAGCCAGTAGTCAGTGGTTCGTGGATGCTCATTGTGCTCGCGTCTTCGCGCAGCGTTCCATAGGACCTGTTAAGATCCATAGGACCCAGTCTTGAAAGAAACAAAGCCATGAACACCACCATGAACCGTCGCGACGTGTTGGGCCTGTTGGCCGCGCTGGCGGCTGGGCCGGCCGCCGCCCGCCTGGCCCGCGCAGCCGAGGGCGCCAAGCGCCCCAACATCCTGTTCATCATGGCCGACGACCATGACCGCGACGCGATCAGCTGCTACGGCAGCAGGATCAACAAGACGCCCAACATCGACCGGATCGCCAAGGAAGGCATGAAGCTCAACAACTGCCTGGTGACCAACTCGATCTGCGGGCCCAGCCGGGCGTGCATCCTCACGGGCAAGTACAGCTTCGCCAACGGCTTCATGACCAACGGCGACCGCTTCGACGGCTCGCAGATGACGGTGGCCAAGCTGCTTCAGAAGGCCGGCTACGCGACGGCGATGGTGGGCAAGTGGCACCTGGTGAGCGACCCCACGGGCTTCGACTACTGGAATATCCTGCCCGGCCAGGGGGTCTACCATGACCCCGCCTTCATCGAGATGGGCGAGAAGAAGAAGCACGAAGGGTACGTGACGGACCTGATCACCGACTTCGCGCTGAAGTGGCTGGAGGGCGGGCGCGACAAGTCCAAGCCCTTCTTCCTCATGTGCCACCACAAGGCCCCCCACCGCTCGTGGGACCCCGACGACAAGCACGCCAAGATGTACGAGGACCAGGACATCCCCGAGCCTGAGACGTTCAACGACGACTACAGCGGGCGGGGCACGGCCGCCGCTGCCGCCACCATGCGGGTGGAGCGGGACCTGAACAAGCGCGACCTCAAGGTGCCGCCCCCGCCCGGCCTGGAGGGCCAGGCCCTCAAGAAGTGGAAGTACCAGCGATACATCAAGGACTACCTCCGCTGCGTGGCCAGCGTGGACGACAACGTCGGGCGGGTGCTCGACTACCTCGACAAGAACAAGCTCGCCGACGACACCATCGTCATCTACACCGCCGACCAGGGCTTCTACCTCGGCACGCACGGGTGGTTCGACAAGCGGTTCATGTACGAAGAGTCGCTTCACATGCCATTCGTCATCCGCTACCCGAAGGAGATCAAGCCCGCCGCCACGTGCGACGAGATGGTCCTCAACGTGGACTTCGCCGAGACGTTCCTGGACTACGCCGGCCAGGCCGCCCCCAAGGAGATGCACGGGCGGTCGATGCGCCCGCTGCTCCAGGGCCAGCAGCCCAGCGACTGGCGAAAGGCCATGTACTACCACTACTACGAGTACCCCGCCGTCCACAGCGTCAAGCGCCACTACGGCGTGCGGACGGGCAAGTACAAGCTCATCCACTTCTACTACGACGTGGACGAGTGGGAGCTGTACGACCTGGAGAAGGACCCTCACGAACTCAAGAGCGTCTACAACGATCCGGACTACGCGTACGTCCAGGCCCAGTTGCACAAGGAGCTTGACCGCCTGCGAAAGGAGTTGGCCGTCCCGGAGGACACCCGCCGCCCTCAACCAAGGGCCGAGGCAAAGCAGCCCGACCTCGGCCCGCAACTGATCCTGCCGCTGGACGAGCCCGCCCAGGCAAAACAAGCCGTTGACCGCTCGCCGAAGAAACGCACGCTTGCCTACAAGGGCACCACGCCGGCCGACGGGCGCCAGGCCGGACAGAAGGCCCGCATGTTCAATGGCACGAGCGACTTCCTGGACCTGGCGCCCGCCCAGAGGCCCAACTGCGCGGGCGTAGCCGTCCGCGTGTCGGCCTGCGTCAAACCTGCCAAGGGCGACGGCGTGATCCTGGCCCACGGCGGGGCAAGCTGGGGCTACGTGCTCCACCTGGCCGGCGGGAAGCCCGTCTTCAGCGTGAAGGTGGCTGACGAGCTGTTCAGCGCCGCCGCGGCGGACAAGCTGTCCGACGGCTGGCACGAGGTCGCCGGCGAGTTGTCCGCCAACGGCGCGCTTCGCGTGCTGGTGGACGGCAAGGAAGTGGCCAAGGGCAAGGCGCCCAGTGCCGTCACCTCCTCGCCCAATGACGCGCTCCAGGTCGGCTGCGACGCCGGCAGCAAGATCGGCGAGTACGAGGGCAACAACTACTACGGCGGGCTCATGCAGGACGTCAAGCTGGAGTACGCCAAGTAGAACCGAGAAACAGGGACCAGGGAATAGGGTCAAGGGACCAGGAAAGACAACTGGCTGCTCATTGCTTGCTCCCCAGTCCCTAATCCCTGCTCATTTGATCTCCACCAAGGCCACGTCTTCGCCGGCCAGCTCGATGGTGAGTTCCCGGCTGCGCCACTGGAGGGGCCGACCGGCAACGAGGTCCTTGTCGCCCGCCGGGGCCAGGCTTCCTTCAAGGCGGATGACCGCGGTGTGCTTGTTGGGCGAATCGTTGAAGATCGTCAGGTAGCCGACCTTGCCGGCCGGCCCGCCGCCCCACCGCTCCACGTACACCTTCGCGTCGCTGCTGCGGGCCAGCGTGATCGGCTGCCAGGACGCCTCGGCCACTTGCCGGCACAGCGGGAGGTACTTCTTGAACAGCGGGCGGTCGCGGTCGTACAGCTCCTTGCGGGTGAAGTAGTGGCCCTGCGAGGCGTTGTGGCTGAAGTAGCCGGGGAACATCCCGTAGGCCAGGCAGCGCTTCATGAACCGCTGGGACAACTCGTAGGGGAACTTCTCGAACTCAGTGTTCATGAGGAAGCAGTAGGGCTTGGGCCCGCAGAGCACCCGGCGGTAGAGCAGGTCGGCGTCGCTCATGGGCCGCCATCGGCCGGACGGGTTCCAGTTGGTCTCGGTGCCCAGGACGTCCAGGTGCGGCACGAGCCAGCACAGGCGCGTGGGCGCGCCGTTGGCCATCATCAGCTTGCCCATGCGGTGCACGTCGGCCGTCAGGCCCGCGACGTACTCCCAGGCGACCAGCCCGCGGAAGACGGCCGGGCGGAGCGAGGGGGAATCGAACGTGAGCGGGCGGGCGGCCGTCGCGAAGTGGTCGCGGCGGAAGTCCAGCTCGCTGGTGACGTAGCCTTCGCTGGAGTCCACGTACTCGCCGTCCAGGTCGCCCTTGCGCTTGGGTCCGTAGAGCTGGTCGCGGATCGCAGGGTTCCACTTGTTCTTGAAGTCGGTGACCTCGCCGGCGACGGCGGGGCTGGAGTTCATGGACCAGACGGCCCCGTTGCACCAGGGCGTGTCGAGCAGGCGGCAGACGAACCTGCCCTGCTCGTCGTGCATGCCGCTGGTCAGCAGGGCCTGCGCGCTGCGGTTGCCCTTTTCGGCCAGGGCCTTGGCGTGGGCGAGGGCGGCTTCATAGGTGCGGGGCATGTCTTTGGGCATAGACATCCACCAGGTCATCGGCTCGGTGTAGCGGAAGGTGATCATTCCGTGGGCGTCGTCCCAGGCGGTCTCGTTGTTGCCTTCTTTGAAGGCGAAGCCGAAATCTTCCCATCCTTCGACCTGGCTGATCTTCGCGAAGGGCATCCAGACGCCCTGGCGATCGACGCGCCGGCGGAAGTCGTCGGGGAATGCCGTGTACATGGCGGCCACCGCGCCGCGGAAGCCCCACTGACCGTCGAAGTCCAGCGAGGCAAAGGCCACCTCGGCGTGCGGCCGCTCCTTCGTCAGGCCCAGGTCGAAGGCGATGAACAGCTCGTTGAGAGCCGGGTTGAAGCCCGTGCGGAAGACGGCCGGGCGGGTCATGTCGAGGCAGACGGCGTGGCCGGGGACCGCCTGCTCCGCGGGCGCGGCGTTCGCGGCCCGGGCCACCGCGGCCAGCGGATACCAACCCAGCCGACCGTCACGTCCGGCCCGCGTGCGATGGGCCTGCTGATATTCGCGCGGCGCGACGGCCGGCTCGCTGCGCCGCGGGTCGATCAACCACTGCCACTGCGCGGGCGAAAGCCTGCGGGCGAAGACGAGCGTGACGGAGCGGTCCTTGCCGGTCGTGTCTTCCAGACGCGCGGCGTAATGGCGCCCGCCGGGGATCGCCCGCTCGGTCACCTGGAGCTTCATCCCGAGCGCCTGCCCCGAATCGAATCTCACGAAGTCGCTCTCCGCCGCCACGTCGCGGACGCTGAACTCGTCGGCTGCCCCCGCTGCACCGCCCGCCTTGGGCACTTCGACGCCCACGCCGTCGAACATCGTCGCCCCGCCGCTCATCTCGACCTGTTGCAGGCGCACGCCGCGAAAGGCCGCCTTGCCTGTGCGGCCGCGCAGCAGGAGGTTGACGGCAGCGCTCTTGACGGGCTTGGCGGGGAAGATCTTCACCACCGCCCTCTGCCAGTCGTGGCTGCCCACGTCGAACGCGGCGATCTGCCCCCACAGGGGCGTGCCGTCCTGGTAGCGCAGGTCCAGGTAGAGCGAGTAGCCGCTGTCGCGCGTGCCGCTGACGCGGTCGGCCCTGGACCACGCGACGGCAACGATGGGCAGCGGCTGCTTCTGGTCGAGCACGACGCTCTGGACCAGTCCACTGTCGCCCTGGCCGGGGTTGTCGACGACGTAAGCGTCGCCTTCGCGAACGACCTTCCGCCCGCCGTGGGCCCGCCAGGCGTCGTCGCGCAGGAGATTGGTCCCTTCCTCGTCCAGGCGGACGACCTTTCGGGCGATCTCGTCCGCCCACGCGGGCAAGACGATCAGGCAGATCAGGCAGGACGTGAAGACGCATCGGGGGGCGCGTTGTCCAGACATAGGCAGACTCCTCAGCGGGACATGGTATCGCGCGGCCGCGCGCGCGGGCAAGAGCCGTATCGCCTCGCTGCAATCCCGCCGGAACGGGCGGAGTTATGGAAGGTGTGGGATGCGCGTCCCATGCTTGCCGTGTTTCATGTACCTCGCATCCAGGAGAGCCCGAATGAAACGCACGTCTTTTCTCCTCGTAGCCGGCCTGTGCCTGGGCTGGTGCCATGGGCAAGGCTTCGCCGCCGAGCCCGCCCTGCGGGCCGGTGCGGCGGCTGTGGACATCACCCCTGTGGAATTCCCGCTGAACATGCCCGGCGGGTTCAACGCGAACATGTCCGAGTCCGCTCATGACCCGCTGCACGCACGGGCCCTGGTGCTGGACGACGGAACGACGCAGGCGGCCGTCGTCGTGGTGGACAACCTGGGCGTGGGCCCGGAGACCTGTGACGAGGCCCGTGCTGCCGCCTCCGCCAAGTGCGGCCTGGCGCCGGACAAGATCATGATCTTCGCGACGCACACGCACAGCGCGCCGAGTTCCGGGCCCGGGGGAGGCAGCGGACCGCAGGCGGCGTTTCACAAGCGTCTGGTCGAGGGCATCGCCGAGGCCATCGTCCGCGCCCACGGGGCGCTTCGCCCGGCCGGCGTGGGCGCGGCCACGCACGCCCTGCCGGAGGAGGTCTTCAACCGTCGCTGGTATCTCAAGCCCGGCAAGATGCCGCTCAACCCGTTCGGCCAGATGGACCAGGTGAAGATGAATCCCTCCACGAGCCCCGAGGTGCTGGACCGCCCGGCCGGGCCGACCGATCCCGACGTGACGGTGCTGTCGGTGCAGGACGCCAAGACGCGCAAGCCGCTGGCCCTGCTGGCGAGCTACTCGCTGCATTACGTGGGGCACACGCCGCGCGGGCAGGTCTCGGCGGATTACTTCGGCGAGTTCTGCCGGCTCATGCCGTCGCGGCTGCGGGGAGGCGAGGACTTCGTGGCCATGCTGGCCAACGGCACGTCGGGCGACATCAACAACATTCCCTTCCTGGTCACCCGTCCGCCGCGCGAGCCCTTCGAGCAGATCCGGATCGTGGCGGGCAAGACGGCCGACGCCGCCTGGTTCGCCTGGCGGAAGATCGAGCGCCACGAGACGAAGGCCCGCGTGGCCATGCGCCAGCGGATGGTGACGCTGAAGCTGCGCCGCCCGACGGCCGAGCAGATCGCGGCAGCCAAGGCCGTACTGGCGGTCAAGGACGAGGCCGAAAAGGCCAAGCTGCCCCGCCTGGCGGACAACTACGCCCGGCGGACGCTGGGGCTGGCCGAGGCGGGCGAAAGCGTCACCGTGCCGCTCCAGGTGCTGCGCGTGGGCGAGTTGGGCATCTGCGCCATTCCCTTCGAGGTGTTCGCGGAGATCGGGCTGGAGATCAAGAAACGCAGCCCCCTGCCGCGGACGGTGGTGATCGAACTGGGCAACGGCTGTTTCGGCTACCTCCCCACGCCCGAGCAGCACAGGCTGGGCGGATACGAGACTTGGCTGGGCACCAACAGGGTGCAGAAGGACGCGTCGGTGATCCTGACCACGAACCTGCTGGAGATGCTGGCGGAACTGGCGAGGTAACCTGAAGACGACGTCGGGCCGGGGTCGTCATGCTCCCTGCCTGATTCAGTTGGCCTTCGATCTGTGGATCGGACTGCCGACCACGTACACGGGGGAGTCCTTCTGGAAGAGCGTGCCGTCTTCTTCGAGAACGAGCATCTCGTGCGACCCGTCACCATACATGTCGGCCGGCGCGAGTGCGGCCGGGCTGGCGCGGCGCATCTTTCCGTTCCTGCCGGGCACGTCGAGTTTGCCTTCGGTGTTAAAGAGAAAGGCGCCGTGCCCGCGCCCGACCAGTTCGAGATTGTTCGGGCCGCCGCGCCTGGTGACGACCAGGAGATCGAGGTTGCCGTCGCCGCCGTTGCGGTCCCAGGCGACGGAGGCCAGGAAATCGTTCATCGGGAAGAACCGCGGCTTGTTCCTGTATGTCGGCTGATCGCTGCCGGTGAGGCGGGCGTAGTCGGCGGCCTCGCCGGCCATGGAATACCGCGTCAGGCCGTCGGCGCGGATGACCATGACGTGCGGCGTGTTGTCGTCGCCCCAGTCGCCGACGTGGGCGGCAAGGACTTTGTCGCCGCCTCTCCAGAGGGTCCTGGAGGCGTCTTGGGGCCAGGCGGCGTCGCCGCCTGGATTGAGCCAGACGGTCAGCGATCCGCGGGAGGCAAGCACGATCGCGTCGGGTTTCCGGTCGTTATTGGCGTCCATCAGCGCGACGTCGAGGACGTCCAGACCCTTAAGATCGATGCCGGCCCTGGAGGGCGCAAAACCCAAGCCGGTGTTCAGGTACAGTTGGTTCAGCAGCAGGTCGGGCCGGCCGTCGGCGTTGACGTCGGCGAAGGCGACGCGGTTGGCCTTCGCCCCGGCCAGACCGGAGCCGGCGGTGGCGTCCAGAAAGGGCTTGCACGGGCCCGTGCCCTTATAGAACCGCACGCTCCCGTCGGTAAGCACGAGAACCAGGTCGGCCTTGCGATCGCCGTCGACATCCGCCGAAGCCATGGCGACGGCTTTCACGTCGAGCGTCTGGAGCGTGAAGTCCTCAGCCCAGGTGTGGTGCATCACCGCGTCGACCATCGGCGCCTGGCCGGCGCGAATCTTCATCAGCGCCCGAATGAGCGAAGGCGTAGTGCCCGGAAAGCTGGCCGTGGCGGCATTGAAGGGCCCTGTCAGGGTCCAGTCCTTGCCCGTCGGCTGGGCCTGATACCACGTGTCGCCGACGTGCACGGCTCCGCCTCGCTTGGCTACGAAGATGACGGCTGGCACTCCCGGTGACAGGCCGGGCGGCAGGCTGGCGTCACCCTTGAAGTTGAGCGTCAGCGTGCGATCGCGTCGTCGCAGCACCTTCCTGCCCATCTCCTCCAGGGTGACCGTCTCGACCAACTGGACGACGCCGGCCCTGGCGCCGACCGAACCGACGCGGCTGACAAGGATCTCGGTAGCCAGCTTGTAGATCTGGGGCAGCGGCAGATCGACGCGGATGACGCCGGGCGCGGGCACCGCCAGCGCGACCACGACGCACGTGAACGCAACCCGCGCAAGACGTTTCGCCTTCATGGTGACTCCTTCGCCCGCTTGCTGAAGAACCATTCGACAAGGTCCGCTTCCGTCAGGCCGTTGTCCCACGCCGAGTTGTGGTTGCCGCCCTTGTACTCGTAGTACCGCAGACGGTCGTCGGGGCTGGCTTTGCGGAGGGCTCTGGCGTCGTCCTTCACCACCGGTTCCTGGCCCCTGGCTTTCATCAGCGCATCGAACATCTCGCGCGAACCCCTGGGCGGCACGATTCGATCGTTTTCGCCGTGTGTCACCCAGATCGCCGTATGCTTGAGGCTGTCGGCCTTCGAGGGGTCGCCCCCGCCGCAGATCGGCATGGCGGCCGCGAACTTGCCCGGGTAGCGCTGGATCAAGTCCCAGGTGCCGTAGCCTCCCATCGACGCCCCGAACACGTAGAGGCGGTCCGTGTCGATGCCCTTCTCGGCCACGATCTTGTCCAGCAGTTCCACGACAGCCGCGATGGACTTCGACGGCTGTTCGGGCATCTTGTGGCTGGCCGTCCCGGGCCCGCGAGGGCTCACCCAGTTTTCGCCCCGCACCGCGACCGGCCGCAGGACATAGCACGGGTGATCCTTCTGCTGCTGGTCCTTGTAGAACGCATCCTGCACAATCTCCGGGCCGCCGACCCCGTTGGCCTTGACGCCGCCGTGCAGCCAGAGGACCAGCGGGAGTCTCCTGCCTCCCTCGGCCGCCCTGGGCGCAAAGAGATAGTAGTTGATCTGCGTTCCGGCCTTGTCCGCGAACGAGGTCATCTGGCCCCATTGCCCGTACCGGAAGCTTCTGGCGGGTCTGCCGGCGGCGCCGCACGTCGTCCATATCACCACGCCCGCCAGGGCCGGGACCAGTGAAACCCACTTCCGGAACATGTTCACTCCGTGCGCGGTCCGCGAACACTTCGTTCTGCCGGCCGCGTCTTACTTTGCCAGGTCAAAGACCACGCTGTAGGCCTCGCCGTCGAACTCGGTGGACACGCGGTAGCCGGAGTTGTGGAAGACGGCGAGCATGGGCTTGTTGGCGGGCAGGACCTTGGCGAAGAAGCGTTTGACGCCGCGTTTGGCCGCCACCTGGGCGAGGTATTCCAACAGGTGCGTGCCCATGCCCTTCTTCTGCCAGTCGTCCTGGACGATGAAGGCGACCTCGGCGATCTGGGTCTGGGGGTCGAGGAAGTACTGGGCGATGGCGACGATGTCGTCGCCGGCGGGGCTGGGGACCACGCCGACCATGGCCAGGTCGTTGCGGTAGTCGATGTTGACGACCTTCTGCACCTCGCGATGCGGGAAGGTCATGGTGTGAGTGAAGTATCGCGAGCGCACCGACGAGGGGGACAGCGAGTAGAACATCTCCGACAAGGCCAACTCGTCGGTCGGTTTGACCGGGCGGAAGAACACCTGCGTGCCGTCGGTGAGCGTCTCGTAATGCTCCAGTTCCTCGGGATATTTCACCTGCTCCCAGGCCAGCTCGATCTGGTCTTCCGGGACGTAGCGGTGCGACTTGGCCGCCTCCAGGAGCATGCCGCGGAATTTGGGATGGGCGATGTTGATCAGCGAGAGGACCCGCTCGCGGATGCTCTTGCCGTGGAGGTAGGCGATGCCGAACTCGGTGACCACGTAGTGCACGTCGCCTCGGGTGGTGACCACGCCGGCGCCCTCGGTGAGGTGCGGCACGATGCGCGAGACGGTCTCCTGCCTGGCGGTCGAGGGCATGGTGATGATGGCCTTGCCTTCGCGGCTGCGCGCCGAGCCGCGGATGAAGTCCACCTGCCCGCCGATGCCGCTGTAGAACTGGTAGCCGATGGAGTCGGCGCAGACCTGCCCGGTGAGGTCGATCTCGAGCCCGACGTTGACGCCGACCATCTTGTCGTGCTGGCTGATCACGTAGGGGTCGTTGACGTACTCGGTGGGGCGGAACTCGAAGAAGGGGTTGTTGTCGATGTAGTCGTAGAGCCGCTGGCTGCCCATGCAGAAGCTGGCTACGACCTTGTTGCGGTTGATGGTCTTGCGCGAGCAGGTGATGGCGCCGCACTCGATGAGGTCGATGATCCAGTCGCCGAACATCTCGGTATGGACGCCGAGTTCCTTCTTGTTCTTGAGGAATTCGGCCATCGCCTGGGGGATTCGCCCGATGCCCAGCTCGATGGTGCTGCCGTCGTCGACGAGTCGCGCGAGGTTCTGCCCGATGCGGCGGAGGGTCTCGTCGGTGGCGGGGACGGGGACGGCTCGGATGTCCTCGTCGAAGGGCACGAGCACGTCGAGCTGGTTGACGTGGATGAACGAGTCGCCCATGGTGCGCGGCATGCGCTGGTTGACCTGCGCGATTACGTAGCGGGCATTGGCGCAGGCGGCCTTGACGATGTCGACCGAGACGCCGAAGCTGCACAGCCCGCCGGCATTGGGCGGGGAGACGCCGATGAGCGCGACGTCGATGGGGATGCGCCCGGACTCGAACTGGCGGGGGATGTCGCTCAGGAAGATGGGCGTGTAGTCCCCGACGCCCTCTTCCAGGGCGTGGCGGACGTTGTCGGCGACGAAGAAGCTGTTGGTCTTGAAGCGGTCGCGGAACTGGCGGTGGGCGTAGGGCGCCTCCCCCACCGTCAGCAGGTGGATGATATGGGCGTCGTAGATGTGACGCGAATGCAGCACCAGGGCGTGGACCAGATGCTGGGGCTGTCCGCAGCCGGTGCCGATGAAGACGGAGTTGCCCGGCTTGATGAGCTTCATGGCGTCGGCGGCCGTGCCCAGGCGCGAAGCGTACTTCTGTTTCCAGTCAAAGTCTTGGGTAGTCATGTCGGCTGGTCCACGATAATGCGGGCGTCAACGGCGATGGGCGTGGTGCCCTGGCGCCCGACCATGTAGGGGTTGATGTCGATTTCCTGGATCTGGGGAAACTCGGTGGCCAACTGGGAGAGGCGTTGGAGCCCCTCGCCGATGGCGTCGATGTCGACGCCCTCGTGGCCGTGGTCGCCCAGCAGGGCGCGGTAGGTCCGGCTGCCCTTGAGCATCTCGCGGGCCTCGTCGGCGGTCAGCGGGGCGAGGTAGAAGGCGGCGTCCTCGAGCACTTCGACCATGGACCCGCCCGCGCCGAACATCATGAGCGGCCCGTAGTGCACGTCGCGATGCATGCCCAGCACGACCTCGCGCCCGCGCTTGCACATCTCCTGCACCAGCACGCCGAGGATCTCGGCGTCGCGGCGCTTCTTGGGGATGCGATACATCATGAGGTCGAAACCGTCCATCACCTCCTGGGGCGTCATCAGGCCCAGGCGCACGCCGCCGACCTCGCTCTTGTGGATGATGTCCGGCGACCAGATCTTCAGCACGACCGGGTAGCCGATCTGGTCGGCGAAGCTGACCGCCTGTTCGGGACTGGTCGCCAGCAGGCTCTGGGGAGTGACGAAACCGTACGCCTCGAGCGTCTCCTTGGCCTCCAGTTCGCCCAGCTCCCGCTCGCCCGTGCGAAGACGACGTTCCACGATCTTCTCCACCTTGCGCCGGTTCACCGGGAACAGGCGGATCACGCGCTTGGGGCGGTTGCGCCAGCGGGAGTAGTCGGCCATCGCCTTCAGCACGCGGACGGCCGACTCGGGCGAGTCATAGCAGGGGATCCGGCCCTTGCGGAGGACCTGGATGGCCGTTTCGACCCGGCTGGAGCCCAGGAAGCAGGCGAGGATGGGCTTGTCGTGCCGGGCGGCGCGGACGATGGCCTCGGCCGTCCGGTCGCACTCGGTCATGGCGTGGGGGGTCAGGAGGACCAGGACGCTTTCGACGTTGGGGTCGCGCAGGATGTGGTCCAGGGCGTACTCGTAGCGATCAGCCAGCGCGTCGCCCAGGACGTCAATGGGGTTGTGAATATTGGCGGAGGAAGGCAGAGAGCTCCTCAAGGCGTCGGTGGTGGCCTCTTCGAGCCGGGCCAGTTGCAGGCCCTCGCGTTCGATGGCGTCGGCGGCCATGATGCCGAGCCCGCCGGTGTTGGCGATGATGGCGACGCCGGGCCCCTTGGGCAGGGGCTGGTTGGCGAAGGCGCTGGCGTAGTCGAACTGCTGCTTGATGGACCCGCAGCGGATAACGCCCGCCCGCTCGAAGACGACCTCCCGGGCCCTCTCGATGCCGGGCAGCCGCCCCGTGTGGGAAGAGGCGGCCTCGGCGCCCGCGCCCGTCTCGCCGGCCTTCATGAGCAGGATGGGCTTGTCGTGACTGATGCGTTCGGCCTCGCGAACGAAGGCGTCGCCGTCCGCGATGGTCTCGAGGTATCCGGCGATGACCTCCGTCTGCTCGTCCTGCCCGTAGTAGCGGAGCAGGTCGAGTTCGTCGAGGATAGCCTTGTTGCCGATGCTGGCCAGCTTGCTGAAGCCCAGGTCGATGGCGCCGGCCATGTCGATGATGGCGGCCAGAAGCGAGCCGGACTGCGAGAGGTAGGCGATCTTGCCCAACTTGGGAAGCATGCCGGCGAAGGAGGCGTTGAGCTTGTTAGCGGGTGAGAGGACGCCCAGGCAGTTGGGCCCGAGCAAGGTCATGCCGCCGGTGCGGGCGATCTTGACGATCTGCTCTTCGAGCTTTCGCCCCTCGGGTCCGGCCTCTTTGAACCCGGAGGTGATGACGATGACGGTCTTGACGCCCAGGGCGGAACACTGCTGCATCACGCCGAGGACGGCCTGGGAGGGCACGACGATGACGACGAGGTCCGGCGTCTGGCCGATCTCCCGCAGGTCGCCATAGCAGCGCAGGCCCATGAGTTCGTCGCAGGATTTGTTGACCGGATAGATCTGGCCCTCGAATCCCCCGTTGACCAGACCGGTGAGGATCTCGTAGCCGACCTTCCCCTTCTGGCGGGACGCACCGACCACGGCGACTGATCGCGGCTCGAATAGTGAGGTGAGATCCATGGGTCCTACAATCCGTGATACTTGAACACGCAGTCCTTGACCTTCCGCACGACAGCGTCGAGTTCGGCGTCGACCCGCTCGCGGACGGCAGGATCGACCACTTGCGCCCGGTCCCGCAGCCCGCCGACGTGGTCGGTGGACTCCAGCAGCACGCCGCCCAGCCCGGCCATCAGGTCCTGTTCGTCGTCGTCGCCGCAGAGGACGGACCAGACCAGGGCCCAGCCGCGGGCGGTGTTGTCGGCGTGGTAGCCGCCGCCGCCAACGGCCAGGATGGGCCGGCCGAACGCCCGCACGGCGTGGACGACGTCGGCATAGGCGTTGTTGGTCAGCGACAAGTTGACCAGCGGGTCGCCCACCAGGCAATCCATGCCGACCTCCAGGGCGATGACGTCAGGCTTGTAGGCGCCGATCAGCGGCAGGACGACCTCGCGGACGGCCCGCAGGTACGCCCCGTCATACGTGCCGACCGGAAGGGGGACGTTGACGCTGTACCCGGCGCCATCGCCCGTGCCGATGTCCTGCTCGAATCCCGTGCCGGGGAACAGCGTCCTGCCGTTCTGGTGGAGCGAGACGACCATGACGTCGCTGCGCTCGTAGAAGGCCTCCTGCACCCCGTCGCTGTGGTGGGCGTCGATGTCCAGGAAGAAGACCCGCTTCCCCGCTCCAGCCAGGCGATCGCAGCCGAACACCACGTCGTTCATGTAGCAGAAGCCCGCCGCCCGTTCGGCGTGGGCGTGGTGCATCCCGCCGGACGGGTTGAAGGCCACGTCCACCTCCCCCGCCAGCAGCAGGTCCGCCGCCTGCACCGTCGCGCCGCAGGTCAGGTCCGCGTACGCGTACATGTCGTGGAAGACCGGACAGTCGGCCGTCCCGATCCCCATGTGCAGCGCCTCGATGGTCAGGTGCCCGCCGGCGGCGTCCTGCAGCACGTCGAGGTACTCGCAGGTATGGAAGGTCTCGAGGACCTCCCGCCCGGCTGGGCGGGGCGCGACTTCGCGCCGGTGCTCGCCGGTGAGCAGCCCGAAGGAGGCCAGGATCGAGCGGGTCCGGGCGGACCGTTCGGTGCGGAAGGGGCAGTCGG
>Ga0116148_1001939_pt1 | contig 21319 bp, 16 predicted proteins | sample AD_UKC055_MetaG_FD_89786 | JGI IMG/M metagenome (GOLD analysis project Ga0116148, IMG submission 89786) | Active sludge microbial communities of municipal wastewater-treating anaerobic digesters from USA - AD_UKC055_MetaG | ecosystem: Engineered > Bioreactor > Anaerobic > Digestate | place: USA... | reverse complement strand
GACGTCCTGTTCGTGGAGGCCATTTCCATGAAGGGGAAAGGCAACCTGATGCTCACCGGCATGCTGGGCGAGGTGATGCAGGAGTCGGCCAAGGCCGCCCACAGCTTCGCCCGCGCCTACGCCAGCCAGTTCGGCATCGCCGACACTTTCTTCGAGGAGCGGGACATCCACATTCACGTGCCCGAAGGAGCCATCCCCAAGGACGGGCCGTCGGCGGGCGTTGCCATGGCCACCGCCCTGGTGTCGGTCTGCACCGGCAATCCGGTGCGCCGCGACTTGGCCATGACCGGCGAGATCACCCTCCGGGGTGACGTGCTCCCCATCGGCGGCGTCAAGGAGAAGATCCTGGCTGCGCGGCGGGCGGACATCTTCAAGGTGATCCTTCCCTCCCCCAACCGCAAGGACGTGGAAGACCTGCCGGAGTTCGCCCGCGCCGGGATGAAGTTCATCTACGTCGACGGCGTGCGCGACGTCCTCAATCACGCCTTGCAGAACGCCCCGAAGCGGGCTGCACCAAAAGCCAAACCCGGCGGGAAGCGCCCGTGAAGCGGCTCTCCGAGGAGGCGCTCATCCGCTGGATCGCCGCCGGCGGCAATGACCTCCCGCCCTTCCTGCGCCGCGGCATCGGTGACGACTGCGCCGTCTGCCGCCCGGCGCCCGGCACCGAGCTGGTGGTTACCACCGATTTGTTGGTGGAAGACCGGCACTTCCGCCTCACCACCTCACCCCTCGCCGACCTCGGCTGGAAAGTGGGCGCCGCCAATCTCAGCGACATCGCCGCCATGGGCGCCCGCCCGGTTGCGTTCTTCCTGTCGGCGGCCTTCCCGCCGGACCGTCAGGCGGAATTCAAAGCCATCATGAGCGGCCTGCGGGCGATCCTCCGTTGGGCGGCGACCCCGCTTGCAGGGGGCGACCTGTCAGCAGCCGACCGCTTCCTGTTCTGCGCCACGGTGATCGGCGAGGCGCCCGCCGGCGGTGCCCTGCTCCGCTCCGGCGCCCGGCCCGGTGACATGGTCTACATTACCGGCGAGCCGGGCCACTCGGCCGCCGGGCTGCGGCTGCTGGAAGCGGGCTGGCGGATGGGCGCGCGCGGCGGCGTCCGCGACGCCGCCGGGGCGCCGGTGCCGTCCCGCGCGCCGGAGCGCCGGTGCCTGGCCAGGCACCTCCGGCCGGAACCGCGCCTGGCCGCGGGCCGCTTCCTGCGCGAGTCCGGCGCCGTCACCGCCTGCATCGACACCAGCGACGGCATCGCCAAGGACCTCCGCCAGATCGCCGTGATGAGCGGCGTGGGCGCCGAAATCGATGAGGCGTTCGTCCGCGCATGCGCCGACGGGGCGCTCGTCACCGTGGCGGACGTGCTGGGCGGCGGCGAGGACTACGAGCTGCTTTTCACCGTGGCGCCCCGGCGCGAGTCCGCGTTCCTGGACAATCACGCCCGGGCAACCGGCCTGCCGCCGCTGCGCCGGGTGGGCCGCATCGTCGCCGACCACCCGGGCGAGCTGCGCCTTCTCACCTCCGCCGGCCTCCGCCCCCTCCCCGTCTCCGGCTTCGACCACTTCAGCCCGCCAAGAACCCGTTAGCCACGCACTAAATTACGATCTCGCAGAGGCGCAAAGCCGCCAAGTCATGCAAGCACGAAACGATGCAGCGAACCATGGAACCGGCATGACCGAACATCCACGCAAGATCCCGGCCCGGAGGGACGGGATGGAATAGCCTGGGCCGCAGGCCCAGGTGGGCATGGTCGCTCGGCTGAGCACGCGCCCCGAAGGGGCGCAAGGAGATGTCAAGAAAGCCCGCTGCGTCAGAAGCTACTGATGCGGTGGCTCAGTTTCATCGATTCACCGATTCACGGTTTCATACAATCCGCCGGAATAGTGCCTGCAGGGACTGGGCGGTGGTCTGCCATGAATAACCCGCGGCACGGACGCGGCCGGCGGAGCCGAGCGCCCGCGCCTCCGCCGGATCGCGAAGCAGCCGCACCAGCAGCGCGCCCAGTTCCTCCGGATCTTCCCGCCGGGCGAGGAACCCCGTCTCGCCATGACTCACCAGTTCGGGCACGGCGGTGACACCGAGTGCCACCACCGGCCGGGCGGCCGCCATCGCTTCGAGGGCCGCGAAGCCGAACGTCTCGTGGCGTGACGGCAGGCAGAAGACGGCGGCGCGGTGGTAGAACTTCGGCAGGGCGGCGGGTGACTGGTCGCCGTGCCAGGCGATGCGGTCCCGGCCGGGGTGCGCGGCGATCGCCCCCGCGAGCCAGCGGTCCAGCAGGCCAGCGCCCACGATCTCCAATCGGGCGGCGGGCACTTCCCGGATGACGTGCGCGAACGCGGCGAGCAGCAGGTCGATCCCTTTGCGCGGGTAGAGGCGGGCCACGCAGAGGATGGCCGGCTCATCCGACTCCACCGGCGCCTCGGCCTGCAACCTCAGATCCCAGTCGGCCAGGTCGATGCCGAACGGGACTACCTCGATCCGCCCCGCCGGCACGCCGTAGAGCCGCGCCACGGTGTCGGCGGCGTAGCGGGACGGCGTCACCACGGCCGCCGCCCGGCGGGCGGCCCGGCCCTCGAGCTGCGCCAGCTGGACCAGCGTCCAGCGCACCGGGCCCCGCTCGAAGCGGACGACGTCGGCGAGTACACCGCCGTTGATCTGCACCAGCGGCGGCCCGCCCCGGGGCAGGGCGAATCCGTCGAAGTCGAATCCGGCGACCACGTCGGCGCCGGCCAGATCCAGGGGGCGGAGGTGGTGGTTGAAGGCGATCCGGGCGATGGAGTTGCGGATGTAGCCGGCCCGGTCCCGCTCGGGGCACACGACACGGACGTCCGCGCCCGCCGCGTGGAGCGCATCGCGGCAGCCCCGCACCGAGGCGGCCACGCCGCTGCCGGCGGTGCCCGCCGCATGCCAGGACGTCAGCAGGACGACGCGCACGGACGCCGCCCCGTCAGGCGTGGGGCAGGAAGTAGAAGACGATGCCGAGGATGGCGTACACCGACAGCAGCTGCACGCCCTCCAGCCAGTTGGACTCGCCGTCCATGGTCACCTGAGCGGAGATGGCCACCGCCAGCGCCACCGCCAGCACCTCCGGCAGGGTGAACACCAGGTCCATGGGCCGCGGCCCCACCACCAGGGACGCCAGCACCAGCACCGGCGCCACGAACAAGGCGATCTGGGTGCTGCTCCCCAGCGAGATGCCGATGCTCAGGTCCGTCCGGTTCTTGAGCGCCGCCACCACCGCCGAGCTGTGCTCGGCGGCGTTGCCGATGATGGCCACGACGATGACGCCCACGAACACCCCGGTCATGCCCATGGCCTCGGCGGCCGGCTCCACCGCCCCCACGAGGATCTCGCTGATCCAGCCGATCAGGACGGTGCTCCCGGTGAGGATGATCAAGGCGGTTCGAAGGCTCCAGCCGGGGCCGTGCCGGCTGTCCGGGTGCATGGGCGTGCCGCCGGTGAACAGGTGGCGGTGGGTACGCAGGGAGAAGAGCAAGCCCAGGACGTAGGTGACCAGCAGGATCCCCGCGATCTCCAGGCTCATGCCGCGCTCGAGCAACGGCGCCTCCTGCCCGCCCATATAATGGTACGCCGCGGGCACGATGAGGGCGATGGCGGCCAGGGTGAGCATGTTGGCCTGGCTGCGAGCCGCCGTCGGGTTGAAGGTCTGGATCTTGAACTTCAGGCCGCCGGCCAGGAATGAAGCGCCCATCACCAGCAGGATATTACCGATGATGGAACCGGTGAGCGACGCCTTGACCACGTCGTGCAGACCCTGTTGCAGGGCCATCAGGGCGATGATCAGCTCGGCGGCATTGCCGAAGGTGGCGTTGAGCAGGCCGCCGATCCCCTCGTTGGTCCGGGACGCCAGCTCCTCGGTGGCGTGGCCCAGCAGCCCGGCCAACGGGATGATGGCCAGACAGGCGGTGATGAACACGGCCGCCGGCAGGTTCGGCGCGGCGAACTTCAAGATCACCGCCACCGGCACGAACACCAGCAGCCAGTTCAGAGATGGTTTGAGCCATGTGGGCATCGCGTCACTCCCGATTCAGAATTCTCGCCGCGCTGCAGAGCCGCTCCGGCCGACGCCTCATCCGCCCGGCCGTAAGATGAAGATCAACACGAAAAAAACCAACGCCACGGCCAGGGTCCATCTGGCCCGGCGGTGATCCTCCAGTTTGTAGTCGCGCCACATCATGGCCGTGCCGTACATCAGCGGGATCAGCGCGGCGGTCACCAGCGCCACAGCTACCGGGTTCCAGCGCGCCTGGCTCAGATGCCGCAAACCCGGATTGTAAATCGTCCCGTAGACGATCACAAGGTGCCAGTAGTAGACGAACAGCGCCTCCTGACCACAGCGTTGGAGGACGCCGCCCAGCGGCCGCCTGGACAGCCACCCGTTGATCCCGTACAGCAGGGCGAACCCCGCCGCGACCAGACCGGTCCGGTACAGGCAGTGACCCGGCGAGGAGATCCACCATTGGGTTTCGCCGAAGAAGGTGAAGCCGGACGCTTTGAGGACCACGGTGACCAGGGCTGTACCGAGCCCCGCCCACAGGTACCACCGCCGGCGGCCGACGACGTCGCGGGCGCCGAGGAAGCCCGCAGTGAGCGCCGCACCCGCGAAGAAGTAACCCAGCCAGGGGAACAGGCCGAACCGCACCCGCGGCGGTGAACAAAAAAACGGCGCCAGCGCGGGCGGCAGTGTCGCCGACGGGTCCCAGGCGTGCACCAGCGGCGTCAGGAAGAAGATGGCCGCCGCCGCCGCCGCGCAGCCCCCAACCAGCACACGCCGGGACCGGACGAGCATGGCCAGACCGAGCGCCAGCAGCAGTCCCAGGCCGATCACATGGAGAATGTCGGGCTTGAAGATCCGCTGCAGTCGTTCGTCGGGCAGGGCCAGCAGGGATCGCAGCGAGCCGGCGGGCAGATGCAGGCTGTAGGAGAGCAGGATGATCAAACCCGCCCGGCCGAGAAAGCGCCGGAACGCGGGCCCGTAGCGGCGGTATTCATCGCCCTTGCGCTCGAACCCGAGCCAAAAGCCGGCGCCGGCGCAGAACAGGAACGCCACCGCCACGAAGCCGTTGGTCATGTCCAGCAGGGTGAAGAGCGGGTTACGGCGCCAGTCCGGACCCAGGCAGGCGTTGACCACGTGGGCCTCCACCATCCCCAGCACGGCGAGACCGCGCAGCACGTCGATAAACACCAGCCGGTGCGACCGGCTGCCGCTGACTTCCGCCACGGCCAACTTCCTCCTCGGGCGGCCGCCGCCCGGGCGTCGCCGTCACCCGGTGCGGTCAGTTTCAGATACAGGTTCCCACTCAGTCTAGAGAAGCGTTGGCCGGAAATCAACCGTTCCCTCGCGCCGCCCGCAGCCGGCTTTGCGCGCGATTCCGGCCGGTGACCGCGCGTCGAGACGCCTCGTAAATTGGTGGCCGTCGGCGCCGGCGTTGCGCTACAATTCTCCAACGCCGGCGACCGGCCGGCGGATCTCACCGGAACAGGATGGACCGCATGGAACATGATGCCGTCGCCGTCATCGACTTCGGCGGGCAGTACGCCCATCTCATCGCCACGAAAGTCCGCGCCCTGGGCGTGCTGGCGGAGATCCGCCAGCCCGAGGACCCCATCGAGCGCTTTCAGTCCTACCAGGGGATCATCATTTCGGGCAGCCCCAGCCTGTCGGCGTTCGGCGAGGACGCCGACTACACCCGGGCGATTTACGACCTGCCGGTGCCCATCCTGGGCTTTTGCTTCGGGCATCAGGAGATCGCCAAGCACTATGGCGGCCAGGTCATCCACGGCGGGCGCGAGTGGGGTCCCGCCGACCTGCAGCTGGTCCGCCCCCATCCGTTGTTCGAGGGACTGGGAGCCACCGAACGTGTCTGGATGAGCCATTTCGACTCGGTGACCGCCGTTGGCCCCGATTTTGAGGAACTGGGCTACACGCTCTCCGGCACCGCCGGCGAGCGGCACGGTTTCGCCGCCATCGGCTCGGATCGGCTCCGCCGCTACGGCTTCCAGTTCCACCCCGAGGTGGATGACACGGTGCACGGCGAACGGATGATCGCCAACTTCGTGCTGGGCATCTGCGGTTGCCGGCCCACCTGGACCACATCCAACTACGCCGCCGAGATCATCGACCGGGTTCGGACCCAGGTGGGGGACGGCCGGGTGTTTCTGCTGGCCTCCGGCGGCGTGGACTCGACGGTGGCCGCCCGGCTGCTGGCCGAGGCGCTGGGGCCCGACCGGCTGCGCCTCCTCCACATCGACAACGGCCTCATGCGGCAGGACGAGAGCCGGCAGGTGCTCCACAACCTTGCCCAGATGGGCCTTGGCGCCCAGACCCATTTCGTGGATGCGACCGACGAGTTTCTGACCGCGCTGGCCGGTGTGACCGATCCCGAGACCAAGCGCCGCCATATCGGTGCCACCTTCGTCACCGTCTTCGAACGCGAGGCCCGGCGCCTGGGCATCACCGACCACCTGCTGGGCCAGGGCACCATCTATCCCGATACCATCGAGACCGGCGGCACCCGCCGGGCCGACGTCATCAAGACCCATCACAACCGGGTGCCGGTGATTGAAGATATGATCGCCGCCGGCCGGGTGGTGGAGCCGCTGGCCGAGTTGTACAAGGTGGAGGTCCGCCGGCTGGGCGAGGCGCTGGGATTGCCGCCCGAACTCGTGTGGCGGCACCCGTTCCCCGGGCCGGGGCTGGGAATCCGCCTGCTCTGCGCTGACGGTGGCGAGGATACGGCGGCGCTGGCGCCGCTCGGCGCGGCGGCCGCCGCCATCGCCGCCCCCTACGGGCTGGCCGCGATGCCGCTTCCCATCCGCTCGGTGGGTGTCAAGGCGGACTTGCGCTCCTACGAGCACCCGCTGCTCCTCACCGGCGCCGGACCGTGGGACCAGGTGGTCGCGGCCGCCGGGCAGATCTTCCAGGCGGTGGCCGGCGTGAACCGCTGCGTCTGGAACCTGGAGCCGGAGGCGCCACCGGAGATCCGCCCCGCGGCGGCCACGGTGACCCGGGCGCGGCTGGACCTGCTCCGCGCGGCGGATGCCCGGGTCATGGACGCCCTGCGCCGCCACGGGCTCTACGAGGTGATCTGGCAGTGCCCTACGGTGCTGGTCCCGCTCGCCGCACCGGGCCGGGGGGACGAGTTCGTGGTCATCCGGCCGGTGCTGTCGGAGCGGGCCATGACCGCCGCGCCCGCCGAGCTGCCGCCGGCGGTGCGGGCGGAGCTGCGCGATGCGCTCCTGGCCCTGCCGGGCGTCTGGGGGGTGGGCCTCGACGTCACCTCCAAACCGCCCGGCACCATCGAATGGGAATGAACCGGCGGCGGCATGCGATCGCGTGGCCCGGAGCCGGCGTCCGGCAGTCGTCGTCAATCCTCAAAGACTGGACGTGGCATCAGGCGTCAACTACAGTAGGCAACGGTTCAGATTGAGAGCCCGGGCCCGCTGTGCGATAATGGGCCCGTCCGCTCCGCGGACGCCCCACGGAGGCGAATCGGGACTGGTGTTCTGCGCGGTCTTCAAAACCGTTGAGGGGCGTTGAGAGACGTCCCTGGTGGGTTCGATTCCCATGCGCCTCCGCCATTTTTCCCCTGGTATTGCCTGGATCCATCGTCTGCTCCCCCGACAACACAGCCGGCAAACTGACTGTTTATTTTCGTGAAACGCCTCCGTCTGCCCGTCTATTGGGCATCACCGCAGGAGGTCTTGTCATGAAATGGAACATGATTATCCGGACGCTGGCTGCGTTCGGATTCTTGGCGACGGCCGTCACGTTCGTTGCCGCGCAGGGCTCGGTCTATTATTTCCCCCATGTGGCCAATGGTGAGACCGGCTCAAACCGGTTCTGCAACACCCTGTACATCCTCAACCTGAATTATGCGGATGAAGATGCCCAGATCACTTTGGACTTCTTCAAGGACGACGGTTCGCCATGGGTGATCAACATCTACGGCGACCGCTACAACGGCACCGGCTCCAGTTTCACACAATCGCTGGTTGACGGCGCAACTGCCTATTCAGCCACCGATCCGTACGACCACGATCTGGAGGTCGGCTGGCTGCGGGTCACCTCCTCCCGACCCATCTGGGTGTCATCCACCTACGTCTTCATGGACTGGGACTGGAACCCCATCTGGGAGGCCGGCGTCCTCCCGGCCACGGCTTCACGTTTCTTCGCCTTCCGGGCTCCCATCACCCCCCACGCCCTCGTCGGCGAGACACTGAACACCGCCCTGGCGATCGTCAACCCCGGCGACCAGCAGGTGGATGTTTCCCTGCGTCTATACAAATTCGGAGATTGGGTGACGACCAAGCACGTCAACGTGCCCGCCCTTGGGCACGTAGCCCGGTTCCTGTCCGAAATTTTCGAGAATGACAGCGACGTCGACGGGGAGTCCTTCCACGTGGAGGTGGACGCCGGTTTCCCGGTGGCCGTCGTCGGCCTGTTGAGCCGGCACAACATGTCGGTCTTCGCCTCGATCCCGCTGGAACCCTCCGGTATGCTGGTCACCAACCGGATAGCGGACATCCAGGGCAATGAGTCGGAGGCCACCGGCCGGCTCATCACGCCACCCGTCGAGATCACCGGCAACCTCGTGGCGAACAAGGACTATTTCAAGGTGGATTTGTTGGCGGGACAGGTTGTCAACATTCTGGTGGTGTCCAGTCAACTGGGCGCGGGCCTGGATCCGCAGCTGACGCTCTTCAACAAGTTCGGGACCCAGGTGGCCTTCAACGACGACATGAGCGCCGATTGCAAGGATTCGTTCATCAGTTACACCGTGCCGTCAAGCGGCAGGCACACCATCCGCATCGGCTACGGCGCGGGCGGCGGCTTCGGCCCCTACGACCCTTACCGCCTCATCGTCTCCGTCCGGTGAGCCGGCCAGGCACCGTCGCTTCAGCCGGATCATCTATCTGACAGCGAGACCCGCCACTTCCCGGTGGCGGGTCTTGTTTCAACTCGGCGTTCGCCGCATTGGACTAATGCAGCTCGCCCGCAGACCGGGTCAGTTCGCAACTATGGCGCTCTGCGTCATCCCGCGACCACATGCCCCGGGCCCTACAGTTTCCAGCCCACCTCGCGTACCAGGCGTCGGATGGTCTCGGCCAGAGCCGGGAAGGTCTCCAGCTCCGGATACTGGCCCAGCAGCCGGCCCAGCAGGTGCACGCCGCCGGGGATAAACTGGTAGAAGTAGCTCTTGCCGGCGGTGCGGGTGAGGTAGCCGTAGGCACCCAACGCCTGCATGAGCCGGTGGACGGCCACGATGGGGAAATCCGCCCGGAAGCGTTTTCCGTCAAAGCCCGGCTCCAGCGCCCGGGCCCGCTCCACATAGCGGTCCACGAGATACGCCTGCAGCTCGGAGTCCAGCACCGCGTACGGGTCGTACACCAGCGAAGCCAGGTCATACTGGCGCGGCCCGCGCCGACCGCCCTGGAAGTCGAGGTAGCGCAGCCGGGATCCCTGGACGGCGATGTTCTGGCTCTGGAAATCCCGATAGAGGAAGTGCGGCGTCCAGAGGGCGTCCACCGCGTCCGCCAATCGGTCCAGGTCCAGACTCAGCGGGACCGGATCCCACTGGAGAATGTCCTGCAGGAAGGCCTGCTGGAAGTAGCCCGACTCATGTCGCCGGACGAAGTCACGCCGATAGTCCGGGTTGTGGGTGCGGCTGGAGTCAAAGCCGGGCGAGGCCTTGACGTGCATCCAGACCAGGTCGTCGACGGCCAACCGGTACAGCGCCTTGATCGCCAGGCCGCGTCCCAGGCGCTGGACCTCATGGTAGAGCAGGGTCTCCCCCACATCCTCCATGACGAACCAGCCACGGGCGCGGTCGGCGGCGAACACGCGCGGCACCGGCGCGCCGGCCTGCGACAAACAGAGAGCTACATACAGGAAGGAGTCGTTCTCGGTGATGCCGCGGCTGTCGGCCGGCGGCGTGTCGCTGAGCATCCCCACGAGGCTGCGGGGCGGTTGGCCCAGGCGGAAGAATGAGCGCCGGGAGCCGCCGTGGCCGATCTCCCAGGGGTCATCCGCCGGCGCCGCGATGCGGAACACCTGCTCGTAAGCCTGACGACAATAATCGAAGAAAGGCAGCATCCGGAGATTCCCCTGACCGTTGCCCCCATCTTAATGCGCGCGCCGGGTTTTCGGAAGTGAAAACTACCGGTAGAGCCGGACCAGCACGGCGCCCCGGTAGTAATGCGCCAGGATGTCCGCGTGGCCGGCGCCCTGAACCGCCATTACCGCGGCGCCCACCTGGCACAGGCCCACCCCGTGTCCCCAGCCGGCCCCCCGGAACCGGAAGCGGCGCGGCGGTCCGCCGTCACCGCCTTCGGGATCCACGACGAAGGCCGAGCTGTAAAGATGGCTTGGGGAGAGGGCCCGCCGGATCTCCAACTCCTTGCCCAAGAGCAGCCGGCCACGCGAGCCCACCAGCAGCAGGCGCACCAGGCGGCCGGAGTGTCCGCGCTGCAGCGGCACCAGCTCCAGCAGTTCGCCCGGGTCCCAGCCGGTCTTGTGGCGGATGATCGCTTCCAGTTCGGTCCGCTCCACCTCGAGCGTCCAGCGGTAGAATGCGCCCGTCTCCAGATCATAATCGGGCAGGATCCGCTCGAGCACGCGCCGATCCTGCGTCCGGCAACACGCTTCGGGCTCGCCGCGGATCCATCCAGCCGCCGCGGCCTCCACGGTCAGGTCGGGCGCGGCCGCGGTCCCCGCCGGCGCGCAGCGGACCGGTTCCAGCCCGGCCACCGGCAGGTCGCCCCATGCCGAAGCGTACGCCTCCGACATGCCCCCGCAGCACTTGGCAAACCGGGCGTCGAGTACCTGGCCGGCCACCGCAAGCACCAGCCCGCGGGTGGCCTCGATCGCCTGCTTCACCGCCGGCCGGTCGGCCCGGGCCAGGCCCTGGTACCGCTGGCAGTGGTCGTCGGCACACAGGTCGAACCGGTCGTGGCGCGCCCGGTCCGTCCAGTTCCATCGCCGGCCGGCCAGCGGCGGGAACGACGCCGCGGCGAGCTGGCTGGGTCGCGCGCGCGCTGCGAGTTGAGCCAGGGCCCAGCTCCGCGAGATCACCGCGTGCGCCTTCAGAAATTCCAGCGGCGCATCACCGCGCATCTCCGACGCGATCACCGACTCCAGGTAGCTCTCCAGCGGCACGCCGCTGACGGCAGTCAGGGCGCCGGCTCCGTCCGACAGCAGTTCCAGCGAGCCGGCGAACGTCTGGTCCTCGCGGCGCTCCCAGTGGAAGTTTACGCCAATAGTCACGCCCCGGAGCTCAAATCGGCCGGTCGCCGGGTCGATTGGCTCCACCCGCAGCGTTCCGTCACCGGCAAACGATTCGTCCGCCCCGTCCAGGCGGACGGCCTTGGCTTCCCCGCGCGCGGTGTAGCTTCCCGGCGGCACTACCCGCTCGCCGAACCGCCACGCGCCCACCAGAACCACATCCACGACCGGCCGGGCTTCCACCAAACCCACCCGCACGTCCGACTCCGCCACGGCCGCCGGCGCCGCCGGCCGGTCGACGGCGGGCGCAGCCGCCGGTCCGGCGATTACATCCAGGGGCAGGCACACCTCCCGAAAGATCGCGGCGATGGCCGGCGCATCCAGCCCTTCGAAATCGCCTCGGCGCGGAGTGATGATGACACCGGCCAGATCGATGGCCCCCGGGCTCACGAGCACGCCGTCGCCCGGCGCCACGGCGTAGTTGGACGGCCGGTGACGGCGCCGGGGAAACAGCGCGACTGTCCAGCCCGTCTGTCCGTACCAGAGCAGGAGGTTGACGAGCGGTTCGGCTCCCGCCGGGTCCGCGGGCAGGCGCTGCAGCCATCCGGCCAAGGCCCGCCGGAGCTCCTCCTCCTGCCCCCCCTCCAGGACGATGACTGTGCGGCCATACCCATCGATGGTGAACGCCGCCACTCCTTCGAGCGCGGGCAGCTCCCGCCGCCGGCCGGCCAGGGCGGGCTCGGCCAGATGGTGCACATCCGCCTCGACGAGGGTGCTGTACCGCGGGATGGCCTGAAAGTGCAGATGGTCCGGTGCCGACGCCCCGCAGCGGGGTCCGTTGTACAGCAGGCTGAAGCGGCCGGCCAGCCGCCGTGCCAGCGGGAACATGGCCGGCAGACAGGCATCCAGCACCTGGGGGCGGTGGTCGCGATGGATCACCACCGGGTGGGGATAGAAGATCGGAAACGGGTTGAGGAAAATGGCGAAATCCCGGTCTACCGCCAGGCCGCGTTCCGGCGGCGGCATCTGGGCCGGGCAGAGGAAGCAGGCGCGCCGGCGGATGGACGCCGGGTCCACGGGGGCGGCCACGCTGGCCTCGCGAGCGGGATTGTATTCCAGGCGCACCCGGAAGGCCCCGAGCGCCACCTCCCGGTAGCGGCAGGCAAACCAGGCGTCCCGAGCCTGCCGCAGCTCCGGCCAGGCGGATTCCTGCTGGACGATCAGGCGGTCCAGCCGCGCTGCGAGGTCGTCCCCGTTTGCCGGTTCCGGCGGTCCGAGCAACTCGGGCGCAACCAAGCGTTCGTGCCAATCCATAGCATCCCTTCGTCCACAGGCTGTGGCGCCGTCCGACGTCCGTGCGGCTCATGATCCCAAAAACGGATCCTGAATGCAACGGACTGAATACGCCGGGCCGTTTCCGTCATCTGAATACAGGGCCGGGCGCCACGGATCCGGCCACCGGCGAGGCGAGGGAAATGAGTTGCTTTTTTCTCGATTCCCTGCATACAATTAGGGAAAGTCCGCGGGAGCATCCGGGTGGAAAACAACCAGCGCCGCAGCAAACGCGTTCGCACCAATTTTTATATGAAGCTGAAGGGTGTGGACGTGCACGGCAAGTACTTCGAGGAAGTGGTACAGACCGCGAACCTCAGCAAGACCGGCGCTCTGTTTGTCACCGAACGCGACCTCGAGGTGGGCACCAACGTATTCCTGTCGATCCCGCTGCCGTCCACGGTGGTGCGGATCGAAAAGTTCGAGAATTCCCGGGAGAAGAAGTACGCAGTCTATTTCAAGCCGTACCACCCCGAGGAAGAAGAAAAGAAGTAATCGCCGACCCGCCGCGCACGCATCATTCCGTTCTAATCCATTGTACGAGGAGATTTTTATGAACCCCATCCAACGCCTCCTGTGCCTGGGGATCGCCATCCCCGTGCTCCTGCTGCTGTCCGCCAGCTGCTCGGCCGTCACGCCGGTAACGGAATCCACCGCCGCCTCCAACGAGACGGTCATCGGCCACGGCGCCGAGCTCGATCTCAAGGATCACCTGGTGAGCGGCAAGACCGTGATCTTCGACTTCTTCAGCGAGTACTGTCCGCCCTGTCGGAAGATCTCTCCGCTGCTGGCCAGGCTGGATACGAAACGGGACGATCTGGTCGTGGTCAAGATCGACATCAACCGGAAGGGCGTCACCGGCATCGACTGGGGCTCCCCCGTCGCCCGGCAGTACAACCTGCAAAGCATTCCCCACTTCAAGATCTATTCGCCCGAGGGCAAACTCGTTGCCGAGGATGAAGCGGCCTTCAACCAGGTGATGAGCCTGCTGGACAAAGAAGGGATCAAGTAGCGTCCGTCTCCCGCACCCGCTATCCTGAACAGACCACCCCTTGCCGCCCCGGCCCGCCGGGGCGGCGGTATGTTTGCGCGGCCATGAATGAAAAAACGCCCCGCCGAAAGGCGGGGCGTTGTGTTTGGGTCGGTTCAGCCGAACGGGATCAGTACATGCCGCCCGGGGGCATGCCGCCGGGCCCGCCGGGCATCGGCTTCTCGGGCTCGGGCAGCTCGTGAACCGTGGCCTCGGTGGTCAGCAGCAGGCTGGCAATGGACGACGCGTTCTGCAGGGCGGTCCGGGCGACCTTGGCCGGGTCAATGACACCGGCAGCCACCAGGTCCTCGTACGTGTCGGAGTCGGCGTTGTACCCGTAGTTGGATTCCTTGCTCGCCTTGACCTTTTCGCAGACGATGGCGCCTTCGCAGCCGGCGTTGGCCGCGATCTGCCGGATGGGCTCCTCGAGGGCGCGGCGGATGATCTCCAGGCCCACTTTCTCATCGCCGGTCAGCTTGAGGTTCTTCAACGCCGGGAGCGCGCGCAGAAACGCCACTCCGCCGCCGGGCACGATGCCCTCTTCGACGGCCGCCTTGGTGGCGTGCATGGCGTCTTCGACCCGCGCCTTTTTCTCCTTGAGCTCGGTCTCGGTGGCGGCGCCCACCTTGATCACGGCCACGCCGCCCACCAGCTTGGCCAGACGCTCCTGCAGCTTCTCGCGGTCGTAATCGGAGGTGGTCTCCTCGATCTGAACCCGGATCTGCTTCACCCGGGCCTGAATCTTGTCGGAGGTGCCATATCCTTCGACGATGGTCGTGTTGTCCTTGTCAATGGTGATGCGCTTGGCGCGGCCCAGGTCCTCCAGGCGGGTGTTCTCCAGCTTGATGCCCAAGTCTTCGGTGATGGCCTTGCCGCCGGTCAGGATGGCGATGTCTTCCAGCATGGCCTTCCGGCGGTCGCCAAAGCCGGGCGCCTTCACCGCGGCCACCTGCAGGGTGCCGCGCAGCTTATTGACCACCAGAGTGGCCAGGGCTTCGCCCTCGATGTCCTCGGCAATGACCAGGAGGGGCTTGCCGGAGCGGGCGATCTGCTCGAGCACCGGCAGCAGGTCCTTCATGGAGCTGATCTTCTTCTCGTGGATGAGAATGTAGGCGTCCTCGAGGACCACTTCCATCCGCTCGGGATCGGTCACGAAATACGGGGACAGGTAACCGCGGTCGAACTGCATCCCTTCCACCACTTCCAGGGTGGTCTCCAGCGTCTTGGCCTCTTCGACAGTGATGACGCCGTCCTTGCCCACCTTCTTCATCGCCTCGGCGATGATGGAGCCGATGGAGATGTCGTTGTTGGCGGAGATCGCGCCCACCTGGGCGATCATGTCACCCTTGACGGGTACGGACATTTCGTTGATGTGCTTGACCACCACTTCGACGGCTTTCTCGATGCCACGCTTCAGAGCCATCGGATTGGCGCCGGACGCCACGTTGCGCACGCCCTCGCGGTAGATGCTCTGGGCCAGGACGGTCGCGGTGGTCGTCCCATCGCCCGCGACGTCGCTGGTCTTGGAGGCGACTTCCCGGACCATCTGGGCACCCAGGTTCTCCACCTTGTCCTTCAGCTCGATTTCCTTGGCCACCGTCACGCCGTCCTTGGTGATGGTGGGAGAGCCGAACTTCTTTTCCAGGACCACGTTGCGTCCCTTCGGGCCGAGGGTGATTTTGACGGTGTCCGCCAGCTTGTTGACACCATTGAGAATCTGGTGGCGGCAATTTTCTCCGTACACGATATCTTTGGCCATGTGCTTATCTCCTTATCAATGAGTTACTGCGTTCGCGAATCTACTCGACGATGCCGAGGATCTCGTCCTCGCGCATGATCAGATATTCCTGGTCTTCCATCTTCACTTCGTTGCCGGAGTACTTGCCGAACAGCACCCGGTTGCCCACCTTCACCTCGGGCGTCACCCGCTGGCCGTTGTCCAGGATTTTGCCGTTGCCGACGGCGATGACTTCGCCCTGCTGGGGCTTCTCTTTGGCGGTGTCGGGGATGATGATCCCGCCCTTGACCTGCTCCTTTTCTTCCAGTCTCTTGACGATCACACGATCGTGCAGCGGTCTGATTTTCATAGGCTCTCTCCTTAATATTGGGTGTTGAAGGTCGTTCAAACAAAAAAATTCATGGGTTTGATTGCAAAGTGGATGCCAATGTCCGGACAGGCAACATGAAGCCGGATTGAATTGAAAACGCCCATTCTGCAAGGCTTTTTGCAACAAACACGGCACGGGAACATGCTGGAGAATTAGTCTTCTGGTGGAGAATTATGCCCCGGTCTGCTCAGGCTTCACCATCTCCAGACACGGGCGCCGCCGGATCACCGCGTCGTAGAGCGCCTCATACTGCCGTACAATCCGGTCAGCGGTGAATTCCGCCAGGACCCGCTGCCGCGCCTCCCGGCCGAACTTCCGGCGGCGGCGCTCGTCAGTGAGCAGATCGGCCGCGGCTTCGCCCAGGGCGGTCACGTCGCCCGGGTCGACCAGATAACCGGTCTGCCCGTGGCGGATGACCTCGGGCATCCCGCCAACCCGGTAGGCGACCACCGGCACGCCGCATGACATCGCCTCCAGCGCCGACAGGCCGAAGCTTTCGCTGCTGCTGGACATCAGGTACACGTCGGCCAGCGACAGGTATTCCAGCACGTTGCTCTGCATCCCCACGAAAGTGACCAGATGGTTCACATCCAGGTCCCGTGCCAGCTGTTCGGCGTGGGGGCGGTCGGGCCCGTCGCCCACCACGACGAGCCGGCAGCGGGTTCGCCGGCGGGCGATGTCCAGAACCCGGATGATGTCGGGCACGTTTTTGACCGGCCGGAAATTCGACACATGCAGCATGAGTTTTTCGTCCGGTGCGGCGAAGCGGTCCCGCGCCGCGTGGCGCTGGCGTCGGAACGCATGGGGGTCGATGAAGTTGGGGATTACGAAAATGGGGCAGCGCATATCGAAGAAGCGCTCGGTCTCTAGCCGCAGCCAGTCGCTCACCGCCGTCACCGCATCGGAATGGCGGAGGATGAACTGGGTCACCCGGGCCATGGACGGCTCGCTGCCCACGACGGTGATGTCGGTGCCATGCAGTGTGGTGATGAACGGCAATCGGATGCCGTCCTCGGCGAGCATCTCCCGGGCGGACCAGGCGCTCATGCCGTGGGGGATGGCATAGTGCACGTGGACCACATCCAGTTTGTGGTTCCGGGCCACGTCCGCGATCATCGCCGTGACCTCGAGGGAGTACGGCGGATATTTGAACAGCGGGTAGGCCGACACCTCCACCTTGTGGAAAAAGACATTGGGCAGACCCGGCGTCACCCGGATCGGCAGGGCGAAGCTGATGATGTGGACCTGATGGCCCAGCTTGCCCAGCTCTTTGGCAAGCTCGGTGGCGACGATTCCGCTGCCGCCGTGGGTGGGGTAACACACGATGCCGATGTTCATAGCAGCCGCCCCTGCTTCCGGCCGAATGCCGCCAACGGATCGTCCACCAGCAGATAGCCCTCGCTGTGGAAACCTTCGGCGAACCGCGCCCCAACCATGGCGCCCATGCTCCGGCAGTGTGCGCCCACGACGTCAAGGAAATCGGGCTGGCCCAAGTAGGTGGCCGGCTCATCCGGCTGGCGGGGCGACACCTGGCTGTGGTGGCAGCGGATGGCCGCGAGCTTGGCGTCCCAGAATTCGCTGACATCCACCAGGAAGGTGGGGCGGAGCCGGTGGGGCTGGGCGAAGGTGAAGAAGTACTTCGGCCGATGCGGCGGCAGGTCGGGCTCGAGCTTGGCCAGACCGGCGTGGTGGCAGGCCGAACGGACAAGGGCGTAGGCACCGGCATGGTCGGGATGCGGATCCAGGGTGTGGTGCGAGAACACCATGGCGGGCATCGTCTGCCGGATCACGCGGACCAGCGCGGCGCGGGCCGCGGCCGTTGGGGCCAGATCGCCATCGGGCAACTCCAGGTTGACCCGAAACGCCACGCCCAGCGCCTCGGCAGCGGTCCGGCTCTCCGCCACGCGGGTTTCCGGCTCGCCCCGGCTCCCGGATTCGCCCCGGGTGAGATCCACCAGGCCGATCCGGCGTCCGGCCGCGGCGAGCCGTGCGATGGTGCCGCCCATGCAGATCTCGAGGTCATCCGGATGGGCTCCCACGGCCAGAATATCCACCGGGCTCAGACCCGGCGCGCCGAACACGATCATGTCACTCCTCCAGCCAGAGCATCACGTGGCGCGGGTCGAAGGGATCCACCGCCTGCATCAGCCGGTCCACCAGTCCGGGGCCGAACACGCTGAGCAGGGGCAATAGATTCAGGGTGCGCTCCTGCAGATTCCCATTCGGGACGAGCTCCTGATGTAGGGTGTCGAACCGTCGGATCAGCTCCTCGTTGTCCGCTTTGGCCTGGCGGCGGACCCGCTCCTCCAGCTTGTCGACGAGGCCGTTGATCTTGCCCAACGTTGAGGCCGTGAAGCGGGTGACGTCCTCTGGATAATCCAGCAGCGAGCCGGCCAGCCGGTCCAACGCTCCGGTCAGTTCACCGCGGCGCTCCAGAAACGCCTCGAGACGCTCGACGCGTCCTTGCGCCGCCAGCAGCCGCGTGAGGGTCTCCTCGCGGGGATCGAACAGCGCTCGTGGCTCCAAACCCAATTGCCGGGCCCGCCGGGACGCGCCGGGCGGGATCAGCGTGGCCGAAAAGCGCGGCCACAGGAGTGGCGGCGTCAGCCCCCACAGGGGATAGAGCGGTCGGATCTGGGCGTGGTAGGCCAGCTCCGCCGGACCGCCCACGTAGACCGCGGTGGAGAACAGCCAGTCCTGGAAAAGCGGCCGCAGCAGGGCGTCGGGCGAGAAGCGGGCGGCGTCCTGCCGGAGCCAGCCAGACCACCCGGTGACGTCGCAACCCACAGTCGTCCCGTCCACGGTGAATCCGCCCCCGGGCGCTTCCATCACACGCCGCCGGCCGGCCTCGGGGTGCAGGTAGAACAGGAACGCGCGCTGGGGTTGAATGCGGATCTGCGGTTCATGTCCGGCCGCTTCGAGTGCGGTCTGGCGGTCCGTCACGCGGCGAACGGCCTCGGTTCGAAGCTCGGGATATCGGGCCAGAAAACCGGCCAGGGCCCCGTGCCGCTCCATGGCCATGGGATCGAACAGGCACAGGCCCAGCGGCGCGAGCAGGCGGGCCATGAAATCGCGGAACGCATCAGCCAAACCGCGGCCCGACCGGTAACACTCGCCCACCAGCCCCGCGGCCCAGTCGCGGTGCGTGCTCCGGGGCAGCAGCTCCAGCGCCTCTTGCCAGAACGATGCCGCCGCCGTATCGATAACCACCTCTGCCACAGGGCGGAGATCGGCGGCCGGCGCGGTCGGCAGGGTCAGCCGTTGCAGGCCCCGGCCGGGCACCATCCAGGTGATGTCAGACACCTCGCGGAGGTCGTGATCCTCCGAGGCGATCCAGAAGACGCCCACCGCCGGCACGCCCGACCGGCGCAGCTCGCCGACCAGTGCCGCAACGGTCAGCGCCTTGTACAGCGTGTAGGGGGGGCCGCCCAGGGCGCCGGCCTGTTGGCCGGTGAGAATGCACACCGCGCCCGGCCGGCCAGCGTGCGCCAGCGTTTCGGCCACGGCGGGGTGCGTCGGCTGATTCTGGCGGATCAATTCGTCCAAACCGCGGAATGTCCGCGCCGGCGTCGCCGCCTCGCGCAGGGCGACGTCGTCCCAACGGGCCAGACCCAGGAACGCCTGGCGCACATCAGGCCGCCGGATGATGTCCCGGAAAAACGGACTGCAGCCCGGCAGCTCGGCCGGATCGAGTCGCAGGATGTCCACCATCAGCCGCTCCCTGGGTTCGGATACCGGCGGCCGGATGCCGCCGGACGGGAAAACCGGCTTGATTCTAGCACACTCTTCGGATATTCTGGGTTCAACCGCACGCGCACGTCGGAGATGTCCCTTGGACATGAAGGAATTGTACCTCAAGGTGCAGCAGTGGGTGGATGCCTGCAGCCGGATCGAAGACTTGGGCATCCGCAAGCACCAACTCCTGGACCGGCTCCAGGAGCTTCCGCCGGACGCTTTCGCCGAGGCGCTCTATTACATCCTGCGCCAGGCCCAGACTGGCCGGCCGGCGTTCAAAGAGGTTTTGGACGCCGTGAGCGATCTGGAACCCATGATCGCCCGTCTGGGACGGCCGTTTTTCAGCGAGGTGTACACCTACTCCCGCGCGAAGCACTTCGACGACGTGGTGCATTTTCTCCGCCAGCCACGCCCCAAGCGCGGGCTGAAAACCGCTGCCCTGCCCGATCCGGACCAGCTCGCCAACGAGCTCACCCTGGGCCAGCGCAAGGCGCTGGCCATGAGTCCGGACCGGCATACGATGGAACAGCTGATGTTCGATCCGGACCCCAGCGTGATCCACCGCCTCCTCAGCAATCCGCGGATCACCCTTCCTTTCGTCATCCGGATCACCGCCCGCCGCCCCAACTACCCCGCGGTGCTGACCGAGGTCTTTCACTCGCCCCGCTGGATCGTGCACTACGACATCAAGGTGGCGCTGGTCCGGAATCCGTACACCCCGCCGCCCATTTGCCTGCGCCTGCTCCCGAACCTGCGGACCCAGGACCTGCGGGAGGCGGCGGGCGACACCAGCCTGCTCCCGGAGATCCAGGAAGCCGCCCGCGACCTGCTGCAGAAACGCGTCCGGCAAGCCGAGTCGGCCCCCTGACGATCCCCTGTTTCGGAGTGTTGCGTGCGCCAGTTTTTCCGCAGCCGGATGTTCCCCATCGCCAGCGGCATCGTGTTGTTTTCCACGATCACCATCGGCATTCTTACCTTCCGATATGTCGCCGAAAAGGAAAGCCTGCTGGAAATCACCCTCTTGCAGAGCAATCTCAGCATGGTCCGCCAGACCCTCAACCGGATCGAGCTGAACGTCTCCGCCCAGGACCAGAAGCTGTACACGTTTCTGACATCGAGTTCCTTGCCGGAGCTCCAGCTGCGACTGGCCAACGCCCCGGCTGACCCCGTCCCGCTGATCCGCCAGATCTACCTGCTCGACGACCAGTGGAACGTGTACTTCCCGGCTGACCGGCAACGGGAGAACGCCCGCTGGTTCCGGCGTCGTGTCCTGAGCACCACCGACACGGGCGCGCTGCTCCCGCTCAGCATCCAACACCTCCACACCGCCATCGACGGGCGGTACTACCTGTTCTCCCTGCTGCCGTTCACTCTGGCCGGCGACGACCGCCGCTTTCTGCTGGTCCAGGAATACCGCGGGGACGATCTGGATGTGTTTTTCGGCGCCTCCATCCGCGACCTCGAACGCAACTATGTGGTCTGCATCCGGGATTACGAAAACAACCTCATTTTCGGCACCCCGTTTCAGGTGTCGCGGAAGTATTTCGTCGAGCAGCGCTTCCCGAAAACCTTCTACAAATGGCTGTTCCAGCTGGCGCCCCGCAACGCCGACCAGCTCGAGCAGGAGGCCCATGGCATCCGGAGCCAGAACATCCTCCTGCTGGCCATCAACCTGGTGCTGATCCTGTCGGCCTGGTTCCTGGTCTATGTGAGCCGGCGCGAGGAACAGAAACTCACGCAGCAGAAAGAGGTGTTCATCCGCAACGTCTCCCACGAGCTGAAGACGCCGCTGGCTCTGATCAAGATGTTCAGCGAGATCCTGCTCATGGGCCGGGGCCGCGATGAGACCACCCGTCAGGAATACCTGTCGGTGAT
>Ga0116148_1001935_pt1 | contig 21336 bp, 14 predicted proteins | sample AD_UKC055_MetaG_FD_89786 | JGI IMG/M metagenome (GOLD analysis project Ga0116148, IMG submission 89786) | Active sludge microbial communities of municipal wastewater-treating anaerobic digesters from USA - AD_UKC055_MetaG | ecosystem: Engineered > Bioreactor > Anaerobic > Digestate | place: USA... | reverse complement strand
GCCCCGTCTAAACAGTCCGACTTTCAACTGTTCGATGAAGTATATGACCAAATAGATGGACCATTCCCGATGATCTATTGTTCCGATGTGGCACATTCCAAAGCCCTGGCCGGCAAGATTAAAAACAGTTACGAAGGCGTATCGCCAAGCGCCGATCCGGCTTCCGGTTTTGTCAATGCCTACCGTTCCAGGTTTGGTGAATCACCGGCGGCAGGTGAGGCGCATCTGTTTGATGCCATCTCTCTGTTGGGCTATGCGCTTGCCTCTTTTGGGGATGCAGACTTGAACGGGGCGATAAAGAGTATTGTGGATGGGCGGGACAGTTGGAACCGAGGTTGGATGGCAATCGACATGCAGGCAGCGTTGCTCAGTCTGCAATCGGGCGGTTTTCCAAACCTGAGCGGAGTAACCGGCGACTGGACGTTTGATCAAAAGCACCATGCCAGCGTATTGAACTCCTCTTATTGTCATTGGGTTTTGAAGGACGGTAAATACCACACGCTTGAATATCTCTCCACCGACAGAAGCGGACGGACTATTTCCATGTTGCAAACATGGCAGACCCAAACGGATTACCTCCAGGAGTTCAACCGGCAGCAGGAAGATTTCAATTACGGGGAGCACAAAGGGAACTGGGCGGTGGTAATCGGCACATCGGACACATGGGCAAACTACCGCCATCAGGCGGATGCGATGGCCATGTATCAAATACTGAAACGCCACGGGTATGACGATGACCATATTGTTATGATTATTGCCGACAATATAGCATACGACTCACGCAATCTCTATCCCGGTGTGGTGAAAGTGAGGCCCGATGGGGAGAACCTTTATCAGGATATGGTGGTGGACTACAATATTAATGATGTGACAATTGATGACCTGAAAGAGATCCTTCTGGGAAATTCTTCTGACCGGTTGCCGCATGTCATTTCTTCCGGGAAGAACGATAATGTTATTGTCTTTTGGTGCGGGCATGGAAATTATAACATGCTGGCATGGGGTTCGCATGCAACGGTCTATGGCTCGCAGGTACGCGACATATTGCAGGCAATGAAAAATGAGCAGCGATACCGGAAAATCCTGTTCGCTATGGATGCCTGCTATTCCGGTTCCATAGGTGAAGCATGTATCGGCATTCCGGGCGTATTGTTCATGACGGCCGCCAATGCATACGAAACATCCAAAGCCGACATGAAAGACTCCGAAATGGGAATATGGCTGTCAAACGGTTTTACCCGTGCGTTTCAGGAGGCGATTGACGAGACTCCCAACATCACGATGCGGGATCTCTACTACAAACTTGCCCGACAAACGGTAGGTTCGCACGCCACGGTTTACAACGCGGAACATTACGGAAACATGTATTCCAACACAATGAAGGAATTTCTCAAATAACCGCTCCAAAAATCGAAAATGAATAAGTACACTTTACACACTCATCTGAGTTAAATTAATTTTCATATTCCTACAAACAAAAAGAATTTCTTCATTTATCTTGTTGTTTTTATTTAAGGCATAATTATAGTTACCTAAATTATGTTCCGAAACATCAAAGATATTAAAGCTTCTCAACAATTCACCAATTGCCTTTATTGAAGGAATCCCATTGTTTCTATATGATATGACAACGTGTGAATCAAGGTGATTATTAATAAGGGCCCTTAAATCATTTAAAAAATTATTTTTATCTTCAAATTCTTTGGATTCATTTATAGTTATTGCTCTATTTTTCTTGTTGAAGTTTATATTATTAGGGATATCATAATAATTAACCAATCCTTCAAGAAAGTGATACTTACTATGATAAGATGTTGAACCTTCCTTTTTGAAATATGGAGGATCTATATATACCAAATCAGCATTTAAAGGACAATTCAAGGCGCTATAGTTATGGGCACTATTTACTTTTCCATTGTCAAAACACACTTGATCTAATTCATTTATGAACCTTTCGAAAAGTTCCTCAAAGCTTCTTTCCCAAGTTTGTTTATTGCCAAAATTACCTGTTGTGTAGTTCAATCTCATATTTAAATTCTTCCTATGAAATATATTATAAGGTCTTTTCATTAAACAACTTTGAAAAAGAATATACAAAGCACTGCATCTGATATTTTCATTTTCTAAAGCTAATACATTTTGTATATAAACATCTATTTGACTGTTCTCTTCACTTGTAAAATAGATGTTATTATAATATTCAGTAATATGATTTAAATAATTTACTCCAGGAACTCTATTAAATAATTTAACAGCATCTTGATGAGTTAATTCATTTGTATTTTGTTCGATTAGTTTTCTTCCAATTATGGTGTTAAATTGAAAAATATCATTATATAAAACTTGTTTGTTATTTAACTTAGCATAATATGAGAATGAAGCAGAACCTCCAAAAAGGTCTAAAACAGAATCAAATTCTAGATTCGCTTCATTTGTAATAGTATTCCATATTCTGTCCACTATTTTCCTTTTTGACCCATAATATCTAGTTTGCGGTAATATTAAATCTGACATATCTCCTTAATAAATTCTCTTAACTTTGATAGTTGTGGTTCAGCAATACACTCTAATTCTAAATCTGGATGGCTAAAAAAAGGTACTTTAAATCTGTAAGGAGTAATTACGAAACCATCCCTTGCAGTATTGTAGTCTTGATCTTTATCATCAAAGAAGTGTTTATAATTTTCTAAATTATCATTGCTTAAAAATCCTAGTAAAGCAAAAGAAAAGTTATTTAAATCACTGTCTACAATATGTTTTAAACGTCTAACATCATTGTCGTTATATTTCTTTACAGTTTCATAAACATTATCTTTTGTGAGAGTCGTTTTAGTCTCTAATACGTAGAATTTTTCATTCACAAAGATTACAAAATCAAATTCTACCTTTGATTCTTCATCTATACACAATTCAACATTGCTAACATAATCAACTTTCAGTTCTAAAAGCAACTCTTCAGTAATGTCCTCAAAATATTTCTCAATTAAATAAAATGCCAATTCGGCCTTTAATATATATACCTTTTCTTTTTTTTGTGGTTGTGGCATAGAGTTTACAAAATCTTCAGTGAAGCCATCATCTTTATGTCTGAAAAAATGTAGCAAATTGTATTTCTTATCTATTTTTTGTTTTGTATAAATACCTAAAATTTCTCTTTCAATGTTCGCATCCGGAAGAAAGAAATTTAAGTCTGACAAATCCTTCAAGTCCTTAATAACAATAAACTCCTCAAAAAAGTCTTGATAATCTTTTTCAATTTTTACACTTCTATCAATATATAAATTATGCTTGAGATTACATAATAGTTTATTAAAGGGTTCCTCTTTACTATTTGCTTTAAAGTTTTGGATAAGTTCAGAGCTATACGAAAATGTTTTTTTTCGCTGTCTAAAGTAATTTTCTTTTAATAATTTCCACAAATACTGATTTGAGTATTCTTCTTTAATGTAATTTTTACAATCTACATCATACTTTAATAATATGTAATCATTAACTTTGAGTCCTATGACTTTACCATTTGATGCTTTGTCAACAACTATAAGGTATTCATCATTTTTTAAATCAAATTTTATAGAACTCTTTAATAACTCGTGTTCATAATTAATCCAAATATCATCTATGTCTACCTCAATTGTTTTTAACAAGTCATTGTTTAGCCATTCTGTTTTAATATATAATAACTGTGGTTTTAAATTCTCTTCGCCAACAACTTTTATAAACTGACCTGTTTTATTTATTAAATTGTAGATTGTTGGAATACTTTTTATGGAGTCTCTTAATTTATCCTCATTAATGCCACCAACAATAAATCCTATTACATCTATCTCTTTAAATTTACTATTTAAATGTCTTACCACTTTGTTCTTTTCAGGTAATGTCGAATAAATGCAAAAACTATCTTTGAGGCAGTACAAGAACTCTTTTGTTTTAAGTTTATTTAGGAATTCATCACTTCGTAAATAATACGAATTTAAATTAGTGGCAAGATTGGAAAAAAATTCATCTCTCGTAAATGTATATCCGTTTTTATCGTATTTACTTAAATAATAATCTTTATCCATTTCCAGCATCTCATAGAAACTATCAGAGAATAGGGAAACAGCATATTTTACATCTACTCCGTTATCTGTAACATTTTCCAATTTAAGGGATATGTCATAGCATAGATTAAACAACGCCACTAAATAAGGATCAAGTTGCAGTTCAATTTTATATGCAAAAATTTTATTGTTATTTTTTAACATGCTACAAACTATAATTAGTATAACTTTCAATTATTGGTTTAAGAGTTGGCTGATAATCGAAATTTTCTCTATACAACTCCAATAATGTTAACAAGTCTTCAAAACTATCAATATCAGCTATCTTTAGATTAAAGTTCTCTAGAAATTTATATTTTTCTAAAAATGAATAATTAAGTTCCATTGAGGAGGGAACAAATATTGAAATATTTTTAAAGAAAATCTTCTTGTTAAAATTTAAATCTTCAATTTTACTTTTGATTTTTGAGATTTCATTGTCAATTACAGATAATTCATTATTAAACACAAAATAACAAAAAGTATCAGTGTCATAGTTGTAATAGTACCTATACTGGCTCGTAAACTCTTCAATCTTTATGTTGAAACTGTCTAGGTAATACTTTAAAGGATCAAACAACTTACGATGTATGTTTTTGAAAGCATCAACATTTATATCTAGATCTTTTTTTGCTTCATTAAATATCTCAAAAAGAGACTTTTCTTTTAATGCTTCTTCTAAACTCTTCTTCTCTGTTTTTCCAAAAAGGATTTCAGAAATCTTTTGAATTAATAATCTATTACTTATAGTATCTGTCTCCTTAGATAACTTACTTAGAATTTCATCAGTATCTATTTGTATATTAAATAATTCTTTTAAGTATTCGATCAATTCTATTCTATGTTTTCTTTCCTTAATTGGGTTTATTGCTATTATATGTTGATGTATGCGTTGATATAATGGTTCGTTTGTTGTTTGGATTTTATTACTATCGACTCCATCTGTTAATGCTAAAATTAAATAATGTCCATTAATTTTATTTGACAAATCAATTAATTCTCTAAGTGATGTTAGAAAATGAGAAAATCTGACTTTTGATTTTTCTGTAATTTTTTCTACTTCATCAATACAAAAAATAATATATATACCAGATTTTGATAATATATTTAAAAACAACACAAGTACTTCCCTGCGATCGTAATCTCTTAGTTGACGTAATCCTTTTTTATCAAAATACCTTTTACTATTTAGTCTTCCTGTTCCCAGATAAAAAATGTCTTTTATTTCGGTTAAGTCCTTAGAAGAAAATAATTTTTTTGTATATTCTTCTATAGCCATAAAATTATCGTTGAAATTATTTGCAAGTTGTGCACAATCAAAATTTTCATCAACTAAAGTCCTCACACTTTCAATAATATAATCTGTGTAATTATCTTCTATTATTCTCAATAAATTCAGGATAATATCATAATTATCTACATCTGCTCTATAGTATAATACTTTAATATTGTCATTATTACGATAAGAATAAAAAAGAGATAGGTATTTTAAAATATTTGTCTTTCCGTTTCCATAATTCGCAGTAATGATTGAAGTTTGAAAACGTTTACCCTTTATTATGTCAATTTTTTCTTTAATTTTATTTTTGGCGTCATCTTGATTAACAACATGATAGGGTAATTCCGGAACCTTACCCTCTTTAACATCTTCTATAAAGCTAAGAGATGGGTTATAAGGAATTTTATCCCATAATTGAAGCTCTTCCATGATTTTTATTTATTAAGTTTTTTAATGCGAATATTTACAACAGGTTTATTTCTAATAAAATACTGATTTTTACCAGAAATAGCCTGAACAATATTGTTAAAGAAAATATTATAGTTATTTTTTTCTGATTCGTAAAATTCTGAAATAAAGTTCTGAAAAGATTTTTTTCCCATTTTCATTCTATCTGCGATATACTGTAATGATAGAAAACCTAATTCATTCTTTTGGGAGGATTGATAGATTTCTATAAAATAGTCAGCCCTCTCTTGAAACCTACTTTTAGGAACAATCTTATCTTTGTAATAATCATCAACTAATATTTTTACCTCATTATAAGACTTTTCAAGTCCCTCTTCTACAATTATTTTTAAAAAAGTTCTTTTAATGTTGAAATTTTTATCTAAAATATTTAAATCTTTTATCCATTGTTCCCTAACCCTACTAAAGTTCTTCTCATTACTCGCTTCAGTATATCGAAAATGTCTGATGTTGAATTTTTCAACAAGAAATTCAAAATGAATTTCTTCGACGCTTAAGTTCTTTATTTTTTTTTGTGCTTTTTGTAATAATGTTAAGGAGATAAAAAAATGAAAATCATTTTTGATTATAGAACTAAATAGAACCTCCGTCTCTTTTTTACTAAGCTTAAAGTCATTACTGCGACAGCTTACCAATATTTCTCCAATATCTTTTAGGTTATTATTATGATCGACAAACTGCAACTTATCTTTTGCAAGATTAATAAAATATGAAGCTGCTTTATATGTGTTAAAAATTGATTTATCAATTTCATTTTCTCTTTTAGCGAGAGCTTCATTGATAATCTTCTTTTTCTTTTCTTTTGATTTTCTAATTATAGTAGTGTAAGAGTTTCTTACAGAAACGAATGAAGGAATACCATGCGTTAAAAATTTTACATTACTCTTATTATATATTTTATAAAGCTTTTTAATAAGATAGATATAAAACTCTACATAAAAGTCAGATTTAGAAATCTCATTATTTCTATTCTTATCTTTAATAAATTTACAAACCCATTTCACGGAATTTAAATTCTGATTATAAGGTCTGTGCAAGCTTTTTATGTAAATAAATTCACGCATTTCTAATATAAACTGAAACGCAAAAATAATAAATTTAACCTGAAAAAAATTATTCAAGGGGTAGATTTGAACATCGTAGATTCAACTAGCAAATGTATTTTTACATTTATTGATATATGGAAAACACAAAACAACTTTTATATACTGAGGATCTTTTGATTTGCTGTTTTAAAATTCGTTCAATGTATCGTAATAGTAATTATGTTTAGAGCTAGGAATAATTTGAGCCAGAAGTATACTTTGACAAGAAAATGAAAATAATTCACTATAATTGTAACAGGAAAAGAGTCATGAATTACCACTTATTCTAATGCAAGATGAGAAAAAGGCTCTGTACAGGAATCAGGATACTGTTTTTGGCTGCTTTGACGGTAGCCGCGGCAGCGTCGTGCAGTGATGACAGGAGCGCTTTTGAACAGCCGGATGATCCCATTATCACTCCACCGGACAAAGATAAGAACGACACGATAATCCCCCGTTCTCTGGAAATTCTGTCAGGCGAAGCATCGGCCTACGAAAAGGATAGTCTGGCCAGAGTATATCTGCGCACCGTTCCGTGGGATCTGCTGCTCTCCGATACGGTCAGTCTGCAACTTGTCAACCGGCTTGGAGCGCCCGGCACTAACGCTGTTCTGCAGAACAGTGAGATGCTGCCCGACAGCACCTGGCTCTTGAGAGTGAATCTGACAGATGATATATCGACAAAGTCCGATACGGTTTGCATAGCCGTAATCTGCCCCGACACAGTGATGCAGTCACGCCCTGTCGTCATCAAAAGGGTCTCATTCAGAATGCTTGGCGTGAAGATAGACACCAAAGATATGAAATATGACTCCAAAAGCATGACCTACCATGCCTATCTGCCGGTAACCGATTTTCACGGTCTGAGGCTCAAGTTCAACTACCGGGGTGACAGCGTGACGTTTAGCGACAGCACACTCCTTAGGACTAATTACTATAGTTTAGACCTCAGCGAGCCTGTCAGGGTTACGCTGTGGCAGGATGACCTTTACAAGGATTATATCATTAAGGCTTCAAACACCAATCTGCCTATAGTGACCATTAACACCCCCGATGGCAAGGATATAACCAGTAAAACGGTATGGACACCGGGGGCGACCATGAAGATTGTCTATCCCGACGGCCGGTTGGACTATGAGGGAAGGATGAGCATACGCGGCCGGGGCAACAACACCTGGACTTTCGTAAAGAAGCCCTATGCGCTGAGACTTGATAAGAGAGCCGAAATACTCGGTATGCCTGAGCACAAACGGTGGATACTTCTTGCAAACTACAAGGACCGCACGCTTATGCGCAACGATGCCGCCTTCTGGCTCTCAAAGCAGACAGACCTGCCCTACACTATACGCGGACAGTTTGTCGAGCTGGTTTTCAACGGCAAGCATGTCGGGAACTACTATCTGTGCGAGCAGGCCAAAATAGACGAGAACCGAATTGACATTGACGATCCCAATCTGGAGACTCCCGAATTGGGAGGCATCTTTGCCGAGATGGAGACCTACTTCGAATACTATACTGACAATCCGGAGCTGGGATTCTGGAGCAAGATCTACAATTTGCCCTATGTCTTGAAGGATCCCGATATTGACGTTATTTCAACAAACGACCCGGTTTTCAAATATTTCAAGAAATTCATTGAAGAGATGGAGGCGGTGCTGAACGATGAGACCCGCGTCAAAAACCACGAATATGAGAAGTATATTGACGTTGACAAGGCCATTGACTATGCCCTTATAAATGAGATGGCTCAGAACCACGATTTCTACAACAGCTGGCCAAGCAACGGTCCTCACAGCTTTTTCCTCTATATAGACCGCGACCGCAAGCTCTGTTTCGGACCGGTTTGGGATTTTGACTACCATACCTTTATGCCTAGCCGTGCGTATCAGTGGGAGGGACTGAGCATCTCTGCCAAAACTAGCAGTTCCCGGGCAAAGTTCTACTATACAAGCCTGCTCAAAGACCCCAAGTTCAAAGAGCGTCTAATAGAGCGTTGGGAGATGCTCAAATATGAGTTTGCAGGGCTGCCCGACTACATTGATATGATGGCCGACAGCATCCGTGCCTCTGAGGAGTGCAATTACAGAATCTGGGGCCGTATCCAGAACCATGCCGGCGACGAGAACAGAGACATTGACATGACATTTCAGCAGTCAATCGACAGCATGAAGGAGGGCTTCCGCAGAAAATGGCAGTGGATGGACAACAACATCCGAAATCTTTAGACGCCCGCTCAAATCGGGACATTTTCCCATTCTGGACGATCGAGACTTTTTCCCATTCGGGACGGCCATTAGGCGTTACCAAATTTCACCATTAAGCGTTTCCCAAGCTTTAGAACCGCCAAGTATCCTTCAAATCTAACCACCGGGCGTTCTAAAACTTTACCAATCGATGGGTGTTTTGCCGTGCCTTACCAGCCATTCGTTGGTTTGGCTGAAGTGGTGGTTGCCGAAGAATCCGTTGTGTGCCGACAACGGCGAGGGATGTGCCGAGCTTAGCACTAAATGTTTGCTGCGGTCAATGATGGCGCCCTTACGTTTGGCGTAACCGCCCCAAAGGATGAAGACAAGTCCATGACGCTCGGAGTTGAGCCGGCTTATTACAGCATCGGTAAACACCTCCCACCCTTTGCCCTGATGCGAACCGGCCATTCCGGCGCGTACCGTAAGCGTGGCGTTGAGCAGCAATACGCCCTGGCGCGCCCAGCGTGTCAGGTCGCCGCTTGCCGGCACCGGTTTGCCCAAATCGTTGCTGATCTCTTTGAAGATATTCCTGAGTGAAGGGGGAAACGGTACGCCGTCAACAACCGAGAAGCAGAGACCGTGCGCCTGCCCATAGTCATGGTAAGGGTCCTGCCCTATTATGACCACCTCGACTTTGTCGAAAGGGCAGAGGTCAAAGGCGTTGAAAATCAGCCGTGCCGGCGGATAGATTGCAGTACGTCCATACTCCAGACGCACAAAGTCGGTCAACTCCTTAAAATAGGGTTTGTCGAACTCGCTCTGCAAGCGCTGTTTCCAACTCGTATCTATTCTTACTTCCATTTTTCCAAAAATCTACCGTAACAAAAGCGTAACATTTAACTTTACACCGTAACAAAAGCGTAACATCCAAATTCTCGCTACTAAAAATAAACGTAAAAACCAAACCTTTACCGTAACAAAAACGTTACATTTAACTTTGTGCCGTTACAAAAGCGTAACATCCAAAATCCCGCTACTAAAAATAAACGTAAAAACCAAATCTTTACCGTAACAAAAACGTTACATTTAACTTTGTACCGTTACAAAAGCGTAACAAAAGCGTAACATTCCTCCTTTTCATCGGGAAAAAGCGTCACTCTCTACCCGCCCCACCTCTTTCAGAGTAAAACTACACCAAATCTGATCAAATCAAAGGAATTCCGGCGGCGCGGCACGAGGCTCGCATCTCATCGGGCCAGATGCTGGCCTGAATTTCGCCGATATGGGCCTTTTGCAAAAAGAGCATGCAGAGGCGCGACTGTCCTATGCCGCCGCCGATACAGAGCGGCAGCTTGCCGGCAAGCAGTTTGCTGTGGAAATAGAGCTTGCTGCGCTCCTCCTGTCCGGAGAGCTCCAACTGGTGCAGCATCGACTCGCGGTTAACGCGTATGCCCATTGAGGAGAGCTCCATGGCACGATTCAGGATGGGGTTCCAGACCAGCAGATCGCCGTTGAGTCCCAGATAGCCCTCTTCGTTGGGGGTGCTCCAGTCATCGTAGTCCGGGGCGCGCAGGTCGTGAGGCTCGCCGTCCCCGAGAGCTGCTCCTATGCCCATTATGAAGACCGAGCCGTACTCATGGGTGATGGCGTCTTCGCGTTCCTTAGGGGTCATTTCAGGATAGCGCCGGCGCAGCTCCTCGGCATGGATGAAGAAGACCTCACCCGCCAGGAAGGGTTCCAACTGCGGATAGGTTTCATTTATCAGATATTCCGTACGGAGCATTGCAGCATATATTTTGCGTACAATCCGTTTCAGGAAAGCTATGTTGCGGTCATCGGCCGTGATGGTACGCTCCCAGTCCCACTGGTCAACATAGAGCGAGTGCAGATTGCCCAAAACCTCATCGGCCCTTATGGCATTCATATCGGTATAGATCCCATAGCCCGGGGCAACCTCGTATTCGGCAAGCGTGAGACGCTTCCATTTGGCAAGCGAATGGACCACCTCGGCTTTGGCATCGTTCAGATCCTTTATGGGAAATGTGACGGCACGCTCAACACCGCTCAGGTCGTCGTTGATACCCATGCCTTTGAGGACGAAAAGCGGGGCGGTGATACGCCTCAGCTGAAGTCCGGTGGATAGGTTCTGCTGGAAAAAATCCTTGATCAGTTTGATACCCTGCTCGGTCTGTTGCGGCGAGATGAGCGGTTTGTAACCCTTTGGAATTATAAGATAACTCATATTGTTTGCTGATTTTTGTTTAATGTTAATCCGGCCAGGTGACATAGGTGCTGGCACTGGAACGTTTCTTGACCTTGAGCAGGTCGGCCAACATGTTTGAGTTTGCCCTGATGGTGAAGTTGTACGATGTGAACGGTTTCAGCACCACGCTGCACGACATGTTGAAACAGTGAAGGTCACGCGAAACGCTCATGGTCGTTGTGGTGAAATCGTGGTAGGTGAAGTCCCAACCCGATGAGAAGTTGATATTCCATTTGTTGGTGAGCTTCATGTTGCCCGACATATTCAGACTGTGTGTAAAGCCGAAGGGATAACGCATCCGTTTCTCGTTGATCTGTGCCCGGGTGTCTTCGCGCATTGAGACGCCGTACGATATGGAGAATGACCACGGCAGCGTATATTCCAGATAGCCGTCTTCATCGACCTTTGCCTGTCCGCCGCCACTCAGTCCCGGACCCATGGAGCGGTCGGCATTGGGTTCGGGATTCAGCTCGGCCGCCTCATCGGAAGTCTCCTCCCGCTTCATGAGTCTGTTCCACGATTCACGCCATTTATTGAGGGTGTTGTTGTTGAAGGTGTATGACCAATTCTGGCTCATGCCCTGGAAACGTCCGAACCGGCCGTAGGAATACTCGGTACGGTTTCCGACAACCACCCTGCCGGCCTCGTTGAATTCGTATGCGTAGGTAGCCCACGTGGCGCTGAGGCTGAAGGTGTAATTTTTGGTAAGTTTGAGTCTGACGCGGGTGTTGAGGTTGCTCCAGGGCTTGGTTATGGCCGCGAAGTTGTATGACATGGAGGCGCCCAGTTCATCGATCACGCTTATCTTCCGTATGCCCGTGGTGTCTTTGTCGCTGCGTACCTTCATTTCAAGGTTGTTGCCGATGCTCATAGAGAGGCTGCCCGATTTGCCCTTGCCCGGCACACCATAGAGTGAGCCTGCGTAAGGCGAATACTCAACCGTGCGCACCTCGCCTTTCTGGTCGGTGTAAACGTAGGTGTCATAGAAGCCGTATCGGGCGGCGCTGAAATCGGGAGAGAGGCTGTAGCTTACAGTAGGAGTGATGACGTGACGGGCCATGATGAATTTGTCGCCGAACAGCTTGCGCCACAGCTCGGTAGGCTGATAGAAACCGTATATTTTAGTGTTGGCGCTCACGCTCAGGTTGTAGTTGTAAACGCGGTTGAAGCCATAGACGGTATCGCGCTTGACAGCCTGACGGTCATTGTCCCAGGATTGGTTTACCTTATATGAATACCACCTTGATGTGTAGTTGAACGATGGAGTTACATTTATGTTCTTAAGGATTTGAAAGGTGGCGCTTACCGGTATGGAGTGTCTCATTCCGTTGTTCCAGTCCCTGATAATACTCTTATCGAGAATCTCGCCCTCCTTGGATGTAATACTGTTGCTCAGTGTTCCCGAATATGTGAAGGAGATCTTTTCATACCATCTCTCCTGTCCCGCCACCTTTTTACGTTTGAACGGATAGATCCTGTTCAGCGACAGGCTGAGCGATGGCAGGTTTACCGAAAGCGTGGAGTCACGCATGTTCTGTGACAGGTTCATAGAGCTCGAAAGCGACAAGCCTATCGAAGGAAAGGTCCTGGAGTAGCTTATGCTTGAGGTACGCGTGCTCTGCGAGGTGAGCGAGGGGTTGTAAAGGCTTGACAGATTGGACCTCTCATAGCTTGTGGTGGCATAGTTGACGCTGGCCGAAAAGTTACGGTAGGGGTTGGCTTTGGCATCCTGACTGTGAGTCCATCGGATTTTCGAGCTCTTTGTAGCCGAATAGTCCGGAAGGCCCTTGTCGCCCAGCTTGGTGGTAAGCGAACTGACATAAAGATTGCCGGTAAAGCGGTAGCGCACCTTGTATCGGCTCTCGGCCGAAAGGCCCCACGACCCTTTTGTGAATATCTCGCCCAGCACCTTCAAATCAAAGTAGTCCGATAAGGCAAAATAGTATCCGCCGTCCTTCAGATAGAATCCGCGTTCAAGTTCATCGCCGTAACTGGGTACGATGAGGCCCGATGCGTAATCGCCCTCGGTAAACGGGAAGAATCCGAAAGGTATGAAGAGCGGCAGCGGCACGCCCATGACCTCAAGGTAGGCCGGTCCGAAGACCACATCACGGCCGGGCCGCAACTTGGCGCGTGTGATACGCAGGTTGAAATGGGGGTCATCGTGCAAATCGCATGTGGTATAGATGGCATCGCTGATATAGTACTCGCCTTCGGTACCCTTCTTGGCCTCAGAGCTGGTCATGTAACCCTCGCCCTGCTGGGTTATGATCTCGTTTATATAGCCCTTCTCGGTCTTGAAATTATATCCGATGTGGGCCGATTCATAAGGGGTCGCCCCATCTCTGAATACCGGAGCGCCTATCCACTCCCCGACCGAGTCCTTGATTCCGTCAGCATAAACAATACTGCTGTCAATCTGCATCCTTATAACAGCGGCTGTCAGTTCAATGTTCTGATAATTTACCTTGCCGTTACCATAGAGCGAAGCAGACCCTCCCCGCATCCACGTCATGGAGTCAGTCGATTCGTAAATGACGGGGTCCTCCAGCGCATCCTTCTTCTTCTCCTGCACCGCCGCACTGTCCGCCGGCGCCGCCGCCACCGAATCCGATGCAGCCAAGTCCGTCAGCAGCGAGTCCGATGGAAAGTCCGCGAAGTCCGTCAGAAGCGAGTCCACCCCCGCGACCCCTACAGCCGCGTCAGCTGGGTCAGCCGTGTCAACCGTAGTTTCCGTGTCTGTTGTGTCCGCCTCCACGATCCCCACATTCCCCGCAACCGGGTCAATCTCCGTAGCCCCGGCAACCGTGTCATCAACCGGTGGAACCACCTCTGTACCCGTAAAATCATCCCGAACAGGCGCGGAATCCCCCAATGCGGACTGGGCTGTCGCATCAACGGCAGTCATCAGCAGCCCAACAAGGACCAGAGAGAAAAATTTCCTAATTCCGTCTGACACTATGGTTTAAAATTGCACCGGAAACTCAGGCCTGACAGCAGCCGGTCAAATCTTTTCCGGTTCGTTCCAAACCGCAAAATTACAGTTTTCTATTGAATTACACAACACGACTCCCCATCCCACCGGCAGCTCAGATTTGCGAGCAAACACAATCAACAAAAATTCTATAACTTCCAACTACTTAATTGGTAATGTCATATATTCGGAGTTCATTCTTCTATTATCAGTTTTTCAATCAGTTTATAAATATGCGTCCCTAATTGTTTTGGATAATCCTGATTTTCATGATCAAGTTCTTTTGCTCTTCTGATAGCCGTTCTCGTTAAAGGTAAAAATATCCGAGGATTTGGCTTTTTATTGTAACCTCTTCCTTGAATCTTGCTTAGGACTATGTCAATATAGCATTTGCTCTTACTAATTCTAGCATTAGCCATTATTCTCTCCTTTTCTTCGTCGTCAAATTCATTAATATCTTTTAGATGAAGGATTAACCAAATTTCGAAGCAGGGATTACTCATTGCCAAGTAGAAGTTTTTCTCTTTTTTACAATCATCTACCAATTTGTCAAAATTATAATTGTGAATCTCTTCCCAATCATCTCTATCTATAATTAGCCAAAATTCATCTGTATCTTTAAAGCTGTATTCTTTTTTAGCTTCTTGAAGAAGTTTTTTTACACTAATCGGGTCAGAGCCTCTATGCTCCGGTCTTTTTAAGGATATAATTTCAATTAGCCCACTATCATTAAACAATTCGGATTTCCGGAAATCCTCGAAATATTTCTTTTCACTTACTTTGCCTTCGTACGACAAAATAAACATTTTTTCTGCTTCAAGGAATCCTCCTTTTCGAACTAATGGTATAGGCTCTCTTGGCATGACTTATTAATTGGTAAAATGGTTAATTGATTCCTGTTACCCAGTTTTGGTACACCTTTAAATCGTCCAAGCAGATAATCCTTCATTATTTCCTTATCAAAGCGGACATTGTAGTCTTCTAATGAATGGAGTTGAGTTGCACCTTCTCTGTTCTTCACAACAAACCAAATTTCATCTTTCCTTAATAGTTTTTGAGTTAACAGCGTCGCTTCATGACTGGAAACAATGATTTGGCTGTTTATTTTTTCGCATTTATCCAAAATGAATTCAAAAAAATCTTTAACCAGATTTGGGTGTAAACTGCTTTCAATTTCATCAACTACAAACACATTTTCGCCTTTGAAAAAATCTATCATCAATGGTATTATGTCCATAATTCTTCTTGTGCCATCAGACTCATCGTTCAAATCGAAGAGTTCATATCCACCACCAATAACCTTATGCTTGGTTTTGAGCAACTTAGCTTGAAGATTGAAATCGTCTGTTTTGGAAATCACATAATATTTATCATCTTGAGGATTCGACAGGAAAGCACTTGTCTTTTCAGATTTTTCGTTAAATAGATCGTTTTTGATATCTTCTTTAACCTCAGTAGGAATATCCATTTTATCGAAATCAACTTCTTTAAATTCAATTCCGTCAATTCCTGTGTCAAAATACTCAAGCATCTCCTTAAATACTTGTTGAAGATTGGTATCCTTATGTAATTCAAACTTTTTACTAATGTTCTTTGTTCCCGGATATATAACGGTTAAAGCGTTCTGAAACCAATCAATTACATTCAAAATATCTTGAATGTCAGTAACATTATCAATAACATTCGTGTTTATGATTTGTGTTATAAACAGTTGGTTCCGCGGTGTCCCCTTTGCAGTAAATTCAATAAACTGTTTTTCCTTTGATGTATTATTCTTCTTAAAGAGGAAATCTAAATCATATTCAACTGTATTTTTTCTTTCAAATATTTTTGTTTCACCCGATTTTGATATTTCGAAAAGCCATTCATCCACAATCTCTTTAGCATTTAGAATGAATCCGTAAGCATAATTTTTACCCTTATGCTGGATTTCATACTCAATATAAGACGGCTTATTTAGGAATTTTTTATCAAGCTTGAAAAAACTCGTAGTTATTGGCTGTCCGGGCTTAGTTCCAGACAAAACAGTTTTTTTCCCAAAGTCAATTGCTTTAATAAGGTTTGATTTACCTGATGCGTTTGCACCATAGATAACCCCTACTTTTAAAGCTGAAACTCCTTTTACCGGAGTCGATTTGTGATGTGATTTAAGAGAGCCTTTCCCCGGTATCATTGAAAAGACTTGTTTCTCCCTAAATGACAGAAAATTCTCAATAGTAAATCTAATTAGCATTGTTTCGTTGTTTGTTTCTGCAAACATAGTGAAAAAATCACATCTTGAGCAAATTTTAAAAGATTTTATTCAAAACTGAGTCTTTTTTATCCGTTATACACCATCTGGCGAAATTTAAAGGCCCTTTTATGCTTTTAATTATGTCTTCTAAAATTGTTTTTTAACACTTATAGCTCAATACTTTAATATAGGACATTGTCCGCCGGCAGCTATTTCGTCATATTCAGTTCGTAGCTTGTGCTTCGGCCGCCTGCTGAGGATTTTTGCAGTATATCCTTTTTTATCAAGTCGTTGATATCCCTGATTGCCGTATCCTTTGAACATTTTGCAATCTTAGCCCACTTCATTGAGGTCAGTTTGCCTTCAAATCCGTCCAGTAATCTGTTTATAACCTTCTTCTGCCTCTCGTTAATGATTGTCTCTGCATGTCTGTTCCAGAAATCGGCTTTTAACAAAATTCGCGCAAGAAGGGTTTCGGTCGCTTTTAAGGCATTAATCAAACAGCTTAAAAACCATTTTATCCATTCGGTTACATCAAGGTCTTCTCTCTGCGTTTTTTCAAGAACCTCGTAGTACTCTTTTCTCTCTTTCCCGATTTGAGCAGACATACTGTAAAACCGCTGTGTGCTCTTGTCCGATTGAGCCAGCAGCATGTCAGTCAGAGCTCTCGCAATTCGTCCGTTACCATCTTGAAACGGATGAATTGTCACAAACCAAAGGTGAGCAATTGCCGCTTTTATTACTAAATCCGTTTCGTTCTCTCCGTTAAACCATTTCAGGAAACGTTCCATTTCCATTTCGACCAGCTCGGCATCGGGAGCTTGAAAATGGACTTTTTCTCTTCCCGCCGCACCTGAGACGACCTGCATTTTCCCGGATGTATCTTTTCTCCAGTCGCCAACCGTAATTTTAAATATCCCGCTTCTTCCCATCGGAAAGAGTGCTGCATGCCAATCAAAGAGTCTCTCGGCCGTTAAAGGTTCAAAACAGTTTTCAGTTGCATCGACCATAATATCAACCATACCGTCCACATCTCTGTCAGACGCTATTACTCCGGCATATTCCATTCCCAATCGCCGGGCTATTGAGGAACGCACCTGTTCGGGATTCAAGAGTTCTCCCTCTATCTCTGCCGATTTCAATACATCTAAAGTCAGAATTTCAAGTGAAGCTTCATCCCGCAATTCAAAACCCATAGATTCCATTTTGCCGATCAATCGCCCTTGCAGGTTCCTTGCCTCGCTCAACAGATTTATGATCTTTTCGTTGTCCCATGTGAAATTGGGCCAATTCTCCTTCTGATGTATATAGCATCTCATTCGTCTTAAATTTTGCAACAAATATACAACTTATTCGTCGCAACAAAAATTTTCGTTGCATTATTTACATCGAATCAGAAATCTTTATTCCCGGACGGTACAGAAAGACCGTATAAAAAGACAGCTCTGCCAGACAGCACAGAAAGACAGCTCTGCCAGACAGCACAGAAAGACAGCTCTGCCGGACAGCACAGAAAGAAGACGGGAACTACGGTTTTAGGATTATCCTGCGGTAGCTTGTCAAGTTTGGGGTGCCGTCATCGGTCACCTCGCAAACAATATGAATGTTGTGACCCGATGCATCGGTCGGTATGTTGATTGTGGCAATGGATGTTTCGCTGTTGGAGATTACAATCTCGCCTGAATAGGTCCCGGCTTCGGGTATTACCATCCATTTGCAGTGCAGCCGGTCGCCATCGGGGTCGGATGATTTCGATGCATCCAGCGTTACGGCTTCGCCTGTTTTGCAGGTTATATCGATGGGGCTGATCCCCCCGTTCCCGTTGATGATTACAACCGGATTACGGTTGCCCTTGCCATCTTTTGCCCAATCCATGCGGGTGGCGAAATTGTTGAAGTTTGCCGGATAGAAATATGCAAAATATTTTGCGCTGATGTCGTAAGGCTTACCCGTATGATTGGTGTAAGAACAGGTCTGGCCGTCGAGTCCCAAAGTGAACTCAAAATAGCCGCTCCAACTGACCTGAGTCGGGACATCGGGGTCAGAGAGTCCATTCGGCATAATGTGCATATATGAGGGAGTGTCGCCCTCAACGCCCCACTTATACTTCGGGTAGAGGGCGCCGAGGTTGCCGTGATTTTGGATATGAAGTGCGTATTCGTTCCAGTTATTTACACCGGTTGAGTTTTGAAGTTTCCAGGCACATTCGTCCCAAAAGAAGATAAGGTCTTTTTCAAACTGTCTCATCCACTGATGGCTGCTGATTGCATAGCTTATGGTGTCGCCACGTGACCATGGCCTGTCCTGATCGGTGATGGTGTAAATGCGGAACTTGTGCAAGAAGGCTTTGAGATCCTCGGGTGACCGCTCCTGCTGTACCCGCCAAATGGCTTGCGCAAAGGTGTTGCCGCCTCCCCATACCGAAATCCAGATTGGGCGGTCATCGTCCTCATCGGCCATTTGAATGATCAGCTTACTACCGTCGGAATCGTTGCCTTCGCCGATGGCTCTCATGCCCATGGCTGTGCTGCCCAGCATGGTGCGCGAACGCAGATATTCGACCGATGGCCAGTAACCGATCATCTGTTTCGATTCATCCTTTGCAAATCCCTTCTGATTTGACCGTTTCATCAGATTCGGCAAATCTTTTTCATACGCATTGAGTGCATCGTGGATCAGGTCAATCCGTTCGCTTTTGCCGGTATTGCTCCAACCGGTTGTGGCAATCAACGCCTCTATCTCAAAGAGGTCGGCATTGACCAAGAGTCTGATCATGGACTCCATATCGTCCGGCTCAACATCGTTTGGGGCGATATCGGTCAGCACCACAAGCCGCGGTTTCAAATCCATATGCTCCGACACTTTACCTGTACATGCTTGTGTCAGAACGAAAGAGAGAGCCATTACAGCTATGCTTACGATTTTTTTCCTTTTCATTTCGTTGAACATTTGAGCCGACAGTTTTTTTAATGTCTCTGACATGAACCCAAAAATCAGACAACAACTTTTGGGTAGCACATCACTGTCAGCCGGCGGTTTTATAAATTCAGTTTAAGTCCAAATTCCCAATAAGTAGGATTGAAATTCACAAGCCAACCTGATTTATCGGATTCCCAATCAACTATGGAGTATCCTATCCCGCCTAAACCGAGAGACAAACCAATTTTCGAAGAGATAAAATATGTCAGTTCCGGTAGAATTTCAACACTGAATAAATCGGGGTTTGAATCATCATTAGATGTGGTAGTTGTATAACCGTCATCGGAATCATAGACCATTCCGAGAATCTGGGATCTATATTTGGATTTAGCTTTTCCGTAGCTTAAATTCAAATTCGAATTAAAGTATAGTCTGTTTGCAACCGGATAATAGTATCCCAAATATATGTATGGCGCAAAGGCTTTTGTCTGTAACCACATAGATTCGACATGTAAAAATTTCTGCATCGATGTCGTAGCCAGTCGGTTCTCCTTATTCCACAAATAGTCAAGCCCTACACCGGCTACAAATCTGTCTGTCAGAAAAAATCCGATTGATGTTCCTAAAGTCACTTCTTTAACCTGAGCTACGGTTTGATTTGATGTCACTCCATTTTGCGATGTTGTTTTTGTGAAGTTACCATCGGCTGAAAATGTTACTCTTCCTTTTTCAACCTGTGCAAACAGGTTCACTGTTGTAAAGACAGCCAAAACTATAAGTAAAAATTTTTTCATTCTTGTGGTTATTTTGCTGTCACAAAGGTAGTTGGTTTTTTAAATATAACATCAAACAGGCTCATATTTTTTGTCGCTCACATGCGTATGCCTTGAAATTCTATTAGTTCCTAAAACCCGTGTTTTGCATTGTAATAGTCTATTGCTTTTTCCAGATCTTCACGATTCTCTAAAAAGGGGATATGCCCGACATCGCTGCCCCAAAGCGTCATATTAGGGAATCTGATGTTCATGTAGTGTTTGGGGCCGATCATCCAATCGGTATATCCATAGAAAAAGAGAACGGGGACTCTGACCTTAGGTGTCTTGGCCGTGTAATCGGTCCAGTATTCTTTGACATCCAGGGCGACCGCACTGAAATCGTTGTTCCAATTTGCAATGTCCCGGTAACTTGAATTCATGATGCTGTCGTTTTTTTGGGAAGAATAGGCCATCTGAAGGATACCTCCAAACGAATGTCCCAGCGTCAGCCACTCCCCGATTCCAAGCGCCTCTCTGACCTCTTCAAAGTCCAGGATCATTCTCTCCAATGAGTAGTTGTTGTCTTTGGGTGACGATGAACGGCATACACCCCGCTGGTCTAAATAGATCATTTGAAAGTGTTGCTCCAGATAATCTCCGAAGAATTTCTCAAGCCAGTGGCTGCCGGAGCCGGGGCCGCCATGCAAATAGAGACAAGGCGTTCCCGTCCCCTTAACTTTTACATACAACCTTACGCTGTCGGAGGTCAGGATCTCTCTCTCCTGAGCCTGCCCCTGGATTGAAATACTTATGAGTAAAAACAGTAATAATGTTATTCTTCTCATTTTAAATTTAAATGTTTATACTAAGGTTTTTAGTTTGGCTCCTGTGGCTACAAAGAGGTGTTTATCTTCGGTTACAGGAACATCTCGCACCAGGTGAGGAAGATCTTAACTCCTTCCCTGCCATGTTTGGAGATGGCAGCGACAGCTTCATCGACCGTTTTCTCATGGCCGGGACGACTTTTGGAGAAGAATTTGTCGGCAAAGCATATCACCTTCTCTTCAAGCGACAAGGGTATCATGTCGCGATGTG
>Ga0116148_1001933_pt1 | contig 21343 bp, 12 predicted proteins | sample AD_UKC055_MetaG_FD_89786 | JGI IMG/M metagenome (GOLD analysis project Ga0116148, IMG submission 89786) | Active sludge microbial communities of municipal wastewater-treating anaerobic digesters from USA - AD_UKC055_MetaG | ecosystem: Engineered > Bioreactor > Anaerobic > Digestate | place: USA... | reverse complement strand
CCTGCCGCCCAACCACATCTGCAACGCGGGGCTCCCCCGCGACGGATACGACAACGAGCTGGCCGTGCTCGTTCGTGGTGCCGCCCTTCGGGTCCGAGCCTCAGGGTCGAGGACCGTAAGGCGGTCTTCGCAAGAGGAGAAACGTCCGGAAGAACGCCCTTACGGGCGCACTACGAACCTGCAAACGCTCTTCCGTCCGCCGGCCGGGCGGTTCGTCGGCGAGATGGACCTCCACTGGGACGCCGACCGCCTCGCCTTTACCATGCCCGACGAGACCGGCTGGCACGTCTACGAACTGACGCTCGACGCGCAAGGGCATCCAGCCGCGCCGGCGCGCCGACTGACGCCGCAGATCGAAGACGCCGACCACTTCGACCCCTGCTACACCAGCGACGGCGGGCTGGTCTTCGCCTCGACGGCCAACATGACGGCCGTGCCCTGCTGGCACGGCAAGCAGAAGGCGTGCAGCCTGTACCGGATCGGCCCGGACGGATCGGTGCGCCAACTCTGTTTCGACCAGGACCTGGATCTGCATCCCTCGGTGCTGGCCGACGGGCAGGTCGTCTACAGCCGCTGGGACTACAGCGGCACGATGCACATGTATCTCCGCCCGCTGATGGCCATGAATCCCGACGGCACGGGCCAGCGCGCGATCTTCGGCTCCAACGCGTACTGGCCCAACGCGGCGTACTTCCCGCGCCAGGTGCCGGGCGAGCCGGGACGCGTGGCGGCCGTCGTCTGCGGTTATCACGGCGTCAACCGCATGGGCGAACTGGTCGTGCTGGACGTCGACGGCAGCGGCAAGGTCCCGGCCGGGCTGCTCCACCGATTCCCCGGGCGGAGCGTCAGCTCGCTCGATGACGTCCGCGACAATCTCGTCGACAACTCCTGGCCGAAGTTCCTCCATCCGCAGCCGCTCAGTTCCCGGTACGTCCTCGTGTCGGCCCAGGTGGCCGGGAACGCCCCGTGGGGCATCTACCTGGCCGACATGTTCGGCAACCTCGTGCCGGTGTGGGTGGAGGCGGACCGCGACTGCTTCGAGCCCATCCCGCTTCGTCGCACGCCTCGCCCTCCCGCGCCGACCGACCGCGTCCAGCCGCACCGCACCGACGCCCTGGTCCACCTGCACGACGTCTACGCCGGGCCGGGCCTGGCCGGCGTGCCGCGAGGCACCGTCCGGCGCCTCCGCGTCGCCGGCTACGAGTTCGGCTATCCGGGCCTGGCCGGGCCCGACCTCATCGGGCGGGCCGGGCCGTGGGAGGCCATGCGGATCATCGGCACCGTGCCCGTACGCGCGGACGGGTCGGCGTACTTCCGCGCGCCGGCCAACACGCCGCTGACCTTTCAGCCGCTCGACGCCGAGGGCAAGGCCGTCCAACTCATGCGGAGCTGGGCGACAGCCATGCCGGGAGAGGTCATGGCCTGCGTCGGCTGCCACGAGCGGACGCGCGACGCCGCCGCCAACAAGCTGGACCTCGCGCTGGCTGACGGACCCGACGAGATCGAGCCATGGCTGGGTCCGCCTCGGGGCTTCGACTTCGAGCGCGAAGTCCAACCCGTGCTGGACCGCCACTGCGTCCGCTGCCACGATGGTTCGACAGGCTCGCCACGCGCTGGTTCCACGGGCTCGCCGCCGGACCTGCGAGCGCGGGCGGTCGTGAAGAACTACGCGGATCTGCCGCTGTCCAGGCTGGGCGTGCAGCGGCTGCACCCGCAGGTGAGGCAGCAGTGGGGCGGCGAACGGGCCTTCTACAGCCCCGCCTACGACGTGCTGCACCGGTTCATCCGGCGCGTCAACATCGAGGACCAGGTCTCGCTGCCGGCGGCGGGCGAGTACCACGCCGACACCAGCGAGCTGGTGCAGATGCTCCAGGCCGGGCACTGCGGCGTGCGATTGAGCGAGCAGGAGTGGCATCGGATCGTGACGTGGATCGACCTGAACGGCCCATGCCACGGGACGTGGGCGTCGGTGGCCCAGCCGCCCGAGCAGGCCGACCGGAAACGCCGCGACATCGCCCGCCGCTACGCCGGACTGGACGCGGGCCCGGGCGCTGGCGCTCGTAGTCCCGCCGTAAGGCGGTCTTCTGCGGATGCTCTGGACGTTCCAAAACCCGAGGAACGCCCTGACGGGCGCACTACAAACGAAGAAAAGCCTCCGGAAAGCTCTCTGTGGGTTTCGGGGCGGCTCGCGCCGCGCGAGATCGTCGTCGCACCGTTAGCCGACGGGCCCCGCGAGCGGACGATCGACCTCGGCGAGGGCGTCACGATAAGACTCGTCCGCGTGCCGGCAGGGCATATGTCGTGGGTCGACGCCCAGACCACGATGACCGCGAATATCAGCGAGTTCTGGATGGGCGGGTGCGAGGTGACCAACGCCCAGCTTCGGCGCTTCGACCCGTCGCACCGCAGCGGCTTGTTCACCAAGCGTCACGACGACATCAACGGCCCTGGCATCCGCCTCGACGGCGACGATCAGCCGGCTGTGCGGGTGTCGTGGCGTCAGGCGACGGCGTTCTGCGAGTGGCTGTCTGAACGGACCGGGAGGCAGTTCTCGCTGCCCACCGAAGACCAATGGGAGTGGGCCTGCCGCGCGGGCGCCAAGACGGAGTTCTCCTTCGGCTCGCGCGACGCGGATTTCAGCCCGCACGCCAACCTGGCCGACGCGTCGCTGGCCAGGCCCGGCAAGGCCACCGGCGGCTTGGAACTGCTGCTGGAGATCCCGTGCGAGACGCGCTTCGACGACGGCGCCGTCGCCACCGCCCCCGTCGGCCGATACAAACCCAACGCCTGGGGCCTGTACGACATGCACGGCAACGCGACCGAATGGACGCTGACCCCCGCCGGGGCCTCCGCCAAGCGCGTGGTTCGCGGCGGGTCGTTCTACGACCGCCCGTACCGGGCGACCAGCGGGTTCCGCCTGGCGTACGGCGATTGGCAGCGAGTGCATAACGTGGGGTTCAGAGTGGTTTCGCGCTAGCCTCGCACGTTCTTCCGTATCCTCTCCTTGGTCTTTTCCCAATCTGACAAGGTATCCTTGCCAGCCTTGAGAGCTTCTTCACGATCTCGAAGAACGGCTTTATGCCACTCGGGCGATTCCACGCTATATTCGTCTCGTGAAGAATCCTCCTGCATCGGCAGGTCCCTCTTCCCTAATCCCTATTCCCTAATCCCTATCCCCTCGTCCCTATTCCCTATTCTCTATTTCGAAGATCTTCCCTTCGCGGAACTCCTCCCACACGATCTCGAAGGGTTCGTCGTAGTCGCCCGTCGGGCGTGGGACCTCGTCGCGGAGGTCGAACAGGTCGCCGGCGTCCGGGTTGTACGTGACATAGAGAATGTGGTTTCGCAGGGCCGGGTTCTCCGGGCGGAAGCGGTAGGGCTGTTTGGTGGCCGGGTTGATCAGGCGCGGATGCATCTGTTGGCCCGTCTCGGCCAGCACGCAGTGGCTGCCCCGGCTGCCCGAGCCGCGTTCCAGCAGGCCGACGATCGCCTTGAGCATCGCCAGGTGCGTCAGGCACTGCTGGATCGCTCGCGTCGCCGCGGGCAACTGGCGCGGCGACGTCACTCGCAGTTCGCCCGCGATGAGCCGGGCGTACTGGCGCCGCGCACTGGCCAGGGCCCTGCGGGCGGCCTCGAGGTTGCGGAGGTGTGCCCCGTAGCGGGTCATGCGAGTGCGGACCTCGTCCATCGCCTGCTCGGGCGTGACCTTGCCGCGCCGCCCGCTCTTCAACAGGCCGTCCAGGCGCTGCATCGCGGCTGCGGCGCCGTCGCGCAACGTCGAGCGGCCGCGTTTCAGGTTCGGGTCCTTCCAGCCGTACACGGCGGCGATGCACTCCGCCGCCCGCATCCCGCCGACCTGCCCGGCATTCAGGGCCGAGCCGCCCGGGCGCTTCACCCCGTGCGTGCCGGCCATCTCGCCAACGACGAACGTGCGGCGCAGGTTGCTCTCCCACCACTTGTTGACCGCGAACCCGCCGTTCTGGTGCTGGGCGCAGAGGGCGATCTCCAGCGGCTGGCGGCGCAGGTCGATGCCGTTCTCCGCGTAAATGTCGACGGCCGGCGCGTTCATGTGCGCCAGCCGCTCGATGGGCAATGCCTGCAGGGCCTCGGTGCGCTCGAGGTACTCCAGGGCCTCGTCGCCGATCCGGGAGAGGTGGAACCCATCCCAGCCGCTTCTGCCGATCGGGTTGTGGAGGAAGTCCATCCACACCCTTCGCCCTCGGAGGGCTGTCTCCTGGTGGACGGCCATGTCGATCAGCGACGACTGGTGGCCCGCGATCCGCTGGGCGTCGAAGGGCCACTGGTAGCCCTTGAGGAAGATCGCCGTCGCCATCGACGCCATGTCCGGGAAGTACTCGGTGAGGAACTCGCGCGGGGTCTTGCCCGCGGCGTTGGTGGAGAAGATCCGCGGGACCACCTGCATGTACGTCCCGCTGACGTTCCAGCGAAAGGCGACCGACGCGAGCCCGTACTGGCTTTCGGTGAGGTTGCAGGCCTCCAGGCCCGCCTGGAAGGCCGCCCCGTGGATGCCGTACTGGCCCTTGGGATACACGCTGGAGCGGTAGATGTCGCCGGGTCCGCCGGCGGCGAGGACCCAGTTCTCCGCGGCGAAGAGCGTCAGCGCCGGCTTGTCGCCGCTGCGGCGAACTTGGTCCAGGCAGAGCATGCCGACGATGCGGCGGCCGGCGCCTTCGCCCGCGGTGATGAACTCAGCCACCGACTGGTGGTCGATGATGCGGACGCCCTCGCGCTGCGCCTGGGCCTGGAGGCACTCGCTCATGAAGCGCGAGGTCTTGGGCCCGGCGCTGGTGGCCCGCTCGCAGGGGTCGTGGTCGGTCTTGTAGCCGATGAACGCCCCGTTGGGATCGTGCGGGAAGGGCACGCCCGCCTCGACCAGGTGATGGAATGCCCGCAGCGAGCCTATGCCCTCGGCCAGGGCGGTGTCGCCGTGGCAGCAGCCGAAAGCTGTCAGGGCTTGCGCGAACTCGATGGCGGAATCGCTTACCCGCGGGCTGGTGCCCATCTTGTAGTACGTCTGCTTGTCCGACCCGCTCATGCGCGAAGCGCCCAGGCGCACCCCCCCGGTCACCACCAGCACGTGCTTCTGGGGTTCGTTCACGCCGCGACTTCGCCACTGGCGGACGAGCTGCACGGCGGCGTTCATCCCCGCCGCCCCAGCCCCCACGACGATCGTGTTGGCCGCGTACAGCGGCACGGACCGGCCCAGGATTCTGATGGTGGTTCTTCGCATGTTTCGCCTCGACCTGTTCGAACGAACGTGCGACAGCGCGTCCGGTCCGGGTCAGCCGGGGGTGGACGCGAACGCTGTCGAGGGCCCGCGGGGCCCTTCTGTTTCTACAGGATTCTCATGTGGAACCCGCCGTCGATGTCCAGCACGGCGCCGGTGGCGAATTTCAGCTCGCCCCGCGCGCAGAGCGCCACCGCCCGGGCCACGTCGGCCGGCTGGCCCCAGCGGCGGATGGGCGTGAGGCCCTCGGCGATCAGACGGTCGTACTTCTCCTTGACCGGCGCGGTCATGTCCGAGGCGATCACGCCCGGGCGGATCTCGTAGACGCCGATGCCGAACTCCGCCAGCCGCGTCGCCCACAGCTTGGTGGACATGGACATGCCGGCCTTGGCGATGCAGTACTCGCCCCGCAGCGGCGAGACGGTGTAGGCGCTGATGGACGAGATGTTGACGACGCACATCCAGTCGTCGGGACGGTCCTTTCGCTGCTGGATCATGTAGCGGGCGGCCGCCTGGGTCAGGAAGTGCGGGCCCTTGAGGTCGGTGTTGAGGATGCGGTCAAAGGTGTCCTCGGTGGCCTCCAGCAGGTCACTGCGGTTGGTGATGCCGGCGTTATTGACCAGCACGTCCAGTCTCCCGAATCGGTCAGCCACTTCCTCCAGGGCCTTGGCCCGGTCGTCGGCGGACGCGACGTCGCCGACCAGCGAGACGGCCCGCCGGCCCTCGGCTTCGATGGCGGCGACGGTCGCCTCGGCCCGGTGGGGGCCCAGGATGGCCAGGTCGTAGCCCTCGCGAGCGAGTTGGAGTGCGATGGCGGCCCCGATACTGCGGGAGGCGCCGGTGATGAGCGCTGCCGGTGCGGACATGGGCGAAGGTCCTTTCTGGTTGTGCCCTACAGCATACCCCGGCGGCGACGGAATCACAAAGATCACCAAGACCACCGAGACCACAGAGAATAGAAAAAAGAAGAACACAAAGACAGCCCCTTTGGGATCTCTCTGTTTCTTCTTTGTGATCTTTGGGGTCTTCGTGGTCTTGGTGATTTGCCCCCCCCACGATTTGCTTGCATCCGCCTGCGTGCCCGCTAGGATAGTGGGGCTTTGCGGCGGGCAGCGGCCCGCCCGTCGTTACATCCAATGAGATTGCCAACAAGGAGACCGGATATGGCAGCGCAAGCGGACCTCGGGTTGATCGGCTTGGCCGTGATGGGCCAGAACCTCGTCATGAACATGAGCGACCACGGCTTCACCGTGGCGGTGTTCAACCGCACCGTTTCGAAGGTGGACGACTTCAAGAACGGCGAGGCCAAGGACCGCGACAATATCATCGGCACGCACTCGATCGAGGAGTTCGTGGCCGCGCTGAAGCGCCCGCGCCGGGCCATGCTGCTGGTCAAGGCCGGGCAGGCGGTCGACCAGTTCATCGAGATGCTCATCCCGCACCTCGAGCCGGGCGACATCATCATCGACGGGGGCAACAGCAACTTCAACGACACCGTCCGCCGCACCAAGTACGTCGAGTCCAAGGGCCTGCTGTACATCGGCACGGGCGTCAGCGGCGGCGAGGAAGGCGCCCGCCACGGCCCGTCGATCATGCCCGGCGGCAGCCCGGCCGCCTGGCCGCACGTCAAGCCCATCTTCCAGGCCGTGTCCGCCAAGGCCCTGGACCCCAAGACCGGAACCCAGGAGCCCTGCTGCGACTGGGTCGGCGAGGACGGCGCGGGCCACTTCGTCAAGATGGTCCACAACGGCATCGAGTACGGCGACATGCAGCTCATCTGCGAGGCCTACCAGCTCATGAGCGCCATCGGAATGACGCCCGCCGAGATGCACGAGGTCTTCGCCGAGTGGAACAAGGGCGACCTCGACAGCTACCTCATCGAGATCACCCGCGACATCCTGGCCAAGACCGACGACGAGACGGGCAAGCCCATGGTCGACGTGATCCTGGACACCGCCGGGCAGAAGGGCACAGGCAAGTGGACGGCCGTCACCGCCCTGGACCTGGGCCAGCCGCTCACGCTGATTGGCGAGGCCGTGTTCGCCCGCTGCCTGTCGGCAATGAAGGACGAGCGGGTGGCCGCCAGCTCCAAGCTCCGCGGGCCCAAGCCCAAGTTCCGCGGCAAGCGGGAGAAGTTCGTCGACGACGTCCGCCAGGCCCTCTACGCCAGCAAGATCGTCTCCTACGCCCAGGGCTACCAACTCATGCGATCGGCGGCCGAGGAGTTCCAGTGGAACCTCAACTACGGCGGGATCGCCCTCATGTGGCGGGGCGGGTGCATCATCCGAAGCCAGTTCCTGGGCAAGATCAAGGAAGCCTTCGACAAGAAGCCCAAGCTGGTCAACCTGATGCTCACGCCGTACTTCAAGAAGGCCCTGTCCAAGGCCCAGGGCGCCTGGCGGCGGACCATCCAGCAGGCGACCAAGCTGGGCGTGCCCGCGCCGGCCTTCAGCACGGCCCTGGCCTACTACGACGGCTACCGCGCCGAGCGCCTGCCCGCCAACCTGCTCCAGGCCCAGCGCGACTACTTCGGCGCGCACACCTACGAGCGCCTGGACAAGCCGCGCGGGCAGTTCTTCCACACCAACTGGACCGGCACCGGCGGGACCACCACGGCCGGCACGTATACCGCCTAGGCCCGCCGCCGCGGACAATCGGAATGACAGGATCGTGGCACGGGCCGGACGCCCGTGCCACGGTCATTATGATCGGAGCCTGATATGCCGGCAGAGAGCCAGGCCGACAGAAAGAAACGGACGCGGCAGATCATCGCGAAGCTGCGCAAGGCCTACCCCGACGCCCGTTGCGCCCTGAACTTCTCCAACCCGCTCGAACTCCTGGTGGCCACCATCCTGTCGGCCCAGACCACCGACAAGGGCGTCAACGTCGTCACCGGGAAGCTGTTCCAGAAGTACCGATCCGCCGCCGACTACGCCGATGCCGACACCGAGACCCTCCAGCAGGAGATCAAGCCCACGGGCTTCTTCCGCAACAAGGCCAAGTCGGTCCAGGGGGCCTGCCGGCAGATCCGGGACCGCTTCGCCGGGCGGGTGCCGGACACCATGGACGAGCTGCTCACCCTTCCCGGCGTGGCCCGCAAGACCGCCAACGTCGTCCTGGGCAACGCCTTCGGCAAGAACGAGGGCTTCACCGTCGACCGCCACGTGCTGCGGGTGGCCGCTCGCCTGGGCCTGAGCAGGACCGACAAGCCCGAGAAGATGGAACAGGAACTGATGGAACTGGTCCCGCGGGCGGACTGGACGAACTTCTCGCACATGCTGGTCCTGCACGGCCGGGCGATCTGCGCCGCCCGCAAGCCCGCCTGCGACGGCTGCCCGATCAACAAACTCTGCCCCGGTGCGTTCAAGGTGTAGTAGCCAGTAGCCAGTAGCCAGTAGCCAGTAGCGAGTGATCTGTAGTCAGCGCCCGGCGACGGCCTGGTCACTTCAGTGAGCCAGGTCAAGCGGGACAAGTAGTCAACAGCCAATTCGAGAGGAGTTGGGCTCATGGCGAATCAGATGGATCGGCGGGAGATGATGGCGCGGACGATGGGGGCGGTGATGGCGGGGCTCGGGCTGACCGGCTCGCTTGCGAGCGGCCAGGGCAAGGGCGCCGACGGCAAGAAACGCCCCAACATCCTGTGGCTGATCGGCGAGGACTTCGGCTGCCATCTCGGCTGCTACGGCACGAAAGAGGTGTGGTCGCCCAATCTGGACAAGCTGGCGGCCGAGGGCGTCCGCTACAACCGGTTCTACACCACCGCCCCGGTCTGTTCGCCCAGCCGGTCGGCCTTCATGACCGGCATGTACCAGACGACCATCGGCGTCCACAACCACCGCTCCCACCGCGACGACGGCTACGCCCTGCCAGACGGAGTCTGCGTCTTCACCGACATCCTCCGCCGCGACGGCTACTACACCGCCAACGTCCGCGAGTTCCCCAAGGAGGTGGGCTTCCGCGGGACGGGCAAGACCGACTGGAACTTCACCTACCAGGGCAAGCCCTTCGACACCGCCTCCTGGACGGACCTCAAGGACCACCAGCCCTTCTACGCCCAGGTCAACTTCAGCGAGACGCACCGCACTTTCCGTGCCCCGCCCAAGGCCGATCCGGCCAAGGTCGACCTGCCCCCGTACTACCCCGACCACCCGGTCGCCCGCAAGGACTGGGCGGCCTACCTGGACTCCGCCAGCGAGCTGGACCGCAAGATCGGCCTGGTGCTCAAGCAGCTCGAAGCGGACGGCCTGGCCGATGACACGATCGTGGTCTTCTTCGGCGACAACGGCGAGGCCCACGTCCGCGGCAAGCAGTTCTGCTACGAGACGGGCCTGCACGTGCCCATGATTATCCGCTGGGCGAAGAACTTCCCGGTTCCCGAGCACTTCAAGCCCGGCAGCGCGGACGACCGGCTGCTGATGAGCATCGACCTGTCCGCCACCACGCTGGACGTGGCCGGGTCGAAGCTGCCGGACAAGATGGAGGGGCGACCGTTCCTGGGGCCCCGTGCGGTTGACCGCCAGTACGTCTATGGCGCCCGCGACCGCTGCGACGAAACGGTCTTCCGCATCCGCACCGCGTGCGACAAGCGGTACCGCTACATCCGCAACTTCCTGAACGACCGCCCGCTGCTCCAGCCCAACAAGTACAAGGAGCGGCAGTACCCGGTGTGGAACCTGCTCAAGGAACTGAACGCCCAGGGCAAACTCAAGCCCGAGCAGGCCGCTCTGTGCGCCCCCAGCCGGGCGGCGGAGGAACTCTACGATCTCCAGGCCGACCCGCACGAGACCAGGAACCTCGCGTCAGATCCCGCCCACGCCGACACGCTCAAGCGCATGCGCAAGGCGCTGGAGGAGTGGATCGAGCAGACCAACGACCAGGGGCGCGCCCTCGAGTCCGAAGACGTTGCCCGCAACGAAGGACGGACCCGGGCCGCCAAGCCCAAGGCCGACAAGAAGAACAAGAAAAAGAAGGAATGACCTGTCCGGTTGACACTGGGCAGTATTCAGTGGTCAATGCTATTCCGCCGCCAGGCGGCGATCGACGGGTTCCTTGAGGAGCGTGTCGGCCCGGCGCTTCTTGGCGAGCGTCAGCAACTTCTCCAGTTCCCGGGCGTCGCCCATCTCCAGCAGGTCCCGCAGGTGCATGAGGCGCTCGTCGAAGCGGTCCAGGGCGCCCAGGATGGCCCGGCGGTTGGTCAGGAGGATGTCGCGCCACATCTCGGGATCGCCCCCGGCCAGGCGGGTCGCGTCGCGAAAGCCCGTCGCCGCCACCTGAAGCGAATGGCTGTCGGGCAGGAGCATGAGCAGGCTGGCCAGCACGTGCGGCAGGTGGGAAATCGCCGCCACCGCTCGGTCGTGCTCAGCCGGGCCCATCCGCACCGTCCTCGTGCCCAGCAGTTGCCAGAATCGCTCGATGCGCCTCACCAGGCGCGGGGGGGTCCTGGTGCTGGGGGTGACGATGCACGTGGCGCCGGCGAACAGGTCCGCGCGGGCGAAGCTGACGCCCTTCTGTTCGCTGCCGGCCATGGGATGGCTGCCCACGAACGGCCCGCCGGCGCCCAGCAGGCGCTCGGCCTGACGGACGACGGCCGACTTGGTCGAGCCCACGTCGGTCACTGCAGCCCCGCGGCGCAGGTGAGGGGCAATCTCCCGCAGGTGGCGGGCGAACGCCCCCACGGGCGTGGCCAGGATCACCAGGTCGCTCTGTACGACCGCGGGCGCAGGATCCAGGTGGGCCGTGTCGATCGCCCCGGCGTCCAGGGCCATCTGAAGGCTCTCGCGCCGCCGGCCGACACCGGCGATCCGAACGGACGGATCGCACGCCTTGAGGGCGAGGGCGGCCGAGCCGCCCAGCAGGCCCACGCCGATCACCGTTACGTGTCGCAACTTGTCGCGCATGGCCGGTAGCTTACCCCATCGCAAGGCCGGCGGCAATTCCATTGCGGACCTGCCCGTCCTCCTGCAGGCAGGCTGCCGGCGGGCAGGCGGCGGGACGCGCAACAACGGCTGACCCAGAGACGCAGAGGACGAGAGAGATCACAGGGTCACGGGAGTGATCGAAGCCGCTCCCAGTCTCTCTTCTGTTCTCTGCGCCTCCGTGTCTCTGCGTCCTCCAGTTTAAATTTTGCCTTTACGCCGCCTCCCCCGCGCGGTAGACTCTCCTTCCACAAGCAACGCTTGAGTTCAAAGGACGCCGCGGGGCGTCCTTTGTTGGTATTGGCGGGACAACTGATGGCCAAGACGAACAGTGCAGCGGAAGGCTACGTTTTGCCTTTCGAAAAACCCATTATGCACCTGCAGAGGCAGATCGCCGAACTGGAAGCCAGCCAGGTCCAGGCCGGACGAGACTACTCTTCGGAGATCCGCCAGCTTCGTTCGCAGTTCGTGTCGCTGCTCAAGAAGACCTACCAGAATCTCTCCGCGTGGGAGACGGTGCAGGTGGCCCGTCACCCGGCCCGCCCGCTGGCCAGCGACTACATCGAGACCATGGCCAAGAACTTCGTCGAGCTTCACGGCGACCGCCGCTACGCCGACGACAAGGCCATCCGCTGCGGGCTGGCCCGCGTGGGCACCGAGAAGGTCGTCCTGGTCGCCCAGCAAAAGGGGCGAGACACCCGCGAGAAGATCGCCTGCAACTTCGGCTGCGCCCACCCGGAGGGCTACCGCAAGGCCCTGCGGGCGATGCGCCTGGGCGAGAAATTCCACCTGCCGATCGTCTGCCTCATCGACACCCAGGGCGCGTATCCCGGCATCGGCAGCGAAGAGCGCGGGGTGGCCGAGGCCATCGCCGTCAATCTCATGGAGATGAGCCGCCTGCGGACGCCCATCGTGTGCGTGGTCATCGGCGAGGGCGGCAGCGGCGGGGCCCTGGGAATCGGCGTGGGCGACCGCATCGCCATGCTGGAGTACGCCTTCTATTCGGTCATCTCGCCCGAGGGCTGCGCAGCCATCCTGTGGCGCACGGGCGAAAAGGCCCCCGAAGCCGCTCAAGCCATGAAGATGACCGCTCGCGACTTGAAGGCGCTGGACGTCATTGACGACATCGTGCCCGAACCGCTGGGCGGGGCGCACCGCAATCCGGCGGAGTCCGCCCACAACCTCGAACGACACATCGTGCGCACCCTGCGCGAGTTGAAGCGGATCGACCCTGAGGCGATCCTCAAACATCGCTACGAACGCTGGCGGCGGATGGGCAAGGTGATCCGCGTAGAAGGCAGTCCTTCCGCCGACCAGGCATAGGGGCGGCCGACATTATCGCCATTTCCGCTTGTCTTCCCTTCAGTCCAATGTGGAAATTTCCGCTTGGCGCTGGTCCCCTCGATCTGTACGATTAACACCTTAAGTTTCGCCGCACCCGTGTTCTTCGCGACTGTTCGGCCGGTACGGGCGGCGAACGCATGGCTGACGGAGCGGAAATCTCTCTCCAAGCCGGTGCAAGCGCAGCGGCAACCTAAGACGTTCCTCCGAGGCGGCCTCTTGAGTCTTTTTTTGCGGGCACTTGTCCTACAAGGCGACCCGTACTAGGATATGAATATCCATGGTCCCTACAAGAAAGGAATCCGAATGCCGCGAATGAAGCTGTCGAACCTCCCGATCGATCGCCTGCATGCCGAAATCCAACGGAGAATGCGGAATCTGCCTAAGCTCATCCGTCAACGCGACGAGCTGAATCGGCAGATCGAAGAGCTGGAGAAACTGGGCTTGGCCAAGCCTGCCGCGGCCAAGGCCGCCCCCAAGCGCAGAGGACGCAAGCCCGGGGCCGGCAAGGGCCGCCGGCGCAAGGCCCGCAACGCCGTCAGCCTGAGCGATGCCCTGGCTGCCGCCCTGAAGGCCAAGAGCCCTCTGGGCGTCGGGGAAGCCGTCCAGGCCGTCCAGGCGGCCGGCTACAAGAGCAACTCCAAGATTTTCCGCACCATCGTCAATCAGACGCTGGCCAAGGAGAAGCGGTTCAAAAAGGTCGGGAGAGGTCAGTACGCCCTGGCGTAAGGAGCGGGCCTTGGGTCTTCCGCCCTGGGTCATCGGCGGCCGGGACTTCGCCGGAGATCGGCCCCCGCCCGTCGAATGCTAACCGATGGATTCTCTCGCTGAGTTTCGGAGTCCTCGATGGTCCACGTAATCGCCACCATCCAAACCAAGCCCGGATGCATGGAAGCGTTCCTCAAGAAGTTCCGCCGCAACGTTCCGAACGTCCTGGCCGAGACGGGATGCCTGGCGTATCAGCCGGCGGTCGACGTCGCCAGCGGACTGAAGTCCCAGGCGCCGCTGCGGAAGGACGTGGTGACCGTCGTCGAGGCCTGGGAGAATCTGGAGGCCCTGGCTGCCCACCTTCAGACGCCTCACATGCAGGCCTACAAGGAAGACGTCAAAGGCATCGTCGAGAACGTGAGCTTTTACGTTCTTCAGCCCGCCTGAAGGCCCGGACATCCGATCAGCCCCGGAACGCGTCCCTCAGGGACGCGTTCTTCTTTTGATCGCGCCCGGGCACAACATCCGCCCGCCGCCCGCGTTTTGCGTAACGTGTCGAATCTGATGAGGTGACCATGAAGCGACGGGACATCGTTCTCGCTGTTGCCGGGGCGGCGTGGCTGCTGTCGGCATCGAGGGCCCCAGCCGCCGCCCCCAAGACGGTATGGCTGGACGAACTGGACGTGAAGCTGTCCGCGTGCGGCTGGAATTCCACCAATTCCCGGCGCTCGGTGGACAACAACCCGCTGCGCCTGCGGGGCAAGACCTACCCGCGCGGCATCGGCACCCATCCGCCGGGGATGTTCCGCATCCAGTTGGACGGTTCGGCCGTCGCCTTCAAGGCCGCCGTCGGGATCGACGACGAGGTCGGCAACCGCGGGACGGCGGAGTTCATCGTCACCGGCGACGGCAAGAAGCTGTGGTCCAGCGGCGTGCTCAAAGGCGGGGGGGAGGTCAGGAACTGCGAGGTGAACCTTGCGGGCGTGAAGGTGCTGGACCTGGTCGTGGACACCACGCCTGACGGCTTCGGGCACGACCATACCGACTGGGTCGACGCGCGCATCGAGTACGCCGGCGCCAAACCGGCGGCCGCCAGGCTCAAGGGAGCGGCCCGCCCCTACAATCACCGCTGGCCGCCGGCGGAGCAGGCCTACCACATCGCCTCCATGCCCGACCCGTCCGACCGCGACGAACTGGACGCGGTCCTGCGCCGCACCGGCGTGCTGCTGGAGCACCTCAAGACGCTGAAGGGCTGCGGCGACCTGTCGGCCCGGGCCAAGGCCCTGGGCGAGTTGAAGACCCGCGCCGCCGCGGTGGACGCCTCGCAGGAAGAGGCCCGCGAGAAACTGCTGGCCGAGGCGTGCGCCCTGCGCCGCAAGATCGCCTTCGCCAACCCGCTGCTGGATTTCGACAAGATCGTCTTCATCAAGCGCCACTTCTGCCCCGATTCCGAGATGACGGGCAACCACATGTGCGACCAGTTCTTCGGCTTCAACGCCATCCGAGGCGGGGGGCTCTTCGTGCTGGAGAACGCCTTCAGCGACAAGCCCTCCGTCCGTGACGTGCTGGAGAACTCCCCCTGCACCAACGGCCGGTTCGAGGGCAAGAAGCTTACCTCCGACGGCGGGTTCCTCGCGCCCGAACTGAGCTTCGACGGCAAACAGCTCCTGTTCGCCTGGACCGAGATCGCCGAGAAAGAGTCCGACCGCCTCCGCTATCGCCAATGGACCGAGCATAACACCTACAAGATCTTCCGCGTCAACGTCGACGGCAGCGACCTGACCCAGCTCACCGACGGCGCGTGGAACGACTTCGACCCGTGCTACCTGCCCAACGGGCGGGTCATCTTCATCTCCGAGCGGCGCGGCGGATACGGGCGCTGTCACGGCCGGCCCGTGCCCAGCTTCACCCTGCACTCGATGAACCTCGACGGCAGCGACATCGTCTGCCTCAGCCCGCACGAGACCAACGAGTGGCAGCCCAGCGTCGACCACGACGGCATGGTCATCTACACCCGCTGGGACTACGTCGATCGCGGGTTCAACCAGGCTCACCACCCCTGGATCACCACGCCCGACGGGCGCGACGCCAGGGCCATCCACGGAAACTTCGCCACCAACCAGAGCGACCGCCCGCACTTCGAGATCTCGATCCGCGCCGTTCCCAACTCGCACAAGTACATCGCCACCGCCGCCTGTCACCACGGGCAGGCCTACGGCTCGATCGTGCTGATCGACCCCAACGTCGGCGACGACGACAAGATGGGGCCCGTCAAGCGACTCACGCCCGACCAGCTCTTCCCCGAGTCCGAGTGCGCCACCCACCGCGACCCGGCCAACTACGCCTCGCCGCATCCCCTCAGCGAGCACTTCTTCCTTTGCGTCTACGACCCCAACAGCCGCTCCAACGCGGGCACCAGCAACAACTACGGCATCTACCTCGTCGACGCGTTCGGCAACAAGGAACTCCTCTACCGCGACGAGAAGATCTCCTGCCTGGACCCCATCCCGCTGCGCCCGCGTCCCGTCCCGCCGTCGATCCCGCACATGATCGCCGTCGGCCGGCCCGCCGCGCCGGGCGAGAGGGTCGTGCCCGCCGACCCGCAGGACGTGCCCGCCGTCGGCACCGTCGGCGTGGTCAACGTCTACGACAGTCTCTACCCGTTCCCCGACGGCGTGAAGATCACGCATCTGAGGCTGATCCAACTCCTGCCCAAGACCACCCCTCACGCCAACAATCCGAGGATCGGCTTCGGCGACCAGAAGTCCGCCCGCATGGTCCTGGGGACCGTGCCCGTCGAGGCCGACGGCAGCGCGTACTTTGAGATGCCCGTTGCCCGTCCGATCTACTTCCAGGCGCTGGACGGCGACGGACTGGCCGTCCAGTCCATGCGCAGCGCCACCTACGTTCACCCGGGCGAGCGCCTGACCTGCCGCGGGTGTCACGAGTCGCGCACCAGCGCCGCCCCCCCGGCCGGGGCCATGCCCTCCGCCTGGATGCGGTCGGCCAGCAAGATCACGCCCGACGTCGAAGGCTCGCGCCCCTTCAGTTTTCCCATTCTGGTCCAGCCGGTGCTGGAGAAGAACTGCCGGCCCTGCCACCAGAACAGCCGCAAGGAGGGCAAGAATCCGCCCGACCTCAGCCGCGAGGGCTTCAACACCGACGGCAAGAAGAAGCGAGACAACTGGTTCGCCTCGTACGAGTCACTTCGGCCCCACGCGTTCTTCTGGAACAACGCCGTCTTCGACCATGTGCCCCGGACCACGCCGGGCAAGTTCGGCGCCCGGGCGTCCAAGCTCCTCGACATGATCCAGAAGGGCCACCACGGACTGAAACTCTCCAGGGACGACCTGCACCGCATCACGCTCTGGCTGGACTGCAACAGCGATTTCTACGGTTCGTACGAGAACCTCGATCAGCAGCGCGAGGGCCAGGTCGTCTGGCCCCGAATGGAATAACCGGCCTGGTCACTTCAGTGGGCCAGGCGGTAGTTTCGTAGTCAGTAGCCAGTAGCCTGGACTCATGGGACCCATGGGACCAATGAGAAGAGACAGAAAGGATACGAACATGAAAGCACGTCTGAAATGGGTTGTTGTAGTGGCGGCCTGTCTGCTGCCGGCGCTGCCCGTCTGGGCGGCCGAGGGTGACGAAAACTACCAGAAACTGGTCAAGCTGCAGTTCGGCGAGGGCACGGCCGCCGTCGACGCGATCGAGCAACAGATCCGTCAGGCCCCGCCGGCCGAGCACGCGGCCATCGAGGGCAAACTGCTGGCGGTGCTCCAGTCCGCCGACGCCACGCGCGACGGACGCCAATTCGCCTGCAAGCTGCTCCGCATGGTCATGTCGTCCAAGAGCGTGCCCGTGCTGGCCAAGCTGCTGGGCGATCCGGAACTCTCGCACATGGCCCGGTACGCGTTGGCGGTGCTGAAAGACCCCTCGGCTGGGCAGGCCCTCCAGGCCGCCCTGGCCTCCGCCAAGGGCCCGCAGCTTATCGGCGTGATCGGCTCGCTGGGCGACCGCCGCGAGGCCGCCGCCGTCGGCGACCTGGCCAAGCTCATCGACAAGGACCCCGCCCTTAACCAGGCCGTCCTGCGCGCCCTGGGCAAGATCGGCACGGTCCAGGCCGCCGACGCCTTGGACAAGGCCGCCGTGCCCGACTGCTGCACCGCCGCCCTGGCCGACGCCCGCGTCGTCTGCGCCCAAGCCATCGCCGCCTCCGACCCCGCCCGGGCGGAGAAGACTCTCCGGTCGCTCATGGAGAGCGGTCCGGGCCCGGTCAAGGCCGCCGCCTTTGTCGCCCTGGTCCAGCTCCGCAAGGAGCAGGCCGCCGACCTCATCCTCAAGGCCGCCGCCTCGCAGGACAAGCACGTCCGCCGCTCGGCAGGGGCGGTCATCCTGACCGTCTCGGGGAGCGAGGCGTCCAAGTCGTTCGCCAAGGCCCTGACCGCCTTGCCCACCGACCAGAAGATCTGGCTGCTGTCAGCCCTGGCTGCCCGGGGCGAGAGCGAGGGGCTCACCCCGGCCGTCAACGCCCTGGCCGCCGATCAGGACGCCGCCCTCCGCCAGGCGGCTATCGAGGCCCTGACCGACCTGGGCGACGCCTCCAGCGCGGCCGTCCTGGTCAAGGCCCTCGCGGTCAAGGAGGCGGCCCCGGCTGCCTCTGCCAGCCTCCGCCAGATCCAGGCCAAGGGTTTCGCCGAAGCCGTCGTCGCCCAGATGCAGACGGCTGACCCCGCCGTCCAGGTCATGCTGCTGGACGTGCTGGCCGCCCGCAAAGATCCGGCCGCGCTGCCCGCGGTTCGCAAGTCGGTCGCCGCCTCCGACGCCAAGCTCCGCCAGGCCGCCATCAAGGCCCTGGGCGAACTGGGCGGACAGGACGACCTGGGCGAGCTGGTCAAGCTCGTCGTCGCCGCCCGCGACAACGGCGAACGCGAGCTGCTGGCCCGTTCGCTGGCCGCCGTAGCCGCCAGACAGACCGACCGCGACAAGCGAGTCCAGCCCGTCATCGCCGCCCTGGACCAGGCCGACGAGCCCGCCAAGGTCCAGCTCCTGACTGTTCTGGCCCAGCTCGGCGGGCCCCAGGCCCTTCAGACCATGCGAACCTACCTCGCCCAACAGGGCGAACTGAAGAAGGCAGCCGTCCGGGCTCTGGCGGAGTGGCCCACCACCGAGCCGTTGGCCGATCTGCTCAAGGTCGCCCAGACCGAGCAGGACGCCGCCATGGGGATATTGGCCTTCCGAGGCTATGTCCGCCTGGCCGAGCACAACGACGTCTCCACCGCTGACAAGCTCAAGGCCTACGCGACGGCCATGGACCTGGCCAAGCGGCCCGAGGAGAAGAAGCTCGTGCTGGGGGCCATGGCCCAGATCAAGGACCTCAAGGCCCTCCAGGCCGTCGAGCCCTGCCTGGAGCAGGCCGACATCCAGAAGGAGGCCTACGCCGCCTACGAGCGGATCGCCTCCTCCCTGGCCCGCAACAAGCGCAAGGAGGCCAAGGCTGCCCTGCTGCGGGTGGCCGAGAAAGCCCCCGACGCCGGACTGCGCAAGCGGGCTCAACAGGCGGCGGACAAGATCAAGTAGCGCCCGATCAGCAGGACCACGAAGAACGACATAGAGATCACAAAGACGAACCTACTCGGGAGAATGCGATGAAGAAGACCAGCACAATTCTGAACTCCGCGATGAACCGGCGCGGCCTGCTCAAGTCCGCCGTCGCCTCCATCCCCGTGCCTTACATCCTGACCTCCACCGCCCTGGGCGCGGGCGACACGCCTGCGGCCAGCGAGCGGATCGTCATGGGCGGCATTGGCATCGGCAACATGGGCGGCGGCGACCAAGGCGCCTTCCTCGGACGCGACGAGGTGCAGTACGTGGCCGTCTGCGATGTCCGCAAGGACGTCCGCGAGCGGGCCAAGGGTCGCGTCGACGGTCGCTACGGCAACAAGGACTGCGCCGCCTACAACGACTTCCGCGAGCTCATGGCCCGCGACGACATCGACGCCATTCACTGCGCCACGCCCGACCACTGGCACGGCATCGTCGTGGTGCGGGCCTGCGAGGCCGGCAAGGACGTCTACTGCCAGAAGCCCGAGTCCATCTGCGTCCGCGAGGGGCGGGCCATGGTCAATGCCGCCCGCAAGTACGGGCGCGTCGTCAGCGGCGGCAGTCAGCGGGTGCTCGGCGACTACGGCGGCCTGGCCCGCAAGGTCTGGGCGGGCGAGGTCGGCAACGTCAAGGAGGTCTTCGTCAACGTCGGCGGGCCCTCCAAGGAGTGCAACCTCGAGGGCGAGCCGGTGCCCGACGGGATCGACTGGGAGATGTGGCTGGGGCCGGCCCCGTACGCCCCGTACCATCCCTATCGCATCAGCGGCTCGTTCTCGATCAACGGAAAGAGCTGGCGGTCGTGGCGCGACTACAGCGGCGGGGGGATGACCGACTGGGGCGCCCACAAGTTCGGCGGGGCCATGTTCGTCGCCGACATCCGCGACCAGGGCCCGACGGAGGTGATCCCGCCCGACGGCAAGGACGTGAAGTATCTGACCTACATGTTCCCCGGCGGGCTGAAGCTGTACCACTCGCCCGGCAAGGGCAACGTCGACGTGGTGGGCGACAACCAGAGCGTGCCCGCCAAGCCCTTCCCCAGCTACAAGGGCAAGGGCGGCATCTACGGCGACTTCCTCCACTGCGTCCGCACGCGACAGAAGCCCTTCCGCGACATCGAGCGGGCCCACAAGACCATGTGTGTCTGCCACCTGGGCCTGATCGCCTACCAACTCGGCCGTCCGCTCAAGTGGGACGCCGACAAAGAGACCTGCCCCGGCGACGAGGCGGCCAACCGCCTGCTCGACCGCCCGCGGCGCGAGCCCTGGACGATCTGACATCCAGCGGCGTCCCTCAAGGACGCCTGCGCATCGAAACTCGACGCCCCCGGCGCATTCGCGGCCCCGGGGGCGTCGGTTCTTTCCCGGCGTCGTCCCGCCCGGCGGTGCTCAGTCGCGATCCGCCGACACTACCACGCGGATGCCGTAGGTGCTGGATATCCGGTTCATCGTCACGTCCAATCGGCTGGCCGAGCGGCACGCGTAGTCCAACCAACCTGAGTATCCGCCGCGCCCCACCTTGTAGCGGCCGGTAGGGGGGCCCTGGGGATCGCGAACGGTCTCATCCGGATACGGGCCGAACCAGTCACTGCACAGTTCAAGGAGGTTTCCGTGCATGTCGTAGAGGCCCCAGGGGTTGGGCCTCTTCTGCCCGACCGGCTGGGGAAAGGGGCAGTGGTACCAGCCGTAGAGCCTCAGCAACTTCGGATCGTCGCCGAAGGAATACATGGTGGTCGTTCCCGCTCGGCAGGCGTATTCCCATTCCGCCTCGGTCGGCAGGCGGACGGTCTTGCCCGTCCGCGCCGAGACCCGCCTGCAGAACTCGACTGCATCCTCCCAGGATACGTTGTCGATGGGGAGACTGGCCCCTTTCAACACGCTCTTGTGGCTGCCCATGATCGCCACGTACTGCTCGTGGGTCACCTCGTAGATGCCCATGTAGAACGGCCTGGTGATGATCACCTCGTGCTGGGGCCCCTCATGGGGCATCCGGTGTGTCTCGCTCTTGGGGCTGCCCATGATGAACTTGCCCGGGCTGATCAGCACCAGCTTCATCGAGACGCCCCTGCCCAGGTCCAGCGACATCGTTCGCGCCATCCCAGCCACCGCGTCCTGGGCCTGCGCCTTGAGCACCTGCTCCTGGAACGCCGTCGCCTTCAGCCGCAACTTGTCATTCGCCTTGTGAATCTCCAGGTAGCGCCGGCAGCACGCGTCGGACCGTTCGAGCAGGACGCGCCGATTGGCCGGCGTGGTCTTCTCGCCCAGGGCGAGGTACCACCCAGCCAGTTCCAGGCACACGCCCTCGCTCAACTCGCTCAGGGGCTTGGGTGTCAGGGGCAGGTAGGTCCGCATCGACTCGTCCAGGTCGCCCGTGACCAGCTTGGCCGCCTCGGCCGGATCGTCGAACTCCCCCAGGTAGGCCAGGATCAGGTTCACGCGCGCCCGCACGTCGTCGCTCCTGGCCTCGACGGCGGCCTTCAATCCCGCCAGGCGCCGCTGGTCCTCCAGGGCCGAGCCCACCTTCTGGATCT